>Ga0209212_1006311_pt1 | contig 13617 bp, 10 predicted proteins | sample RifGroC2_FD_183996 | JGI IMG/M metagenome (GOLD analysis project Ga0209212, IMG submission 183996) | Groundwater microbial communities from Rifle, Colorado, USA - Groundwater C2 (SPAdes) (version 2) | ecosystem: Environmental > Aquatic > Deep subsurface > Groundwater | place: Rifle, Colorado... | reverse complement strand
CCATTGACATTAAACCAGGAGAGATGGTGGAGTGGAAAGTGGATACCCGTTACAAACTTTGGCTGACCCGTCAACGGCCTAAACCAAAGAAACGGAAGAAGTGATAGGAGGGTTTTTCAGCAGAATCAATAGTCAGGCCAGACCCCAGCTTTCTCCACGCATCAGCATCCTTTGCACCGAGCCGCTGGTATCTGATCGCGCGGCAAGCCAGCTCGAGGTGGAGTTTGATCTTTATTTTCCCAACGGTCTTCTTGTCCGACCTTATCTCGACACACCGCGATCAGGGATGCACCGTTACAAGTTCTGAATAACGGTCAACCAAAACATCTACCAAAGTCGTCGTGTTCTCAAAGAAAAGCTTAGGATCTTCCTTGCTTTTCGGGTCATAAACTAGATGATTTTCGAATTTTTCCGTCCCATAGTGAATTTCATCATCATTTGTATCCGCATCAATTTTCATCGTCACGACAAAGTTATTGCCGAGAAGTTCATCGATCTTCTTTGGCTGGATCAAGAACCTTCTCATATAAGACGCCGCAGAATGTATATGGACATTATTACGAAGCATTTCATCCAACTGGCCGCTTTTCCCAATCTCATCCTCGCTCATTTCGACACCGTCCTTCGGTTTTCCTCCGTCCAAATCAATTTTCCGTCGGTCCCAGACGTTGAACTCCATATGATAATCATTGATCGCCATGCCTCTGTCGTCTAAAAGTCTGACAATAAACTGTTGATAATTATCCTGATCCTTGGTCTGTACGTCGCTAAATTTTTGAAAACCCGTCCTCAAATTCTCATAACCAGTCTTATCTGTTACCTCCAAACAAAGGACAACCTGGTTCCTGAGGTCCGGATCATCTTTTAACTCTAAGATCGACGAATGATCCAAATTATTATGGATGGCGAATGGCAAATCCGGCAGAAGTGGGCTTTTGAACCATTCTGCATCGTTAACATCATTTCTTTGGACAAAATTTAGAGTTAATTTCCGTGAACTGAGATTGGCTCCAGAGACGACTATGGTCCCGTCAGTTCCATCCTCATTGACAAATTTTCGTAATCCGCCATAAGGCTTGCACCCAGTGATGACCGATGCGCGGATTTTGTCCCCTCCATAAAGTGTCCCTGCTTGACCAAATAAATCAAACTCTGCAAGCGCCCACTGAAAAGGAGAGGCTAATTCAAGACCACGCAGGATCTCTTCTCCCACCTCCCCCACGTCTTCGCCCCATTTTCGCGCCTTAGCCAGTTTCCCTAACAGAGTGCTGCCCTTATGGGCGAGTGGCGAACCAAAATTGGCAGGCGCCAGAAAAACAACATTGCCAACCTTTTGTGCAACCTTAGCCCAAGAATATTGCTTTAGCCATTGTCTTAAGACCAGTGCCCCGGTACTGTGAGTAATGAAATGAAGTTCTCGATCTCCCCGATTGAGAAGTCCCTTTTCCATTAACTTCTCGTGCATTCCCTCAGCGAAGTCTTCGTAATATGCCTGATTATCCAGCGAATTGTAATTGATATAATGGGCTCTCCATCCAGGAATGTTCTCCAGGTCGTCCCCGACTTTTCTCAGGGATTCCCACTTATCGCTCCAGCCGTGGATTAGAACTATTTCCATATTCCCTCCTTGCGCTTCACGACCTCTTTAGTAACGTGACCTCATTTAACAGGTTCACCATGTTGGTCAAGGGCTGCAAGCACCGCTTGGTAGAACTTAGGGTCGTGCCAGTAACTCACATGCGATAGCCCTGGTATCCAATACCACAGTGGGCTGTTTTCGACGTCTCTGTAAAAATTAAGCCTAGCGCTTACGGGATCCATCAAGGAATAGAAATTGATCCAGTACACCTCATGCTCCGGAGGAGAGCTTCGGTCAACAATTGTGTCATCGCTCGTTAACAGCGCCGGCATCTGACGAAAGCTGTGCAATTCATGCAAAATATGCACTCTCACGGTTTCGTAGGGCTTCACGCGCTGTCTAAAAAAATATAAAACTTTGTCAAGTGGCGAACCAAACGTGATAAAAGTTTTGAGCCGCGCCAGATCGTCTCTAGTAGTTAGTTCCGTACTTGCTTGCCCCGTTTGTGACCCTGCCGACAGTTGCGCCTCTACCCGCATCCGGTTGATTGTATCATAGGCAATGACGCTACCTAAAGAATGTCCCACAAGTGCTACTGATGTATAATCGGACTTCTTGAGCAGGTATCGAAGCTTCGTCGCGGCCTGTTGCAGGATCTCGGAACGAGTACGAAAAAAAGAGGATGTTTCGTCAGCGGTTACATAGAGAGCAACGTCTCCAAGGTAATCAACAAAGATTACTTTGAGAAACCATCCGAGCCCGACGAGAACAACAAGCCAAAGCAGGTTCAAAGCGCTTCCTTGGAGTCTCTGAAGTACGCCTGCCACTACCCCGCTGAATGGAAACCCGCCCCCACCGATCCAATAGAGCAAACCTGATAAGATCACGATCGCAACAATTGAGAGCGCGAGAAATCCTCTGCGCGCTTTGATCTCTGCCTCCCACCGGTTAGCTTCCTTAAATGCCTGCCCAACACCGCCAAAACTCGCCAGGACACGCCGGTACATCCCTCCTTGAGCCCCGCGGTACGCGTTCTTAACCCCTACGACCAGGAGTTTGGCTAGCCCAGGAGCTAAGTGCCTCAAACGAACAAAATCTCTGACCTGCTCAACTAACGATACTAGGATTGCCACGGACCCGACCGCCACGCCCGCAAATACTAATACCGTAAGGGCATCAGTCCATGTCTGGTGGGCCGGAATAACAGCGCGCAGTGCATTAGCTAGCTCCGTGACGAGGCGAGTCGAACGCTCTACTACGAGCCCAACAAATCCCACTATCGTTAAACCAAGAAGAGTGATCCAGACAATCCGCCAAACTTCTTTACAAAACTGGGCTATTAAATTCCATTTACCGTCCTTTTGCATGATCAGCGGTATATTGAAGGCAAATCGCTTCAGAGGTGTTAAAACCGTTTTACGGAACCATCGTAGGACTTGGCCGAACGTAGCCCGCCCTTGAGTCAGCGGTGACCAATAGAACTCGTACACGTCCAATGCCTGTACAACAGCAGCCCCGGTTGTAGGATTCTGGACCTGGATACGTACGAAATGGTCAAAGACTGCGTTTCTACCGTGCATGAAGTGCACCAGCTCCACGTCGTTCCCCCGGTCTGTCAAGGTGTTCCGAAGGCCCCGGACAAACGAGTCAAGCGGTTGGAAAGGTTGCTGCTGGCCCATCCCGTGGATTACTAGAATAGCGGTTCTTCCGGGCCGCTGGGTTTCTGTTTCAGGAGATTGCTCGTTAGCCTGGTGGGCCATCACTCACCCCGCGTAGGTCCAGCCTGCCTCTACACTATCCGCGCCACTTCGAAGTGCATACCGTCACGGCGGGAAAAGTGTCCGCCCCAGTAAAAACTATGCCGATGAGCTATCTGCACCAGTTGATGCACGGAACTCTCCACTGGAAAACGCCTAACGCACCTTATGATCGGCAGAATCAAGAAAATATTTTGTAGCTTCTTGAGTCACGGGTTACCCTAGTGTCTCACTTTCACTCCGTTTTTAACTCGTAAATCCACCATATGCAGTTAGCGTGCACGGCCACGCGATGACAGACCCTCTCTCCCATCTTCGGTCGAGATCAAGGCGGCGGCTTGCCGGAGGCAGAAGCAGCCTTCGCCGTTCCTTGCTCCATCTCGCAAAGTTTAGGCTCTGGCTCCTTTGGCCTTTGCGCGAGCGGAGCGACATAAGTAAAGGTTGTTACGCCCGCATTCAAGTAAGAGTCTCCTTGGCTGATAACTTTCACATCGAGAGGCGTTCCGCTACAGGCTTGATTTTCATAACACTTGGGTAACTTTGCCTCTATAAATTGCCGGTTCAGGACTCTAACCTGACACGCCTTCATGGTACCAACATAGACGTCGGCCCTGGAGCCAAAATCATCTCCTCTAATGGTAACGATGTTTTCCACATTTCCGGGACCCGAACTCGGATGTACTGGCGTGGGTCCCTTGAATTTCTTAACTGGATCCCCGGGGAGAATAACTGCCATTTCCTTTGGCTCTCCTTCTATCCTGTGATGCCATTTTGCGCTTTCCCAATAGGTACTGATTTTCAGCTTGAGCGTTTTATCCTCTTGTTTTTTCTTCTCGTCTCCTACCTTTACTGCTATTGCTGCCAAAACACTTCGAACCCCATCCTCCATCCCGCTCTCTGTAGTGTAGTTGCCAAAGAGCCAACCAGTGGACCAATGTCTATCCGCGATGCGAAAGCGTGGGCTTATACTCCAGCCGAAGACCCTTTCCTTCTCGATGAACCCTGAAATGAGCGGGTATCTCTGAATGAGAGCCAGTTCCTCCTGAGACTTCCGCGCCCTATCCAGCGCAAACTTGCCTCCTTGGCCTGGCCCACTCTGCTCAAGAGCCAAGGCAAGACTGAGATCATTCCGGAGAGCAAGACCCTCCTTGAATCTTTCTGCATATTGCTGAGGAGCGACCGCATAAACGCGGACATCGTCATACGGCGTGACCTTTTCAATTTCTATGCGAACATAGGCATTGTAGCCCGAGGAAATGAGTCCGCTTGACGATGTCCATCCGCCTGCATTGACTGAAACGTCAAACCCAAGGAGATAGAGCTCATGGTCCTTTGTTAGACTCGCGTCATCACGAATGTATTTGAGGAGGGTTCCTGTAAACAAGTCGCCGAAATCCTCCTGCCGCCGGAGAAGATCAAGGGCTTCCTCTCCAACTTCTTTCCCCAAGGCACTTAGATCCTGCAGCGAAATACTTGGTGGTTCCTGCGAAGTGCCGCCTTTGGGGTCGGGCGCAGTGGTACTGGGGGGTGTACCGGACGCCACCGTCCGACGACTCGCAGAAGCGCTAAGCTTTGTGTCTATAATCTCCTTCCGAAGCCGCCAGCCAGCAAGCCTTTTGAGAGCCTCATTCAGTTCCTCCCGAGTCTCCTTAAGCTCGCCAATCCTGCTTGTCGCATCCTGTGCGATTGTATCCTGGCGCCATATCCTTGGGTGCGAAACCCCTATTTGGCCAGAGAACGAGCATCCAGCGAGCAACGCAAACAACACTATTAGAACGGCGCTTTTCACAACATTCATAGCTCTCCCCTCCCATTCTCTCGAAGTACCTTCACCGAGAACTTCTGTTACAAGACAAAAAAGCCCGGGCGGATTGCCTAATCCGACCGGGCCGGGAGATAACCAACAGCGATGACGCCGGATTAGGTGGAACCGGCAAATCTAAAAGCCTGTGGGCTTATTGCACGTCCCAAATTGGGTGTCAAGAAAATTTTTAGCTTTCTGATTCTAACAGTCAGGTATGCTTCAGAGATGCGTTTTCTCGTTGCAACGGAGTGCCGGTTCTGTCAAATAAGTAAGGTTGGCTAGATGAAAACGTCGACTGCCATAATTTCGATCCAGGACCTGACTTCCGAAGCGTTCCCGGCCTTGAGGCAGGCCTTCCAGACCGTTCCGGGGGTTCAGAGCGTTGATTTCAGCTTGGAGCGGAGCGTGGCGGTAGTTGAATTTGACCTGCTGCAGTCGAAAGTGGATGACTTGCTGCGCGCCGTCCTAAAAGCGGGATACAAAGTCCTTTAATGGGAATCGAAGATCGAGGATTGAAGATGGAGGATCGCGATTCTCTATTTTCGATCCTCTATCCTCTATCGCTTAATCTCCGGCAACAGTCATGCGCGAGATCTTTACGGTGGGTGCGCAGATCCTGTCCCTCATCTCGAGGTCATTCCCTACCATCTCTATGTTCAACAGTATCTCCTTGAGATTCCCGGCGATCGTTACCTCCTCCACCGGGTAGGTCAATTCGCCCTTCTCGATCCAGATACCTGCCGCCCCGCGCGAATAGTCGCCGGTCACCAGGTTGACGCCAAAACCGATAAGCTCTGTGACATAGAAGCCTTCTTCCACCGAGGCGATTATCTTCTCAGGACTATAGGATCCGGGGGAAAGGTAAAAATTTGTCGGCGCCACTCCGGGAGGCTCTCCGACAGAGCGGGCGGCGTTTCCGGTCGAGGGGTAGCCCAGCTTACGGCCGCTGTAGGTGTCGAGGAGATAGCTCTGCAGGACGCCCTTCTCGACAACGGTTTTTCTCCCGGTCGGAAGGCCTTCGCCGTCGAAAGGCTTGGATCCAAGGGCGGCAGGAATCGTCCCGTCATCTACAACAGTAATCAGTTCCGACGCGATCTTGTCCCCGAGCTTGCCGATCAGAAAGGAGGCGCCTTTATAGAGAGAATAACCCGAGAGGGCGCCGGAGAGATGGCGCAGGAGCGTCGCGGCGATTTCAGGTTCAAAGACCACCGGGACCTCCCGCGTCTTGATTTTCCGCGCCCCCAACCTTCTTAGCACGCGCGCTGCGGCTTTCCTGCCTACCGATTCAGGGGACTCCAGACGGGAGAACTTGCGCTGCGAGGAGTACCAATAGTCGCGCTGCATCATACCGTTGAGCGCGGCAACCGGAACCACGGAGAGGCCATAGGTCGATCCCTGGTATTCGCCGGAAAAGCCGTGGCTGTTGGCATATATCACGCGACCGGCCTGGTTGGAGAATTCCGCCCCTTCGGAGTTGGTAATACGGCGATCATAATCCAGGGCTGTCTTTTCAGTCTCAAGGGCCAGGCGGCTCCTTTCCTCTACGGATAGCGACCGGCCGCTATCGTCCAGGAGATCCAAATCCAAAAAGGTGCGGGCGCACTCCTCCGGCGCCGGGAGGCCGCTGTATTCGTCCTGCGCTGTCGAGCGCGCCATAGCGCAAGTCTCATCGACCAGCCGTTCGATGGAGCCCTTGGAAATGTCGGAGGTCGAGGCCGTGGCAGAGCTGGCGCCGAAGAAGAGCCGGAGGCCCAATCTTTTTTCCTGCGCCTGACTTATCTTTTCGATCTCTCCCAGACGAACGGTGACGAAAAAGGATTCGCTCTCCACCATTAACAGATCTCCCTGGGAGGCGCCTTTGGCTTTGGCCTGATGCAAGATGTCGCGGGCCAAATCCTGGCTCAGATCTAAACGTTCCATCATTAAACCCGGTTACTCGTTAAACGAACAGCGCTCACGCCGCCGTGCCCCCCACTGTCATTCCATCGATTTTTATCGTCGGAAGTCCTACCCCGACAGGGACGGATTGTCCATCCTTACCGCAGGTACCGATCCCTTCGTCCAATTTCAGGTCGCTTCCCGCCATGGAGACCCGCGTGAGAACATCCGGCCCGTTGCCGATCAACGTTGCTCCCTTGACGGGACGGGTTACCTTCCCGTTTTCGATGAGATAGGCCTCACTGGCAGAGAAAACAAACTTCCCGTTGGTGATATCCACCTGCCCGCCGCCGAATGCTACGGCATAGAGCCCCTTTTTTACCGAGCGAATGATATCTTCCGGCGCTGTCTCACCAGCCAGCATAAAGGTGTTGGTCATCCGGGGCATGGGAATATGGGCATAGCTTTCCCGGCGTCCATTGCCCGTGAGCGGCACCTTCATGAGCGCGCCATTCAGACGGTCCTGCATGTAGCCCTTGAGAATGCCCTTCTCGATCAGGACCGTCCGGTGCGTAGGGGTCCCCTCATCGTCCAGATTGAGCGAGCCGCGGCGGGAAGGAATCGTTCCATCATCCACGACCGTACACAGTTCGGAGGCGACCCTCTGCCCGATCCGGCCTGAAAAGGCAGATACCTTCTTACGATTGAAATCAGCCTCCAGGCCATGACCGATCGCCTCGTGGAGCAAAATCCCCGGCCACCCCGGTCCCAGGACCACATCCATCATGCCGGCAGGGGCCGCCGCGGCCTCGAGGTTGAGAAGCGCCTGCCGCACCGCCTCGCGGGTATAGCGCTCATAATCTTTTTTCCCGGTAAAAAAATCGAACTCTACCCTCCCGCCACCGCCGTAACTGCCGACCTGGCGGTTCCCCTGCTCTTCGACAATGCAGGTAATATTGAGGCGGGTAAGAGGCTGGATATCTCCCACGACCCATCCCTGAGAAGAGGCTATCAGCACGACCTTGTGCTCGCTCGCCAGCGAGACAAACACATTTTTGATCCTCGGGTCCATATTGCGGGCGAGACGGTCCATCTCGTGAAGCAACGCGATCTTCTTTTCCAAAGGAACCTCGGTGGCCTGCGTCTTCACCGGATAGAGATCGTGCGCACGACTCCCCTTTTCGCCCACGGGAATCGGCGTCAGCGATTCCCGATCTTGTGCGATGTGTTGAGCGGTATGAGCCGCTAAGGCGAGATTTTCTATGGTAATGTCATCGGTAAAGGCGTAACCGGTCTTCGACTCCGCCAATACCCGGACACCGACGCCGTTTGCCGTGGAGCGCGAGCTGTTTTTCACCATCCCCTCTTCTAAAGTGATCGCCTCGTTGACCCGGTACTCGAAGTAGAGATCGGCGTAGTCCGCCTTTTTTTCCAAGGCCTTGGCTAGGACCTTCTCCAGATCCCGCGAGCTGATGCCGAAGCGGCGGTCGAAAAACGACTCTGCGCGGATGATATCCTGTGCCATATCCTGCTCCATGGCTTTTCTATCACAATAGTCTTCCATTGTTAAAGATGTGGCGCCTAAATTCTCTTTTCCTCGGTCGGAAAGTATAGTATAGCTATGGCGGAGTTTGAACGAACTCATCGAGAGGTCGTTCCAGTTTATCCGAGGAGTAAATCGGAGCTATGTCAAAGAAGATTGTACATGTAGTAGGGACCGGGACCATTGGGGAGCCGCTGATCGGCATTCTTTCCACTTTTAGTGAACCCTTTGGCATCGACGAGGTGACCTTTCACAAGCGGACCCCTCTGTTGACCGACCGCTCCAAAGTCAACGTCCTTGGCCAAAAGGGGGCAAAGCTCTGCGTTGACAAGGAGCGCTGGCAGAAGTTCAAGGAAATGGGGATGGAGCCCCACTATGAGGCCGAGGAGGCGATCGACCGGGCCAATGTGGTTATTGACTGTACCCCGGTGGGAAACGAGAACAAGGAGAAGTACTACAAGCGCTACACGGGAAATGGCCGGGGATTCATCGCCCAGGGGAGCGAGTATGGCTTTGGCAAGATGTATGCGCGGGGGATTAACGACAAGGCGCTAAAAAAAGACAGCGACCAATTCGTGCAGGTGGTGAGCTGCAACACCCATAACCTGGCGGTTTTGATCGACACCATCGCCCTGGGTCCCGAGAAAGAGGATAATCTCGAAGAGGGACGGTTCGTTTGCATGCGCCGGGCCAATGATTTGAGCCAGGAGGGAGACTTCATTCCGGCGCCGGAGGTAGGCAAACACGACGATCCCCGCTTTGGCACGCATCAGGGCAGGGACGCGCACTACCTGTTCAAGACCCTGGACTTGGACCTGGACATTTTCTCATCGGCCCTGAAGCTCAACACCCAATACATGCACACGATCTATTTCGACTTGAAGCTGCGCCGGGGGTTGGGGATGGACGAAGTGATGCGCCGGCTCAAGAGCAACGGGAGGATCGCCCTGACCAACAAGAAGTCGTCGGCGGCGGTATTCTCCTTTGGCCGGGACCATGGGATTTTCGGACGCATCCTCAATCAGACCGTCATCCCATCCCGCACCCTGACGTTGAAGGGGGACCGGGAAGTCATCGGCATGTGTTTTACACCCCAGGATGGCAACTCGCTGATCAGCAGCATCTCGGCCGCCCTCTGGTTCCTCTATCCCGATTCCTACGAGGAGCGGCTGAGAGTTTTAAAGCCCTACTTCTTTAAAGAAATCTGAATTTCGTTATTCGTTACTCGTGTACTCGTTACTCGAATAACTAATAACCAGCAACAAATAACTGATTCCGCTGAAAAACCCCCTATCAAGCCGGTCTGTCATTCTGAGCAAAGCGAAGAATCTCGTGTTTTCCAAGACTTGAGACCCTTCACTTCGTTCAGGGTGACATTCAGGGGCCATTCTTCAGCAGAATCATAACTATTCCCTGACCCCGTCTAGGGAGACTCCCTCGAAGCGAACGGAGTTGCCTGCCTCTATCCCCTTTTGCCGGGAGAGGCCGCCTTGGATCTCAAGGACAAATCGGCTGGGAGCTGATACGGATTGCGAAGTTGTCGAGAAAGGGACAGCCTGGTGAATAATCCCTACTATCCTCAAGTCGCTGCCGATAAAGATCATATCTAAAGGAAGAGGCGTATTCTTCATCCAAAAGGATTGAACCCCTTCAAAGGGGAATAGAAACAGCATTCCCTGGTCTTCCCCTAGCTCACGCCGATATTGTAGTCCCAGCTCTCTCTTTGCCGGCGTGTCGGCAACCTCCACCTTGAGCACAAGCTCCTTGCCGCTCTTTGTCGAGATAATGACACGGGGCGAGGAATAGCACGCAAGAAGACCCATCCATAAAGAGAGAAGAAAAATAACCCCCAGCCGCTTGCTCCCGGTACGGTTCATGCCGCTATCTCCTTGAAAATAACTCTAATATGACATATGGCAAATATTGTCACCTCTCAACATGATAACCCCTTTTCTCCTCACTTTGGTTTTACTCGTCGGCGTAGGCCTTTTCAGTTATACCCTTTACCGCCGTTTTATTCTCCTCCAGGCGGCGCCACCCGATTACCGCCTTGACCGGATTGGAGAGAGAATTAAGGGCGTCCTGGTTTACGCCTTTGGCCAAAAAAAATTCTTGCTCGGCGAGCAGCCCGCGGGCTTAATGCACTTCTTAATTTTTTGGGGTTTCATGGTCGTCTCGGCGCGCACCCTCTCGCTTTTCGCTCAGGGCTACGATCCCAAATTTTATTTTCCCGGACTCCACCCGGATGGGCTGGGAGGACCCTATCTCCTGCTTAAAGACCTGGTAGAGGCCGGAGTGATAGCGGCCGTGCTGATTGCCCTCTATCGCTGGCTGCTCTCCCATCCCGCTCGACTTTACGGTTTCAAACCGGCCGAGAGTAAACTCGCCGGCCAGTCGCACTGGGAAGCCCTGGTCATCCTCTTCTTGATCTTTGGCTTGATGGTGACGGACTTCCTCTACGACGCAGCCCGCTTCGCCATAGAGTCCGACCCCTTGATTCTCAGCGAGAAAAGGTGGGCCGTTATCGGCAGCGCCGTGGGCTCTCTCATGAGCCGGATCGACCCCGACACTGCTAAAATAGTCGGCGCTCTCTCCTGGTGGGCGCACATCCTTATCATCCTTACCTTCTTAAATTTGCTGCCGCGCTCGAAGCACTTCCACATCATTACGTCGATTCCCAACGTCTTTTTCCGCAAGCTGGAGCCGGCGGGGGCTCTACGCTTCATGGACCTGGAAAAATCCGAAAGCTATGGAACCTCGCGCATCGATCAATTCACCTGGAAGCAGGTTCTGGACATGTACAGTTGCACCGAGTGCGGGCGTTGTTCCTCAGCCTGTCCGGCCACGGCCAGCGGCAAACCTCTCGCCCCGCGCCAGCTCCTGCTCGATCTTCGTGATTACCTCTATAGCCGGGAAAACGAGCTCCTCCAGAAAAAAGTCGGGGGCCAAGACGGCGCAAACATCGTGGGCGAAACTCTCATTCACGACGACGTTCTCTGGTCCTGCACTACATGCCGCGCCTGTGAGGAGGCCTGCCCGGTTCTCATCGAGTATGTGGACAAGATCGTGGATATGCGGCGCCACCTGGTTCAGGAAGAGGCCCGTTTTCCGTCCGAGCTGAATCGCACCTTCAAAGGGATGGAGACCCAGAGCAACCCGTGGGGCATCAGCCAGGAAGATCGCGACGCGTGGGCTCAAGGGATCGAGGTGCCGCGGATCTCGGAACATCCCGACGCGGAATTTCTCTATTACGTCGGCTGTGCGGGAGCTTTTGACGACCGCAGCAAAAAAACTACCCTGGCAACGGTCAAGATCCTCAAAAAGGCGGGGGTAAAATTTGCCATTCTGGGGAAAGAAGAGCTCTGCAACGGCGAGACCGCACGCAGGATCGGCAACGAGTATCTCTTCCAGACGATGGCGCGGAGCCTCATCGAAATCTTGGAAAAGTACGGCGTCAAAAAGATTCTCACCAACTGCCCTCACTGCTTCAATACCCTCAGAAACGAGTACCCCCAGTTCGGGGGAAACTACGAAGTCATACACGCCGCCCAATTTGTCCAGCAACTCATCCGGGAAGGAAAAATCGCCCTGGCGCAGGAGCTCCCCGGCAAAGTGACTTACCACGACTCCTGCTATTATGGCCGCTACAACCAGGTCTATGACGCGCCACGCGAGGTGATCCGGGGGATACCGGGGACCGAGCTCCAGGAGATGAAGCACTGCCGCCACGATGCGATGTGCTGCGGCGCGGGCGGAGGTTGGATGTGGATGGAAGAGCCGAAGGACAAAAGAGTCAATTACATCAGAGTTCAGCAGGCGCTCGACACCAACCCCGACATCATCGCCGTCTCCTGTCCCTACTGCATGACTATGATGGAAGACGGTCTCAAGGCCAAGGGAATGGATGAAAAGGTTAAGACGTTGGACGTGATGGAGCTGGTGGAGCGGGCGATGAAATGACAGTTCTGAGTTCTGAGTTTTGGGTTCTGAGTTGTCAGGACTTCAACTAACTAAAAACTCAGGACTAAGAACTCAAAACTATTTTTAGCCGTGGTATCCCAGACGCTTGGACAGCTCGCCCCCGCCCTTGAGGATCAACGGAACGACCTCTTTCTGAATCTTGTCATGGGTTAAACGGTGCGCAGGCCCGGTCACCGCCAGGCTGCCGACCAACGTTCTGGTGTAATCATGGACCGGTACTGCAACGGCTATCACTTCTTCCATAAATTCCCCTTGCTCCAGCGCATAACCAGCTTCGCCGACTTCCTTAACCTTTTCCAGAAGAAAGCGGCGATCAACGATTGTTTTATCGGTATAACGGTCGAGTTTCTCAGGCAGACTCTGATTCAAGCCTTCCTCGGAGTCAAAGGCCAGGAAAATTTTTCCCGGAGCGGTACAGTGCAGAGGAAGAGTTGTCCCGAGAAACGAGACCACGCGGACAGCGCTCCGGGCTTCAACAAAGTCCAGCGGCACGATTGCCGTCCCTTTCCTTATAGCGACAAAGGAGCTCTCCTTAGCGGTCTTGACCAACTCCTCCAGAGTCGATTTGGCCTGGAGGAGAAAACCCATCTGCTGCACATAGGTTTGACCCAGCTGGAGGCATTTCAGCCCTAATCGGTAGTTCTCAGTGGACTTATTTTGTTCGATATATCCGCGCGCTTCAAGGGTCGCGAGAAGACGGAAAACGTTGTTTTTGTGGAGCTTTAATCTTTTGCTCAATTCGGTCACGCCAATCTCATCCGCGCTCCCGTAAAACTGCTCCAGAACATCAAGTGAGTGGGACACCGATTGAATAACGTAATTTGATTTTTCTCGCCGCACCATACCCCCTCCTGTAAAATTGCCTTGACCTTTAAAGCCAGAGGCTCAACTGAGGTATTAGCAAAAAACCGTTTTATTCTATCCCGGGGGATGGAGAGTTGTCAATTAGAACTTATTCGGGACTTTTTCCCAGTCCTTCAGGAATTTTTCAACCCCGATATCGGTCAAAGGGTGCTGGGCCAGCTGCTTGATTACCGCGAACGGGATGGTAGCCACATGCGCCCCCATGAGGGCG
>Ga0209212_1006310_pt1 | contig 13619 bp, 14 predicted proteins | sample RifGroC2_FD_183996 | JGI IMG/M metagenome (GOLD analysis project Ga0209212, IMG submission 183996) | Groundwater microbial communities from Rifle, Colorado, USA - Groundwater C2 (SPAdes) (version 2) | ecosystem: Environmental > Aquatic > Deep subsurface > Groundwater | place: Rifle, Colorado... | reverse complement strand
CGGGGAGGGGATGGTCGCCGAGGAGGTCGGCTTCGAGGCAGACCAGCCCGCGGATTTCGCCGGCGAGGATGGCGTCGAGGAGCTGGTCGCTGTCGGGCTCGCCACAGCTGGCCAGCAAGGCGCCGCCGAGGCTGTTGGGGCCGGAGAGAATCGGCACAGCCCCGCAGGGACGCCCTTCGCGAGCGCTGGCATCGGCGAGCTGACGCAGTGCCGCCAGACCCGGCGGTCCGAGCAAATCGGCGCCACCGACCAGGATCGGGCGCTGGGCACTATCTATCTGAGCGGCGATGCCGGCAAGAATGACATCCTCCTGGCGGGTGAAGTCGAAATGCTCACCGGTGGCCAGCGCCGCCAGCGCTCCCGCCAGCCGCTGCGGTGCCAGGGGGAGATGCGTGGCGGCGCAAGGGAGCGCTACCGGGCGCGGGTCGAGGACCGCGACGAAGCAGCCGTTGCGCGCTGCCTGGCGGATGGCCAGCGCCAGCATCGGCGCTTCGGCGATGGGATCGACGCCGGCGAGGATCAGGCAGTCGCTGCTGCGGATCTCGTCGAGGCTGCGCACCCGGCATTCGAGTTCGAGGGCGGCGCGGGCGGCACGGTCGCGGTGCGGATGCGGGTCGAAGGCAATGCGGTTGGTGCCGAGCTGGGTCGCCCAACCCTTGAGGAGCGCCGCCCCTTCGAGGGAGGCGCGCGGCGAGGTGACAAAGGCGACGGCGTGGCAGCCGTGCTGGCCGATGGTGGCGGCGACCCGGCTGTCGAGAGCAGCGAGGGCCTCAGGCCAGGCGACGTTGCGACCGCCGACCCGGGGTACGCGCAGACGCTGGGGATGATTGGCGTGACCGTAGCCGAAGCGGCCGCGGTCGCAGATGAAGAAGCCGTTGACCTCGCGATCGACACCGCTGCGCACCCGCTGCAGCTCGCGCAAGCGGGCGCCGGGGATAGTGGCGCAGCCCAAGGAACAATGCGGGCAGATTGACGGCGCTTCCTGCAGATCGAAAGGGCGACTTTTGAATCGGTAGGTCTTGTCGGTGAAGACCCCGGTCGGACAGACGTCGACCAGGTTGCCGGCAAAGGGGCTCGCCAGGGCGCCATCGCGCAGGCGGCCGAAAAAGAGGCGGTCGCGCGAGCCGAGCACGCCGAAGTCGCTGCCGCCGCAGTAGTCGCGATAGGTGCGGACGCAGCGGTAGCACTGGATGCAGCGATTCATCTCCTGCTCGATGAAGGGGCCGAGCTGCTGGTTGGTAAAGGTGCGCTTCTTCCCCCGGTAGCGGCGCACGGCATGGCCGCCGGCGATGGTCATATCCTGCAATTGGCACTCGCCCCCCTCGTCGCAGACCGGGCAGTCGTGGGGATGGTGCATCATCAGCCACTCGATGACATGGGCGCGCTGCTCCTGCGCTTGCGCGTCGAGGGTGGAGACGACCATGCCGTCCTTGGCCTCGACCATGCACGCCATCTGCACCCCCTTGACCGGCCCCTCGGTAAAGGTCATGGCGCAGAGGCGGCAGGCGCCGACCGCCCCGAGGGCCTCGTGGTAGCAGAAGTGCGGGATGACGATCCCCAGCACCTTCGCCGCCTCAAGCACATTGGCGCCGGGCGGGACGGTGACGGGGCGGTTATCGATGGTCAGCGTCGGCATAAGACCTTTTTGCCACAGAGACACAGAGACACGGAGAATACCTGTTTAGAGAGAAATGCGTTTAATTCCATCCTTGAGGGCTGGAACATTGAAGTTGATCAGAAGACCCAATGACTTGTTAGCCAACTTCAGATAGCCAAGGAGTTGTGCTTGATGGACCGGATCGAAACGATCCACGGCTTTCAGTTCAACAATGACCTGGTTTTCAACCAACAAATCAAGACGGTGCGTACCCAAAGCATGTCCTTTATACATGATCGGTATTTCCAGTTGGTTCTGTACCGACAGATTGCGCTTTTCCAGTTCGTAACAGAGCGCCTTTTCGTAAAGTGACTCCAGCAGCCCCGGCCCCAGCACCCGATGGACCTCGATTGCCCCGCCAATGATCTGTTCCGACAACAGATTAAGATCCTGCATTTCTCTGTGTCTCCGTGTCTCTGTGGCCAATCAGCCCTTGAACGGGCATTTGCCTCGCTTGATATGCTCCTCGACCTCGTCCCCGAACAGCCGCAGCAGACTCTCCACCGGCCCCATGGCGCCCATGGCGAGGGCGCAGAAGGAGCGGCCGTTGATGTTGCGGATCTGCCCGCGCAGGTTCTCGATGTCGTCCGGGGTGGCGGTGCCGGCTTCGATCTCCTCCAGCAACCAGCAGACGTAGGGGAGGCCGTCGCGGCAGGGGGTGCACCAGCCGCAGCTCTCTCTCGCGAAGAAACGGGTCAGATTCAGAGTGGCGGCGACCATACACACCGTCTCGTCGTAGACCGTCACCCCGGCGGTGCCGAAGCGGCTGCCGACCTGCTCCAGCGGGGCGAAGTCGAGGCGCACATCGAGATGGTCGGCGGTGAGGAATGGCGTCGAGGCGCCGCCGGGCTGAGCCGCCTTGAAGCGTCGGCCATTCTTCATCCCGCCGCCGATGGCGATGACTTCGCGCAGGGTGATGCCGATGGGGAGCTCGAAGCACTCGGTGCGGTTGAGATGGCCGGAGAGGCCGAAGAGCTTGGTTCCGGCGCCTTCCGGGTAGGCTGCGAGGGATTTGAACCAGTCGGCGCCGCCGAGGACGATGTGGGGGATATTGGCCAGGGTCTCGACGTTGTTGATCACCGTCGGCGCGTCGAAGAGCCCCTTGATCGCCGGGAAGGGCGGTTTGCTGCGCGGGTTGGGGCGCTTCCCTTCGAGGGCGTTGAGTTGGGCGGTCTCCTCGCCACAGATGTAGCGTCCGGCGCTCGGGTGGAGATGGAGGTCGAAATCGCAACCGCTCCCCAGGATGTTCTTGCCGAGGAAGCCGGCGGCGTAGCCTTCGGCAATGGCGCGCCCCAGATTCCGGCGCACCTGCTCGTATTCGCCGCGCAGGTAGATGTAGCCGTGGGGGATGTGCAGCGCCCAGGCGGAGAGGACCATCCCCTCCACCAGCTGGTGCGGGTCGGCCTCCAGCAGGATACGGTCCTTGTAGGTCCCCGGCTCCATCTCGTCGGCGTTGCAGACCAGGTACTTTTCCCCCGGGCTGTCGACCGGGAAGAACGACCACTTCAGCCCGGTGGCAAACCCCGCCCCGCCCCGCCCGCGCAGCCCCGAGGCCTTGACCGTCTCGCGCACCGCTTCCGGGGTCAGCCCCTTGAGCGCCTGACGCAGCGCCGTATAACCGCCGTTCGCCTGGTATTCGGCGAGGAAGTTGGTCACGCCAGGGCGGCGGTTATTGAAGAGGATTTGCGGATAATCGGTCATCGTTATTCCAAGTCCCCCTTTGAAAAAGGGGGATTTAGGGGGATTTGCATCAGTCGTCAGGGAGAAATCCCCCCTCGCCCCCCTTTGTCAAAGGGGGGGAGAACCAATCGCAGTGATCGAATTCCGTTCCTTCGCCAATATTTCATCCAACCTCTCCGCCGTCACCCGGCCGTAGGTGGTCAGGCCGATCATCAGCGCCGGGGTGTCACCGCAAGCGCCGAGGCAGCAGGTCGGCAGCAGGGTGAAGACGCCGTCGGCGGTGGTCTCGCCGGGGGCGATGCCGAGCTTGGCCTGCAGCGCCGCTAGCAATTCCTCGCCGCCGCCGAGCCAGCAGCAGATCGAGTCGCAGACGTGGATGACCTTCTTCCCCACCGGCCGCCGGTAGATCTTGTCGTAGAAGGTCGCCACCTCCTCGACCTCGATCTCGAGGATGCCGAGAATCTGCGCCGCCAGCCTCACCCCTTCGTCCGGCACCCAGCCGTGCTGGTCCTGGATGGCGCGCAGCACGTCGACCACCAGCTCGCGCGGATGGGCGCTGGCGGCGGCACGGTCTTGCAGGGCGGCGAGGATGTCGGGTTGCAGGAGATCAGTCATAAATCAATTTCTTGCCACGGAGGCACAGAGTCATGGAGGAAACCAAAACTCACGAGCATTTCGAACAAGCAGCAAACAGTTCGCCGAGCGTCAATTCCTCGCGCCAAACCGTCGCGAAATCCAAGTCAATATTCTTTACGAACGCTTTTTGCCAATGTTTCAAATTCCAAAGCATCAGGCATCCATTGCTTCGGATACAAGGCGCGATAGATGTCCAGGACCTTATCTTCAGGCCCGAACTTCAGCTTGTCTCGATCCTTGAAGGCAAAAGCATTTACGAATATGAGAAGAAAATTTCTAATTTCCTTTTTAGAAGTATCTGGAAATTTCCGTCGCCAATTGCGCCCCTGGCAAAGTCTGTCCCGGAATGGTAATGGCAGACCCATTCCGAAAGGGGAAAATAGTATTAGCAATATAAAAACCAAAATCAGTGTCATGGAGATCGTATTCATCTTTTCGACTTCGGACAGAATTCTCCATCCGCCTCTTTCACCATCCCCACCGCCTGCACCGGCACCGCAGCCAGTTTGATGCCGAGGGCGTGGACCAGCTTGAGCACCGTGTCGTAGCGCGGCTTGGCGCCGGGGGTGAGGGCCTTGTAGAGACTTTCGCGCCCCAGCCCGGCATCCTTAGCCAGCTGTGTCATGCCGCGAGCGCGGGCCACAGTACGCACCGCCACCAGAAACATGTCGGGATCGGGGTCTTCGAGGGCGGCGGTGAGGTACTCGGCGATGGTCTCTTCGTTGTCGAGATAGTCGGCACTATCGTAGGGCGTTAGTTTGGTTGTCATCACGTCATTCCTCCGCCAGCGTCTTCGCCAAAGCTTTCGCACGCTGGATATCGCGGGGCTGGGTCGATTTATCGCCACCCAGCAAGAGTAGATAAATCACCTCGCCGCGTCGGGTGAAGTAGACCCGGTAACCTGGCCCGGTGTGGATACGCATCTCCGAGACCCCGCCGCCGACCGGGGCGCAGTCGCCGAAGTTGCCGTGTTGCGCGGCATCGAGCCGTTGCAGGACGCGGGCCGTGCCGATATGGTCCTTCAGTCCGGCGAGCCAGCAATCGAACTCATCGGTCCGTAGAAATGTGATCATCCCCCCTCCCCGCTATCGTATCCGAACGGATACGAAATTACAATCCCTCCATGATCGATCATTATCCGCCAGTACAAATCGATGGCACGAGAAACCGCCGGCAACACACCGTCGTTGCCTACGAACGCTCCAGCCCCAGCCGTTGCCAGAGGAAGCCAACGTCGAACGCCTCCCCGCCGGTCTGCCTGACGCGCCGTGCTTCGAGCTGCTCCATCGATTTGAGCAATTCGAGTACCTCCGGCCGCAGCTTCCGGTCTTGGACCGCTTGCTGTGGAGTTTTCCCCTTCAGGGCCGGCAGGGGGATTTCGGGCCAGGTAGCGTAGTGCTGCGCAAGATACTGATGCATGAGCTGGCGTTGCAGTTCCTTTGGGATATCCGGCTCGGAGGCGGGCTTGGCAGCGGCTCGCGACTTTGCCGAGCGGGGGTCGACGACTTCGCGGATCTTGTAGGTCACGCTGCCGCCGACAAGCTGCTCCAGCCACGCCCGCGCCTGGTCGGCCAGTTGCGGCGTCCGGCAGAAAACTTCCAGTGAGTCCTTGCCCTTGGCCTCCAGCGTGGCCAGGTTTCGGCAGCGGCCATCCTCCAGCTCGACAAACCGGTTCCAGCCCTCGTGCCGATCGCCGTCGACATCGTTCTGCGCGGCAAGAATTTTCTCCAGCGCCGGCCAGTCCGTCACCCGGTAACGATCGGTAGTCAGGAGTAACTCGTCCCCGGTCGCTGCGTCGACCAGCCTGGGGGGCGGTTCGTCGTCGGGCGCAATCAGGCCGGTCAGCCAGTTGTCAATAAGGGAAACACCTACCAGGGAGCGACGGTCTTCGGCACACAGCTTCTTTTTCTTGAGGACCGCCAGGATTTCGTCGCGACAGACGAGCCCGTCCTGGCGTTCGAAGGGATAGAGAGCGCCGCTGAAGACCCAGGTGCCGTCCTGTCGGGCCAGGCGGGCGCCAAAGACGTCCCAGCGCACCAGCCCTTGCGAGGCGCTGCGTTCTCGCACCCAGACCGGAGGAGCGCCGGGATCGAGCAGGTCCGCCACCTGCATCCCCTCGCCCGGCGTCGTTTCTCGCACCTCGTACAGGCTCATGGAAAATTCGCCCAGAGCCAGAAGCCATTCCCGGCCGCGCGCCGGCAGCAAAGGCCCGCCAGTGCCCAACACCAGATCGATGACCCGGTGCGACTTGCCGCCGAGCATCAGTTCGCCGTCGGCCAGCATCCATTCGCCGCTGTTGATACGTATCATTCCCTGCAACCCGTCGGGGAGGAGGTCCAGCGAGTCCTGCTCTTCCTCGCTCAATTCGCCGAAAAACCCCTCGAAATAGGCCTCGGACGCCGCTTCGCGGTAGTTCTCAGCCAGCCACGCCAAGGCTTTTTGCACCGCGGATTCCTCGTCTCGGCGCCGCGACTCGAACTGATCGTGCCTTGCCAGACAGCACTTCTTGTATTTCTGCCCGCTACCGCAGGGACAGGGATCGTTGCGACCGACTTGTTTCATGTGCAATTCCTTTCGACTGCGCACTTTACCGATCCAGATCGGCCAGCACAAAATCAATCGACCCCAGAATCGTAATCAAATCCGCCACCAGCCACCCTTTGCTCAACAGCGGCAGCATCTGCAGGTGGGCGAAGCTCGGGGTGCGGATGCGCAGGCGGTAGGGGGTGGAGAGGCCGTCGGAGACGAGGTAGTAGCCGCACTCGCCCTTACTCGATTCGATGGCGCGGTAGCACTCCCCGCGCGGCACGGTCGGGCCGCGGCTGACGTTGACGAAGTGGTGGATCAGGCTCTCGATGTCCTTCAAGCCGGCCTGGCGCTCGCTGTCGTGGTAGCGGAACTGCGGACTCAACCACGGCCCGGCCGGCATGGTGGCGGCGGCCTGCTCGACGATGCGCAGACTCTGGCGCATCTCCGCCATGCGGACCTGGTAGCGGGCGAAGGAGTCGCCGCCCGTGGCGGTGGCGACCTCGAAGTCGTACTTGTCGTAACCACTGTAGGGCATGGTGCGGCGCAGGTCCCAGGCGAGGCCGGTGGCGCGCAGGTTGGGGCCGCTCATCCCCCAGTCGATGGCCTCCTCGCGGCTGACCACGCCGATCCCCTCGGTGCGGGCGCGGAAGATCGGGCCGTCGGTCAGCAACGTCTCGAACTCGCCGATGCGGGCGGCAAAATCCTTGGTGAAGGTCTTTACCACTGTTTCCCAGCCATCCGGCAGGTCGAGGGGGACGCCGCCGATGCGGAACCAGGCCGGGTGCATGCGCCCGCCGGTGATCATCTCGACGATGTCGAAGATCTTCTCGCGGCTCTCGAAGGCGTAGAAGACCGGGGTCATGGCGCCGACGTCGTGGGCGAAGGTGCCGAGCCAGACCAGGTGGTTGGCGATGCGGAAGAGTTCGCAGAGCATGACCCGGATCGCCTGCGCCCGCTGCGGCACCCCGACGCCGAGCAGGGTTTCCAGCGGGAGGAGGTAGGCGAGATTGTTCTGTACCCCGGAGAGGTAGTCGATGCGGTCGGTGTAAGGGATGAACTGGGTCCAGTGCTGACGCTCGCCAATCTTCTCGGCGGCGCGGTGGTGGTAGCCGATGTCGAGGGCGACGTCCTCGATCTCCTCGCCGTCGAGCTTGAGGATCACCCGCAGGACGCCGTGGGTGCCGGGGTGATGCGGGCCGAGGTTGAGGATCATGGTGTGCTCGCCCGCTTCGCCTTTGAAGAAGTCGGCGCCGTCGCGCGGCACCATGGTCGCGGCGGTCTCCGCCGTGTAGGGGGCCATCTCGGTGGCACGGGCCGGATGGGATTTGCGCAGAGGGTGGCCGTCCCAGCTCTCCGGCATGAGGATGCGGCGCAGGTCGGGGTGGCCGGAAAAGCGGACCCCGAACATGTCGAAGGCTTCGCGTTCATACCAGTTGGCCGACGGCCAGATGCTCGCCACCGACGGCGCTTCCGGGTTCTCGCCGGTGAGCGGGACCTTGACCCGCAGGTAGCCGGGGTCGGCGAAGTTGAGGAGCTGGTAGGTCAGGGTGTAGTCGTGTTCGGGACGCTGGCGGCGGGTCGATTCGTCGACGACGGTGAGATCTTCCAGGCGCCGGTACTTCTGCGGTGCCTCTTGTTTGAGGAAGGTGAGGAGGGCAGGGGCGGTGGCAGTGTCGGTGACCAAGGTCGGTTGGTCGGCTGCGTTCTCTTCCTCGCGCACGCTGTCGCCGAAGCGTTCAGCCACGGCGCGGCGCAGGTCACCGGTTGAGGCGGGAAATTCCACCCGCGGCTGCGGCGGCGTCCAGATTTCGGCATTACGCGCGCCATAGAAAAGCGGCTGCTGCTGCGAGCTGCCGCGCAACGGGGCATTGCCGTAGCCGGGGCCGCGCGGGTCGCGGCTCTTGCTGACGCCGTCGATGAGGACCGGGGCGGTCGTCCCCTCGGTGCCGCCGACGAGGCCGAGGACCGGCCGGGCCGGGCGCTCCTCGCGGCGAATCTTCTCCTGCAAGAGGAGCAGCCCCTGCATGAAGGCCTCGGGCCGGGGCGGGCAGCCGGGGATGTAGACATCGACCGGGAGCAGCTGATGCACCCCCTGGATGACGCTGTAGCAGTCGTACATACCGCCGGAGTTGGAACAGCTCCCCATGGAGACGACCCATTTGGGGTTGGCCATCTGCTCATAGAGACGCAAAATCGTCGGCCCCATCTTCTTGAAGGGGGTGCCGGAGATCACCATCAGGTCAGCTTCGCGCGGGGTGCCGCGCAGCACCTCGGCGCCGAAGCGAGCGAGGTCGAAGCGCGGCGTCATGCTGGTCATCATCTCGACGAAGCAGCAGGAGAGGCCGAAGAACATCGGCCACATGCTGTTGGCTCGCCCCCAGTTGATGGCGTCGTCGAGGGAGGCGAGGATGACCCCGTCCGGCAGCCGCTCGCTCATGCCTCACCTCCTCGTTGCGGCCGCTGCCGCTTTGGCCCCCAGTCGAGGCCGCCGGTCTTCCACAGGTAAACCAGACCGGCAAAGAGCATGACGATGAAGAAGACGATCTGCAGATAGCCGGCCCAACCGAGGAGGTCCCAGGCGACGGCCCAGGAGACGATGAAGACGAGTTCGACGTCGAAGACGATGAAGAAGATGGCGACCAGATAGAAGGGAACCGGTTCGCGCAGCCGGGCTTCACCGCTCGGGGCGACGCCCGACTCGTAGGGTTCCCCCTTGGCGATACTGCGGCTGCGCTGGCCGAGGAAGCGGGCGAGGAGGAGGAGCAGGCCGACGAGGGTGCTGGCGGCGAGGGCGTAGAGGCTCAGGGCGAGGAGGGAGGTGGCGTCGGGCGGGATCTCGCCGAGGCCGGGGGTGAAGGGAGTTGTCGCCGGCAGGAGCAGGAGCATCGGTAATCCGCCAGTCATCGAAGGGGGAGCTATTGTCGCCGGATTGGATGTGCCGTCCCGGCCGTTTGCCATGATAGCACAATCGTCCCGGCTGTCGATGCCTCGATATGCCCTTAGCCGCGGGCCCGGGCGTCGAGGATGGCCTGCCGGGCGAGCTCGTCGCAGCGCTCGTTTTCGGCGTGGCCGTTGTGCCCGCGCACCCAGACCCACTCGACAGTGTGGAGCTGGGACAGGGCCAGGAGCTGTTCCCAGAGGTCGCGATTGGCTACCTCCTTTTTCTGACTGTTTTTCCACCCCTTCTTGACCCAGCCATCGAGCCATTCGGTCATCCCCTTTTTCAGGTATTCCGAATCGGTGGTGAGGCGGACGCGGCAGGGGCGCTTGAGGGCTTCGAGTCCGGCGATGGCGGCGGCGAGTTCCATGCGGTTGTTGGTCGTTTCCGGGGCATAGCCGGAGAGCTCGCGCACGGTGCCGCCGTAACGCATGATCGTGCCCCAGCCCCCCGGTCCCGGGTTGCCGGAACAGGCGCCGTCGCAGAAGATTTCCACCGGTTTGGCTGCGGTCATGGGCAAAGGGATCCTTGGCGGCGAGGGGCGGATGAGAAGCCGTGGTAATGTCCTATATCCCGGTGCGTTTGTCAAAACGTATTCAAGGGTGGGAGAACCGGACCCGGTGGCAATGCCGATCATCGCACGAAATGGCCACCGCAAAGATAAGACCCTTGTAATTACGCCGCATTTAGTCGACAATCGATGGCGATGCGACGGCCTCCCGGACAATAGCGCCGGTATGGTCGCGTGGCGGCTTGTGTCGTCGGAGAGAGAGCTTCATGGAAAGCGCTGTGTTGAAACGGCGGCCGTCACGGGTCTGGGCCGTCGGCGGCGGCAAGGGCGGAGTCGGCAAGTCGGCCATTTCGTCCAATCTCGGCGTCGCCCTGGCGCGCCGCGGCTACCGTACCGTTCTCGTCGACGCCGACCTCGGCGGCGCCAATCTGCATACCATGGTCGGTGTCCCCGCGCCGAGCCGCAGCCTGACCGAACTCTTCACCCGCGCTGCCGGCAACCTCTCCGAAGTTATCGTCCCCACCGGCATTCCCAACCTCGATTTGATCAGCGGCGCCCATGCCCTCCTCGACATGGCCAACCCCAAACATCTGCAAAAACAGAAAATCATCCGTCAGCTCTTCACCCTCGATGCCGATATCGTTCTCCTCGACCTCAGCGCCGGTACTTCCTTCACCACCATCGATTTTTTTCTCGCCGCCCATGAACCGATCGTTGTCGTCATTCCGACGCCGACCTCCATCGAAAATGCCTACCATTTTCTCAAGGCGGCCTTCTATCGGCGGCTCAAGGGGGCCATCGTCCGGTCCGGGGCGGGGCCTCTGGTCGACGTGGCGCTGGAGCAGAAGCTGGCGCGCGGCATCCGCTCCCCGCGGGAGTTGATCCGGCACATCACCGAACTCGATGCCGTGGCCGGAGCCGCCATCGCCGGAGAGATGACGCGCCTGCGTCCCAAGCTCATCGTCAACCAGATCCGGCGGCAGGAGGAACTGACCCTGGGGGAACAGATGGCCGACGCCTGTCGCGATTTTTTCGGGGTTGAAATGAACTTTCTCGGCGGGATTCACAACGATGACCGCGTCGTCTACTCGATCCAGTTGAAGCGGCCGGCCCTGGAGGCATATCCGCACAGTCCCTTCGCCATGGCGATCGAAGGGTTGGCGCTACGTCTGCTGGCGCAGCACAAGGAGGGGGATAATGAATGATCCTTATGAGGTGCTCGGACTTGCCCGCGGGGTCGGGTTGATGGAAGCGGAACGCGCCTATCAGCGGCTGAGGGAGTTGTACGCCGAGGATTCCCTGGCGACCTATGCCCTCCTCGGCAGCGACGAGCGCCGTGAACGCCTCAACGCCATCGAGCAGGCCTTTCGCGAGATTGTCGCCACCGGTAACCAGCGTCCCATCGCCTTTCCCGAGCGCCCCGAGAATATGTCCGACGAGCCCGAAGAAGACGGCCCTCTGCCCGATCCGGTCCAGCATCCCGGGCTCTACCTCGGGCGCCTGCGGCGGCGGACTGGTCTGCAGCTGCGCGATCTTGCCGAGCGCACCAAGATCAGTCCCTCCAAACTGGAAAATATCGAACAGGAGCGCTTGGCCCAATTACCCCCCCCGGTATACCTGCGCGGTTTCGTTCTCGAATACGCCCGCTGCCTGGGGGTTCCCGACCCGCGGCAATTGGCCGAAAATTACCTGCGGCTCCTGGCTCCGGCGCATGGCGAACAGTAGACTCGATCCCGGAAATTTGCCGGGCAAGATGGCGATGGAGCGAAGATGAAAGAACATCAGAAGGCGATCATTGAGCTCATCATCGAAAAGGAGCTCCTGACTGCCGAGGTCTACCGCATCTTTGCCCGCCGCTTTCTCCGCCACGAAGAATTCTGGCTACGTCTGGCGACGGAGGAGACCGAACATGCCGCCTGGGTCCAGCACCTCCTCGATCTGTCGGCGACCCGGGACATTGAATTCAACGAAGGGAAAACGCGGAGCTATACCCTCAAAAGTTTCAATGACTATCTGCGCAGTATCCGCGCCGAGGCCCAACGTCCCGAGATGCGGTCGGAGAAGGCCCTGGCGTTGACGGTCGACATCGAAAAATCCCTCCTCGAGCGCAACCTCTTTGCCCAATTCAAGTCTTTCTCCGAACAGAACCAGCGCATCCTCGTCGTTTTGCGGAAAGGTCTCGAAGACCATTGCGCCTATGTCGAGGACTATGCGGCGCGGGTACGCAAGCCTTGCTGAGGGCCGGGCGCGGCAAGCTTTTCAATGATCCGCCCGATCACGATAAAAATCAGTTGCCGACTTAAAAAATCTTTTATCCAAGGTAAAAACGACAAGGGAGTGCCGGATTCGATGGTTTCACTATTGACGTTTTTTGTCGGATATTTCCAGGGGTTGAAGAGGTGTTTCCGGATATTTTCTGCGACATATCTCCCGTCACATTTATTTTGGCTGAAAAATGCCTAGAATTTGCACAGACTTCGCCGCTATCTGCCCAAAAAATGGGATATTTTTGCTGGATTTTGCCGGGACAGGGCACTTATAATCGGTTCCCGGTCGCGACCGACTCTTCCTTAGAGGATCTTCGTGGCTGCCTTCCCTGCCCGCGCGGAGCCGTTCTTCCCCGTGACCGCTCCTTTTCCTGCCCTTTGCGTCGCGACTGGCACACCGCCTGCACTGTGAAGGGATCGGATAGTCGGCACGAGGATGTGCCTATTTTTGAGGCAGAGCAGCCCGTTGGGAAGGTTTCCCGATGGGTTTTTTGCGTTTTTCCCGCCGCCAAGTCCGCGACCTTACCGCAAATTTATGAGCCCCGCGTCCCTGCCACGGAGTTTCCATGCAAGTCATTGCCTGTATCAAACAGGTTCCCGATACCACCCAGGTGCAGATCGACCCGGTGACCAACACCCTGGTGCGCGAGGGGATTCCCTTTATCGTCAATCCCTACGACACCCACGCCCTCGAAGAAAGCCTGCGCCTGCGCGACCGTCTCGGTCTCAAGGCCGTTGCCCTCTCCATGGGACCGCCCAACGCCGAAGCGACCCTGCGCAAGGCCTTGGCCCTTGGCGTCGACCGGGCGATCCTCTGCTCCGACCGGGCTTTTGGCGGGGCCGATACCCTGGCGACGAGCAAGGTGCTGGCGGCGGCGCTCCGCCGCCTGGCGGCGGAGGAGGAGGTCGGACTGGTCCTGTGCGGCAAGCAGACCATCGATGGTGACACCGCTCAGGTCGGTCCCGGTATCGCCAGCCGCCTCGGCTTCTCCCAGTTGACCCTGGTCGACCGCATCGAACACTTCGACCCGATCAAGAGGATCATCCGCGTGCGGCGCAAGCTGGAAGGGCGCCATGAGATCGTCGAGGCGCCGCTGCCGGCGGTGCTCACCGTGGTGCGCGAGCTCAACCGGCCGCGCTACCCCACGGTGCCACTGCGCCTGGCGGCGCACGGGGCGCAGGTCGAACTGTGGAACAACGAGGTGCTGCAACTTGATCCCCAGGGAATCGGCTTGAAGGGGTCGCCGACCTGGGTGAGCAAGATCTTCTCGCCGCAGCGCGATCAGGGGGAAATCCTTGGCGACGGGGTCAATGACCCGGACGGGACGGCGCGGCTGCTGATCGAGAAGCTGTTAGCCAAGGATCTGATCAACGTTTAAACATTCGACGTAGATACCGTTA
>Ga0209212_1006306_pt1 | contig 13622 bp, 9 predicted proteins | sample RifGroC2_FD_183996 | JGI IMG/M metagenome (GOLD analysis project Ga0209212, IMG submission 183996) | Groundwater microbial communities from Rifle, Colorado, USA - Groundwater C2 (SPAdes) (version 2) | ecosystem: Environmental > Aquatic > Deep subsurface > Groundwater | place: Rifle, Colorado... | reverse complement strand
AAATCGTCTTTGACTCCGTTTATTTCTTTTAAGGTGGAATCAAATCCGCGCTTAACCATTCCCGCCAAATCTTCAATCTTACCATCAGTTATTTTTTCCTGCATTTTAAAGCCATTTCTCATTATTCCAGCTAAATCATTAATGGTTATTTTGGGTATTTTGTTTTTTTGTTTTTTAATTACCATGTTTTTCATTATACCACTCCCACTCTTTCTCTTCAAACTTCAATTCGGCGACTTGGGCGAATTTTTCGGCGATTGATTTTTGCGCATCTTCTTTCAGAGCTTCGTCGGCCATCGGGTACAAAATATTGTCTTCTTTAAAAATATGCTCTTGCAAAAGTTCGCAATACCCCCTAGCGTTTTTGACAGCTTCCGTTTTGTCGCCTTTTAGAACGGCTTCGCTCAATCCTTTGACGAATCCCCGGCCTAAGCTATGCTCGTGAAGCATTTGGCCGATAGGATTGCAGTGTTCCAAAACGCCGTCTTTGTTTAATTCCACGAATAAAATATCCTCCTCCTTGCTATGGTGGAATTTGTCGGCGTAATTTCTGATGAAATCAACGGCCTTGGCGAAAAAATCCTTATCAATTTCCTTTCCCGACTCAATTTCCTCGCATTGTTTTAAAACAGATCCGATGACTTTTAATATATTCTTATGTTCGTCCGATAAAATTGTTGTTGGTTTTTTCATAAACTTAACTTTAACATACCGGCGCAAAACAAAAAAGTCCCGCTCAGGAGCGGGACTTTTTTGTTTTATAACAATCAATTCAAGATTACAGTTTATATTCTATCGGCTCGCTGGCTGATTCGCTTATCATAAATTTCGCCATGACTATATTCCCGTCTTTGTCTTTAGCCGGCATATCTTCCGAAGGATTGAAAGCTCCGTTATTGTTATCCCAATGGATCATAGCGTAAAAACTTTCTCCGACCTTGCTTTTCCTGTTCAGAGTGACGGAAAAATTTCTGGATTCAACGGGATTTAAAAGGCTACTGAAGCCGATAATCGCTCCCGGAGCTCCCGCTTCTTCCTGATGAATGGCGACATATCCTTTTTTGCTTAAAGTTGCCCGGCCAACATTGACGAATCGTCCCGGCTTTTGGTTGGCCACGAAAATTGAGTCTTTCATACCGGCTACTTGCTCGCTTTGTTCTCCGCCGGCTTGATCATTGGTAGCGTTTCTGCCGGAAAAATATCTCCAAACAAATATGCCGATAACAACGACGACTATTATGCCTATAATAAGCCCTTTTGATGATTTTTTTTCTTCCATATTTTTATTATTTAATAATATTTAATTAAACCTAAACCGACTTTTAATGTTAAATTCATTATACACCGCCAATTTGATATGTAAACTGCAATCTATATAATCAAACAAATGGACGCGAATTACCCGATAAGGATAAACAAATATTTAAGCTCGCAAAATTACTGCAGCCGGAGAGAGGCTGACGGGCTTATCAAGGCCGGACTGGTGAAAATAAACGGGCGAACCGCCGTTTTAGGCGACAAAGTTTCCAAAAACGACAAAGTGGAACTATCCCCATCGGTCAAAGACAGGACAAGCAAACTGAAATACTATGCCTATCACAAACCGGCCGAAATCGTTACCCATAACCCCGAAGAAGGTCAATATGAAATACGAGAAATTTTCCCGATAAAAGATAAAACCATTTTCCCCGTCGGCCGGCTGGACAAGTCTTCGCGCGGGCTGATCATTCTCACCAACGACGGAAGAATAACCGGCAAACTGTTGGGTCCGGAAATGAACCGCGAAAAAGAATATCTGGTCCGGGTGGACAAAAAAATAAACGGATTTTTCCTGAACAAATTATCTTATGGGATGGACTTGGGCGACTTTGTCACCAAGCCCTGCCAAGCGAAGCAAACCGGAGCCGATGAATTCAGTATCATTCTCACCGAGGGCAAAAAACACCAGATAAGAAGAATGTGCGACGCGCTTGGTTTCGTTGTAAAAGACCTCCAGAGAATCCGGATAATGAATATCGGCCTCAAAGATTTGAAACCGAACCAATACCGGGAAATAAAAGGCAAAGAGCTAGAAAAATTTTTAAGCGACTTGGGTTTGTAAAAAAATTATGGAAAAAACTGACAAACAACTGGAAGTGTTGAGATACGAGTAAAAAAGAATTCCGTTTGTAACGGAATTCTTTTTTCGCTGAAGAAATTTAAACGCTTCGTTTATTTTCTCCTCTTGACGGTTTTCTTTTTCGCCTTCTTCACAGTTCTTTTCGCAACTTTTCTTTTTTTAGCAGTCATTTTTTTCAAATGAACTTAAATAATTTTTAATAAGCTTGACCTTTACTTAAATTATACTCTATCTAAAAAAATAAAAGCGAATTAAAAATTAAAAACTGTGCATAACTTTTTTAAAAATAAAAAATATTCTATTTTTCCAAATCCAGAATTTCGTCAATGCGGATTTGGCGGACGAAATCCGGAACATGGCTGACCAGAATCATGGCGCCGTCGTATTTATTGAGCGCTTCGGCGATTACAGGCAAATGGCGGAAGTTGATGTGATTGGTCGGCTCGTCCAAAATCAAAAGCCCGGGCTTGAGCAAAACCAAGCGGGCGAAAGCGACCAGCCCTTTTTGCCCCTCCGATAACCGTCCGATTTTCGTGTTGATGATTTCAGCGTTTATCAGAAATCCGGCCGCCATCGCCCGCATATCCTCTTCTATCTTTTTCTCCATCACCGCCATCAGAGCGTCCCTGACGGTGTCTTCAAAATTAAGAGTGGAGAAATCTTGCCGGTAATAACCTATCCTTGTTCCTTCCATAATCTCAATGCCTTTCGCCTTGCCTGAAGCGATGGTTTCTAAAAGCGTCGTCTTGCCGATGCCGTTCGGCCCGGCGATAAGCAAGTGATTATTTTTCTTAACGATGATGCTGGCTTTATGCGATACCGGCTTACCTGCCCCGTACTTAGCGTCGGGGTGTTTCTTAAGCGTGGTGTAAGAAGAAATTTTCAAAATATTTCCCGCAATTTCCGTCTGTGATGGAATAGAAAAAGGACGGATGGTTTTGTCTTCCTTGCGCACGTCCACCAAATCCGCTTCCAGCTCTTCCGTTTTCTCCCGCATTTTTTTGGCGACATTTCTCATTTTCCCGCCTTTAAAAGCGAAAAAGTTGGCTTTTTCTTTGTTTTCCTGAATCTCTTTGGCCAGTTGGGCATTCTTCCTGTTTTCTTTTTCTATCCTCGCCGAAATGTCTTTAACCACGTCCAGATAATTACCCGCGTATTGCTCAATCTTGCGAGTGAAAACGTCCAAATACAAAACGCCGGAAGTAAATGCATTCAAGAAGCCGGAATCGTGCGAAATGACGACGCAGGTCTTTTTGTAATCAATCAAAAACTTGGTGAGGTGTTCTATACCCGCCTTGTCCAGATTATTGGTCGGCTCGTCCAGTAGAAGCAAATCCGGCTTTTGGATAAGCGCCGAGGCCAAAAGAAGACGGGCTTGCTGTCCGCCGGAAAAGGTTTTGATAATTCTGTTATGAAGTTTTTCATGCCCTTTCAAATTCACCACTTCCAAAACCTCGTCTATTCTCGGGTCAATGTCGTAAACCTTATGCGGAAAACATTTTTCAAAAAATTCCCGGACGGTAATATCCATCTGATCCCGCGGAATGACCTGTTTGGCGGTGGCGATAGTGGTGCCGTTTGATATATTAACTTTGCCCGATTCCGGCTTTAATCCGCCAGTGATGAGCTGAAAGATTGTGCTTTTGCCGGCGCCATTTTGGCCCATCAAAGCCACTTTCATTCCCTTGCGCAGGGAAAAATCCACCTCGTTTAAAATCGGGTGCATCGGGCCGTATTCAAACGACACTTCCTCAAATCTCAATATTGTTTCCTCTTTGGCCATACCCTGCACAATAGCGTATTTTGGAGGAAAAAGGAAGCAGACAAATAAAATCTCCCACCAAAAATGTTACCGAATTTATGCTCCAGCTTAAAAACGGTAACATTTTAAATTTATAAAAATCCTACCACTAATTATGCCCCACAAAGAGCACTTCCATTTTTGTAACGCCTTCGGCTAACAAAAATTGGTCGCTCCAGCAAAATAAACGTATAATTTTCAACTTGGACATTGAATGTCCAAGTTGGGTATAACTAGTATTTGTATTCTCTAATCAAATACAAACAATCTTCAAAGGCATCCGCTTTGCCGTTTATGAATTCGTTTAAACCAAAAATGTCCGACTTCCCCGCTTCCCACAACTTTTCATTCCATTCTTTCCTGTAATTTTTTGCTAACTTTGCAATATGATTTTCAAGCGACTTGTTCGTTATTTCTTCTAAAAAGCCTTTCGTCATTAACTTAGTCGTTCGTTCGTCAATATTTTGCAAATTTTCCCAAAGTTGGAAAGTTTTGTAATTTTCATCGCTTTCTATTGTTTCCCATTCGTCCGGCTCTATCTCAACAAAATCATCGTCCTCTTTCGTGTATTCTTTGTTCATAACCAAAAATGGAAAGTAGAAGTCTTTATGCTGGTCTAAATATTTTAAAATTTTAATCGCCAGTTCCCTGCTTATATCCATAACACCCTGATCTTTGATCAGATCTGAATTAAAGTCAACTATTTGATTGCGTACATTCCTCCGCCAAGAAAAACAAAAAATTAGATTTTCCAAACAACATCATGAGCAAACTCAGCAATTTCGCGTTGACGATCATCGATTTCTTTCTTTCCCCACTTGTTATTTAGCTCCACCCTTTTTACTAATTCTTGATTTATGTGTAATTTTGATTTTTTAAGCCAATCGAGCTTCCTTTCCAAGGCTTGATTGCCCATAGAACCATTAATTCTTTCTGAAATTAAAGTAAGGTTACCTAAATTGTCCACATAATCCTTGATGTCTTTTTTTGTTAGTTTCCACTCAGATGGATCCTTAGGTAAAATATGTTCTATGTTAACTTTTTTCAAATTAACAATTTGTTCATCAGTTCCACCCTTAGCCTTTTCTACATTAGAAAGAATATAAACAACAAGTGGATAATTTTTATATTCAATGTCCATAAATTTCTCAATAAAAAAATCTCTATTGGGAACCTCTAGCCTGTTTTTAAATTCGTTTAATGCACTCTCCACTCCAACGCGAACCTTATCTTTATTTCTTGATTGTAAAGCTTCTTGTATTTTTTTAGCCGTTTGAAAATATACTTTTTCAACTTTATTACCAGGCTGTTTGCAAACAGCAGAATAAACGAAGTGATAATTTTCTATGATTTTAAATATTTTACTTAAATCTATTCCTATCCGTTCACGATTAGCTAATAAACACAACAAAAGCGGAAAACTTTGAGTAATACCCATAACACTCAGACCCTTTAACGCTTCATATATTTTTAAACCACCTTTTCGATCACCAATCTCGTCTTGCCAAATCTTTTCATTTATATCACTACTCGTCATTTTCTGATAAAAATCTGAGGATTTTACCAACTCATCCAAAAATGTTACTGGATCTGTAATCGTTCTTTTAATTTCTTTATACAGATTTTTTTCAGAAACAAATGAATATTTTGACAACCAATGATATCTAATAAGCTTGGAAACACTTAGGCCTTTTGCTCCCTCAACATTATTTTCAATATTAAGCCACGCTTCCTTCGCTGAATCTATTCCATCTTCATTATTATGAATTTTAGAAAAAAGATGGTTTTTTAATAAATCAGCAGCGGTCAAATCAGCCCCTCTAGCATTGACTGTTTCAAAGATAGAATATGCATCGTCATCATTGTCAATTCTAATCCAAATAATTCGTAAATCAGCTAACTTCTTTTTCAGTGAATCTAAATAATCTATTTTTTTTGCATTTTCAGTAAGCTGTTCCAATTCTCCAGATATTTGTTCTCTGAGATATTCGTAATTTTCTTTTACTCTTTTTTCTTCTTTTCTATATGGAGTACTTGATAATGTTCGCGCTTTGGAATCTTGAATATTTTCCTCAAAAAATTTCTTCAAGGTGTCACCACATTTTAATCTATATGTTGGTTTGCCTGTAAAATCATCACGAAACTCAATAATTTTTGTTTGTGTTAAGTCGGCTTTTTTCTCATCTTTTAATTCCCGATAGAGATCTCTAAGAACTGCGCATAAGATAGTGAAAGTAATCAAGCGTTGTTGACCATCAATCACCTCAATAAAATTGTCCTTCTCAACAAATTCATAATTAAATACAAAAGAACCCAAAAAAGACGTTTCTTCATCTTTAAGATCATTCCAAAGATCTGAAACCTCATCTTTTGTCCAAGAATAAGGCCTCTGATAGCGAGGTATTTTATATTTTTCCTTTCCAAACAATATATCGTGCAAACTCTTATCCTCTGCGTCAAACATTATGGGCATATATTTTTACTTTAATTTAACCAAGTCTTATAAATATATAATCATTAGATCATTTTGAGTCTTGAATTGCAAGAAAAATATAAATTAAATTGGATATTTAGTATCCAAGTGGTTACAAAAACAATCTGGCCAATCTTAATTCTTCGTAGGAATATTTTCCGCCAAGAATTTCGTAAACGGGAGAAATTTTTGTTTCTTTCCCGATGCTTTGGTCGGGACGAGTCGCTTTTTTAAAAGCCTCGCTAATTATTTTCAAATCTTTTTCTTTCGGCTTGTAGGCGCCAAGGTCAAGCGACGGATTTTTGGCTTTCAATTTTTCCAAATGGGAAATTATGGTGCCCAAAGTCATTCCCCTTTTTCCGGCAATTTCGGCTAGCGATAATTTTTCAGACACAAGCGTCAAAGTTTTTTCGTAAGTGGAAATTTTTTCCTTAAACGCCTCTTTTTTGTCTTTGTTTTTGGCGGTATTTTTGGCTATTTCTTTCTCATCAATTATACCGCCGACTTTTTTCAAAAAACTTATGTGCATTTCGCTCATTTCCTTGTCGCTAAACCGCTCCAAAACTTTTTCCCATTTCGCCGATTCGGCCAGCAAGCGCGCGTCAATCTCCATTGCCCGCGGATGCATCGCCAGCGCCATATCGTTAAGCCCCCGAAGCGACAAACCGGCAAAATCGCGCAAGCGCGACAGCGCCACATACCCTTGCCCGGGCGCGAACGCTTTGGAAAGGTCAATTTCCGCCGCGTCCAAGCTCATCCCTTGGCTTTTGTGCACCGTTATCGCCCACGCCAGCCGCAACGGCAACTGTTCCACTTTGGCCAGAACTTTCCCGTCTTCTTCCACCGTCCACTCCGCCGGAGTTACGCATATTTTCTGGCCCGAAAATGTCCGCGCGATAGGCAGGCCTGTGTTGTCAAAATCTTCCACTGTTCCCAAAGTGCCATTGACATACCCTTCGTCAAAAGAGTTTTTTATAAACATCACCATGGCATTTTTCTTCAAACGAAGAGTTTCCGGCGCCAGTATGCCTTTCTTGAGCGCTTCCACGATATGCGATTTCCCTTTTGACGACATTTCGTAAACGCGCGCTTTGCCTTCAATTTTTTCCAGCTCTCTTTCGTTTTCCGCGTCCACGTCAACATTGTGCGTGTAAAGACGGGTCGGCGAAACGGATTTGGAAGACGCTGAATTATTTTCGCGAATTTCCGTCAGTTTGTTTTTTGACGCGGGCGAAACGACTCCGCTCCGCATCTCGTTTAAAATTTTCTCCAGCGAAGAATCTCTGTGCCGAAATTGTTCGTCCAGATAACAGACGCGGATGTCCATTTTCTTCCAAGCTTCAGATGAGTGGATGAAATCGGCGCTTCCGCCTTCTTTCGCTATGGGAGGCAACTGGAAAAAATCGCCGGAAAGAACAACCTGCATACCGCCGAACGGCTCTCCGCTTCGCTTCATCGCCCGACATATCCGCTCTACGGCATCAAACAGACGGGAAGAAAGCATAGACACCTCGTCAATAATCAAAACTTTGGCTTTCTCAATTTTTTTATACAAATATTCTTTTTGAACGAGCCTTTCTATATCTTCGTCGTCCAAATCGTCCTTAATGCCGGCGCCGGACCACGAATGAATTGTTACTCCGCCTATGTGCGTGGCGGCGATGCCGGTGGACGCGGTAACGGCCGCGCGCACTCCGCGATTTTTGAGATAAGAAATGTATTCGTTAAGAGCGTAAGTTTTCCCGCTTCCCGCCGCGCCGGTAAGATAAACATTCTTCCCCGCCTTCAATATTTTAAGCGCGTCTTTCTGCTTCATAGGGAAATTATAGCATAGCAATAGTTACGAAATAATGTTTTATTTCTGCGCCAAAGCTCTGATGCAAGAGACGCAAACGGTTTGTCCTTCGCGAGTGGCGATGTATTTGTTTCCGCAAGAGCAAACCAAGACCGCGCTGCGCGTAGGCTTGTAGACCCATTTGCCCGGCTGATTCGGTTTTTTGTTTATTTTGATTGCATTTTGAGTTGTGTTGTTTTTCATATTATTTATTCGCATGAATTACGAAATAACATCATCCGCTCGGTTCGCATAATTTTCTGCTGAAAATTTGCTCTGCTCGCGCCGCCGCGCTGCGCAAGACGTCGCGAATAATGTTATTTCGCAATTCATATTATTCTATAAAAGTAAGCGCTTTGCCTTGCTTGTCGCCTCGTCCCGTCCGGCCGATGCGGTGCACGTAATCGTCGTATGTCTGCGGAATGTCGTAATTGATGACATGGCTGATGTCGGCGATATCCAGGCCTCGCGCGGCCACGTCGGTCGCCACCAAAACTTGGGCGTGATTATCCTTGAATTTGCCGAGCGCTCGCTGGCGTTGAACGTGATTTTTGTTGCCGTGGATGGATTCGGCTTTGATGCCTTTCCCCACGAGCATTCCGGACAGCTTCTCCACTCCGCTCTTGGTGCGGCCGAACACGAGCACTTTGCAAAATTCTTTCTTGGTCAAAAGATTGTGCAAGACGCTGAATTTATTTTCTCCTTTTTGGATTCTTATCACATCTTGGTCCACATTTTTGGGAGTGTCGCCTTTCTTGACCGAAACGCGAATAGGAACCCGAAGAAATTCGCCGATAAGTTTCTCAATGGTCGCAGATAGCGTCGCCGAGAAAAACAAAGTCTGTCTTTCTTTAGGCATACCCGCCATAACGAATCGCATTTCATCAATAAATCCCATATCCAGCATTCTGTCCGCTTCGTCTAGAACAACCGTGTTGAATTCCGGAAGGTGAATCATCTTTCGGTTGATAAGGTCTTTCAGTCTTCCCGGCGTGCCTATAATAAAATTATATTGATATCTCAATTCCGAAATTTGCCGCCCGATGCTCATTCCTCCGACGACGCACACCGAATATATTTTCATGCCGGCGGTAAAGCCTTTCAATTCTTCATCTATTTGAATAGCCAGCTCGCGAGTCGGCGCGATAATAAGCACTTGCTGTTTGCGATCAAGCCTGACTTTATTTATAAGAGGAATAAGAAAAGCTCCGGTTTTGCCGGTGCCGGTGTTGGCGATGCCCATAAGGTCTTCACCTTTGAGAATGTGGGGAATGGCGACATCTTGAATCGGCGTAGGGGTAACATATCCTTTGGCGGCAATCGCCTTTTTAAGAGTCTCGTCAATATGGAAATCGGCAAATTTATGCGCGGGAACAAACTGCTCCACCGAACAATTAACCGCCGCTTTGTTGATAAATCTGGAGGCGTTGATATTCTCGCCCCTTCCGCCCCGGCGCTTTTGTCCGCCGTAACGGGAAGAACCGCCTCTTTGAAAAGAGGGCTTGAGAGAAGATTTTTGCGCCTGCCTTCGGCTGCTGTAAACGCTTCTGTTTCTGTTGAACATAATTGACCTAATAATATATTAAAAGAATAAATTTGTCAAATAAAAAAGCCCCGCGTACATAAAGTACAATTCAAGGACTTTTTGTTTTCTCCTTTCTTTAAATTTGAATTGAAATAAAATTAAACTGTTGTCTGCGATACTGGCTGTTGCAACGCCGCCTGCGCCGCCGCCAGTCTGGCAATGGGCACCCTGAACGGGGAGCAACTCACGTAGTTCATACCGACCTTATGGCAGAAGGCGACGGTTTGCGGGTTTCCGCCGTGTTCCCCGCAAATACCGACCTTTAACTCAGGACGAGCGCTTCGCCCCCGATGAATCCCGATCTTCACCAACTCGCCCACTCCATCTTCATCCAATACCTGAAATGGATCTTTTTCCAGAATGCCTTTCTCTATATATTCAGGCACAAAGGAACCCACGTCATCACGGCTGAAACCAAAGGTCATCTGGGTAAGGTCATTGGTCCCGAAGGAAAAGAATTCGGCGTGTTTTGCAATCTTATCAGCTATGAGAGCCGCTCGCGGCAATTCAATCATGGTGCCAACACTAAATGGAAATGTCGCCCTTTTCTTGTCCATTGTTTTCAACGCTACTTCCCACACACGGACTTTTAATGCGCTAAACTCCTGTTCTGCGCTGATAAGGGGTATCATTATTTCCGGATGCACTTTGATGCCTTTTTTCCGCACATTGCAGGCAGCCTCAATGATTGCCCGCACCTGCATATCGTAAATTTCAGGATAGGTAATCCCGAGACGGCATCCGCGATGTCCCAACATGGGGTTCAACTCGTGAAGCGCCGACACCTTGTCCTGCACCTCTTTAAGGCTGATCTTCATTTGTTTTGCCATTTCTTTCTGGTTGTATTCTTCCTGCGGCAAAAATTCATGAAGAGGCGGATCGAGAAGTCGTATCGTAACCGGGAGCCCATCCATGGTCGTAAATATCTGCTCAAAATCACGACGCTGTATGGGGAGTAATTTCTTGAGAGCAGAAATGTACAGACGCAAAGGCTCTGTAAGTTCTTTCTTAGCCTGCGCAAATTCCATTTTTAGGATAGCGACATTATTATTTGTCGCCTTTGCCAGTTCTTTCTCAATACCAGCAATCTTGGCTTTCAAGTTTTTTACGTCCGGGGCGGAAAGAACCATCTGGCGGACTGAGTCAATCCTGCGTTCTCCAAAGAACATGTGTTCAGTCCTGCAAAGCCCGATGCCCTCCGCGCCTAATTCCCGTGCTTTTTTCGCATCATTCGGAGTATCGGCATTTGCCCTTACTTTAAGCGCGCGAATTTCATCCGCCCATTCCGTCAGTATGACAAAGTCTCCGCTAAGTTCTGGGTCAATAGTAGGAACCTGACCTAACATTACTTCACCGGTACTGCCGTCTATTGAGATATAATCTCCCTTTTTTACTACCTTGTCACTCACCTTAAAGGTTTGATTTTTATAATCAATATTTAACGCACCGCACCCTGAAACACAACACTTACCCATTCCCCTTGCTACCACAGCAGCGTGAGAAGTCATACCGCCACGGGTTGTTAAGATACCCTTGGATACGTGCATCCCGCCAATATCTTCAGGTGAGGTTTCCTTTCTCACCAGAATTACCTTTTCCTTCTTTGCTGCTAACTTTTCTGCATCTTCAGCGTTGAAAACCACCTTTCCCGTAGCCGCGCCCGGTGAGGCGGGAAGCCCCTCGGCGATAATATCCTTCTTCGCCTTGGGGTCAAAAGTTGGGTGTAACAACTGGTCAAGTTCATTGGGATTAATACGGGAAATCGCAGTCTTTTTGTCAATCAATTTTTCTTTAACCATATCCACCGCAATCTTAACAGACGCTTGGGTGGTACGTTTCCCGTTTCTGGTTTGCAGTATGTACAACCGGTTTTCCTGAATTGTGAATTCAATGTCTTGTACATCTTTAAAATGATGTTCCAAGACATTTTTCCAACTCACAAGTTGGTCATAGATATCCGGCATTTCCCTCTCCAGATTTACAATCGGTTCGGGAGTGCGGATACCGGCAACGACGTCCTCACCCTGGGCATTAATAAGGAATTCGCCATAAAATTTGTTCTCACCTGTTGAAGGATTTCTTGTAAAACATACACCAGTAGCGGAGTGATTTCCCATGTTTCCGAAGACCATGGCCTGGACATTTACCGCCGTTCCCAGAAGCCCTTTTATTTCGAATATTTGACGAAACTTGACGGCGCGCGGGTTATTCCATGATTCAAATACAGCGCGAATGGCCATATCAAGTTGGACTTTCGGATTATCAGGGAAAAAATCCCCCGTTGCATTTTTGTATATAACCCTAAACTCCGCAACGACATTTTTTAAATGTTCTGCGGATAGTTCCGTGTCATTTTTTACCCGCGCCTTCTTTTTGTATTTATCGAGAATCTCTTCAAAATAGTGGCGTTCCACCCCCATAACAATGTCACTAAACATAGCGACAAAACGCCGGTATGCGTCCCACGCAAATCGTTCATTACCAGTCTTTTTAATGATCCCTTTCACCGTGACAGGCGTTAATCCAAGGTTTAAAACCGTATCCATTGAGCCGGGCATGGATGCCGCGGCGCCGCTTCGAACAGAAACGAGTAGTGGATTATTCGGATCGCCCAGTTTTGCCCCCATAAGTTTCTCCAAACGGGAAAGATTCTGTTCTATTTCTTCGGCAAGGCCTTCAGGATACTGTTTATTGTTCTTGTAATACGCGTCGCAAACCTCCGTCGTTATCGTAAATCCCGGCGGAACCGGAATTCCCAAATTGGTCATTTCTGCGAGATTGGCTCCCTTGCCACCAAGCATTTTTTTCATCCCCGCATTACCATCGGCCCGACCATCGCCAAAGAAATAAACATGTTTATTCTCGCTCTTTTCAACTTCTTTCCATTTTTCTAATTTTCTTTTGTTCTTTTTTAGCGCTATTTTTTCTCTTTTACACAATTTTCTTTCTCCTTTCTTTCAATTCAATTTTTTATTTAATTTTTAAAGGACGCGCATGATGATGCAAATAACCTCCTTTTTAAAAAAGTTGTTGAATTTACAGCAATATTATAGGCAATTCTAAAGCGAGGCTAGCAACAAAACGGCTAAAAGTCAACCAACTTTAGTTTTTCCTTTCGGCTAAATTTTTTATTTCCGCTTCGCGTTTTAAAGCCTCGCTTCTTGTTGGGTGTTCTTCTGTGTATAAAATTTTTTCAACCTTATGCGCGCGGGTATAATGCCCGCCGAGTTTATCGCTATGCTCTTTAAATCTCCTTTTCAAATCGGTCGTAATGCCGGTATAAATACTGCCGTCTTCGCATTGGATTAGATAAACATAATACATAAAAGTTTATTAGCTACGCTCAATTCTGCCGGACTTGGACTCGAACCAAGATTAGCGGATTCAGAGTCCGCGGTCCTACCATTAGACGATCCGGCAATGTTGGCTTTTCTCCACATAATCTATCAACAAAAAACCAAAAAATCCAGCTCTTCTAGTGAACAAAATGAGCTATTTGAAATGTACACGCTTTCAAGCGATCGCTTCAGTTCGTGTACATTTTTAAATTCTAATGGTTAAAAAACCATTTTATATCTTGAGATACCTCCTTACCGCAATAAGGCTGGAAACAGAGCAAATAAAAACGCCGACGCCCAGCAGAATGGCGAAGATCTGGCCGAAGTTGTCTATGTAATATCTGAACAAGCTCACTCCGCTGAAAACGGAAGCGATTTTCGGGTCCACCCAAACGATAATCGGGTAGAAAATAATCATCGCTATCAGAGCCGAGAAAAATCCGTACATCGCCCCTTCCACAATAAACGGCCC
>Ga0209212_1006305_pt1 | contig 13622 bp, 16 predicted proteins | sample RifGroC2_FD_183996 | JGI IMG/M metagenome (GOLD analysis project Ga0209212, IMG submission 183996) | Groundwater microbial communities from Rifle, Colorado, USA - Groundwater C2 (SPAdes) (version 2) | ecosystem: Environmental > Aquatic > Deep subsurface > Groundwater | place: Rifle, Colorado... | reverse complement strand
TGTTGTACGATGTAAATTTTTCTTTTTTATTTTTCTATTATTGTTTATTAAAAGAAATAAAATTTTGCTTTTTTTGGCGCCTGTCCGCCTTTGGCGGGAGGGGGCAGAGGGGTTAGGGCACGGTCGTCTTACGCTAAATTAAATATCATGGTATAATTTGATTGTAATAGCGAATTTACGCTATGTTTACAGAAATAACCCATGAAAAAATACAAACCAATAAAACAAGACAATCTATTTTTTCTATTAGCAGATTTGAAAGACTTTAGGCGAGGTCAAGGCAGAATGCATGCTCTGCCAATGGTGCTAATAATATTTATCATGGCTGCCATGAGCGGGTTCAACGGTTTTAGGCCAACTGGCGATTTCATTGAGAAGCATAGGCAAGAGTTAATAAAACTATTCAAACCAAAAAATAATCGCTTACCCTCATTTCAAACTATTGCTCGTATATTGGAAAACATTGACTTCGACAAACTAACTGAAGTTTTTCACCGTTGGACAAGTTCCCGCGTAACCATTAAAAAATCTGAGTGGTGTTCACTGGACGGCAAGGCAATCGGCGGTACTGTAAAAAATCCCCACAACCGCCATCAGCAGTTTACCAGTTTAGTCTCAGTATTTTCTTCTAAACAGCAACAGGTGTTGGCAACCGGCAAGGTTGAACTTGGCAAAAAGAGTGAAATAGCAACGGTAAAACAATTGATCGAAATGTTGGATCTAAAGGGCGCAATATTTTCACTGGACGCTCTTCATTGCCAGAAAGACACTGTAAAAACCATAGTAAAAAGCAAAAATCATTATGTCATTGGCGTAAAAGGCAACCAGAAAAAATTATATAGCAGAATAAAAAAAACATAAAAACAGGCAAGCCGAAAAGCGTTTACACGCATACCGAGAAAAACCGCGGGCGGATAGAAGAGCGGACTGTCAAAGTCTATGATAATTTAAAGAACATTGATCCGGAATGGGTCGGACTGAAAACATTGATAATGGTTCGGCGGAAAACAATAACCAAAACTAAACGAACGAAAGAAACCGCTTATTTTATTTCCAGCCTGCCACCGACCGCTAACGCCAAGATATTTTATGAAGGCATTAGAAGCCACTGGCGGATTGAAAACGGATTACATTATGTTAAAGATGTTACCTTCAAAGAAGACCAATCCAGAATCAGAACCGGCAATTCTCCTCAGAATAAATCTTTGATTATTGATATCATTATTAATATATTTAGAAAAAATAATTATACAAATATGGCGCAGGCGATCAGATTAGTCGGGAATGACATAAAATTAATGTGGAAAATGATTATAGCGTAAGACGACCGTGGGGGGGGGGTAACTCTTAACTCATATTAATCCATGCTTTACCAAGGTCAGGAAGATCAAACTAAGGCCCTGCTTTCCAAAGTCTTGGTGCTGGCGGTGGTGTTTTGCCTGCTGATTGTTTCCATTGTTTATTTAAACAGCCGCTGGAGCAAAATAAGGGATGTCAGGCGGCAGGGAGATTTTCAATCGGTCACTAAAGCTTTGGAGTTTTACAATTCGGAGTACGGGCATTATCCGGAGATTGATGATGATGACGGCGAGGGCTGGGACAAAAGCAATGATCTGGCGGATCAGGATTTTTTGGGCCCGTTGGTCAGCACCGGCTTGCTCAGGGTCAGGCCTTTTGATCCAAAAAACGATCTTGAACATTATTACCGCTATCAAAAATTTACGGCCGGCGATTACGGCTGCCGCCGGACCTTTGTGGTTTTTCAGGTGACTGAGTTTGAAACCGAGATGGCCAATCACGGCAGTGGCGCCTGTCCCGATTTGGATTTTACCGCGCTCGTACCCAACGGTTACACTTGGCTGGGGTATGAGTAGAGTTCATTTTCAAAATTCAAATTTTATATTACCGTCACGCCGTTTTTATCTTCATAAATGACCGTCGGCCGCGATTTTAAGCTTTTAAGCTGTTTAAAAAATTCACCATAGTCGCCAATCAGGGCCAGCTTAGGCTCTTTTTTGATTGAAGGCTCATTCTTTACGTCAGCCTTGGTCAGGTAGGGGAGATTGGTCATAATCAAGTCAAGACGGCGATGCCTAACCGGCCGTAGCAGATGGCCTTTTAAAAAAGTTATATACTGATCCAGTTGATGAAGTTCAGCGTTTTTTGCGGCTACTTTAAGGGCTTGGTTGGCAACATCAGTCGCCATCAGGTTAAATTGATCCAGCAGATTTTTTTTCCTTAATTCGTTCGCCAAAGCGATAATCAAGCAACCCGAGCCGGTACCGATATCAACGACGGTGAACCGGCGGTCATGCTCATGAGTTGCGTCCGGCAGATGCAAGCGGGCCGGCAGCCTGGCAGTGACTTTCAGGGCTTCTTCCACAATGGCTTCGGAAACGGGCCGGGGGATTAAAACATGGCGGTTGACGGAAAAATCCAGACCGTAAAATTCTTTGTGGCCGGTCAGGTAGGCCAGCGGCGTTTGTTCGCTCCGCCGCCTTATAAGTTTTTTAAATTTTTTAAGCTGGGTTGGCGTCAGCGCCCGGCCGGGGCAGATGTAAAGAAACTCTTTGGTTTGCCGTAAACTCAGGCATAATAAAAGTTCGGCGTCCAGGGGAGCCGAATCAATATGGTTTTGTTGCAGTTTTTGGGCCGCCCAGGCAAGCGCCTCGGTGATGATCATAAGTTAAACATTTAAAACATAGTACCGGAAATTTTGGTCTTTTTAGGCATCAGCCTTTTTTAATTCCTCAATAATTTTATCAATGTTACCGTCCAAAATTTTTTCTAAATTATGCACAGTCAATTTAATCCGGTGGTCAGTCAGCCGGTCTTGAGGAAAGTTATAGGTACGGATTTTTTCCGAGCGGTCGCCGGTGCCCACCTGGCTTTTTCTGGCGCTGGCGATGGCTTTCATCCTTTTTTCATGCTCATCCGCCAACAGCCGCGACCGGAGAATGGTCAGGGCGCGCTCCTTATTTTGCAGCTGGCTGCGTTCGTCCTGGCAAGAGACAATAATATTAGTGGGTATATGGGTAATCCTGACAGCCGAGTGGGTGGTGTTGACCGATTGTCCGCCGTGGCCGCCGGCGCAAAAGGTATCAATGCGCAGGTCTTTAGGGTCAAGGGTGATATCAACTTCTTCCGCCTCGGGCAACACGGCCACGGTAACGGCCGAAGTATGGATGCGGCCGGATTTTTCGGTTTCCGGCACTCTTTGAACTCGGTGAATCCCGCTCTCGTATTTTAAATCGCCGTAAACGTTCTTGCCGTTGACCGCAAAAATGATTTCCTTAAAGCCACCGATGGTGATCCGGTTGGAGGAAATAATTTTAACCGGCCAGCCCTTAAACTCGGCGTAGCGGGAGTACATCCTAAAAAGATTAGCGGAAAACAGGGCCGACTCGTCGCCGCCCGTGCCCGCCCGGATTTCCATAATGACGTTCTTTTTGTCTAGCGGATCTTTGGGGAAAAGATTCTCGCTCAGGCGCGCTCTCAGTTCTTGGTTTTTTTCTTCCAGCGCGGCAATCTCTTCCTCGGTTAAGGTGATAATTTCCGCGTCGGTTTCTTGGCGCAAATTTTCCTTAAGCTCGGCCAGATCGGCTTTGATTTTTTCCCAGTCTTTATGATAATCCAGCGCTTCTTTAATTTCATTATACTCCCGGGAAAAGGCCTGGAGTTTTTTGGAATCATTTATAACTTCGGGGGACTGCAAATCCCTTTCCACCTCATCAAAGCGGTTTTTAAATTCTTGAATTTTTTCTTCAACTTTGTCCATATTATTTAGGGCTAGAGTTGGGCTCGACTTCAGCAGATAAAAAGCTTGGCGGTCAAGCAAGCTTGGGCGGCCGCGGGCGGCGGGTGATGTAGCACGGAAACTCGGCCGTGAGCACCATAATCACATTAATTATACTTTCTTTACAAAAATATAAAAAGGCTCAGTCATTGAACCTTTTATATTAAAATAGCACCGTTATTTTTTATTTTTTTTGACTTTAGCTTCAGCTGTGGTTTTGCGGGCCAGGGCTTTGGCTTTTTTAGCCTTTTTACCCTTACGGCTAGCCGCGACTGCGGCTTGTTTTGTTTCCACGGCTTTATATTTATCAACGCGTCCGGCCGTATCCACCAGCTTTTGCTTGCCGGTATAAAAGGGATGACAGGTCGCGCAGATTTCCACGTTTAATTCGTCCAAAGTTGAGCCAACCTTAAAAGTGTTGCCGCAGGAGCATTTAACGGTTGCTTGGGGGTTGTATTTCGGGTGGATCTTTTTTTTCATATGGCTTGTATTCTAGAGGATACTGTTTTTTTTGTCAAGTAAAATGCGGACAGTAAAATGCGGACATTGTCAACGGGAAGTTAAAATGTGTGATAGTAAATCGAATTATAAACCGTATTATAAACTCATTATATGTCAAAACAAAGGGTTTGATTTTGACTTTATTTGGTGATATTATAAAAGCATAATTTAATGGCCTAAACTTGCCTTTTGGCGAGCATGGTCAAAAGACCTTACGAGATATTGAGCTCTTCGCCCAGAGCCCTCGTAAGGTCATATCCGGAAACGGGTATGGGTGGCGCAAGCCATCGCTGGCGGAGAGCTTTGTGTTTAGGGACTTATAAGTAAGTTAAAACAAAACTGACATTAAATACACTACGAAGTTAAGATATAGTTATGGCAAGAAGAAAATTAGACAACTTAGCCTTCATTATAGATGATGATTTTACTTCTCCTTTTTCTGTTTCTGGCTATACTTTTTACCCCGCAAATTCTCAAAACAGGCCATCATCTGAAGTTAGTATTTACAGGGATAAAAAAATCTTTCGGGGAAATATAAAACACAAACAAAATGCTTATGTAGAATATACTGGAGTGCAAGAAAATTCAATCGTTTTTCGTGGAGGATTAGAGGGTAATAAATATCATCATCGGCAGAGAAAATTTCTGGATGATTTATTAGTCCTTGGCTCAATATTGACTGCGCGGAATTGGGGTCTCAATTCTCGTAGGTATTCTGAAAAGTATCCTGTAGTCTCTAGAAACCACTTAGAAAATATTAGTAAAGACGCTGAGCGATGTAAAAAACATTTAGAGATAGCTGTAAAGAAACTTAAAGACCTAGCTTGGCAAAAGCAGTTTGAAAACGGTTTTCATCTCTCAATGTTATTAAATCATGCAAATATTTTTAACGTTGAAAGTAGGTTTCTTTCTATGGTCGTAGTTTGGGAATGGTTATATCCGCATTTAAAAAATCCGAATGGTGCGACTTCAAACGACGAATTATATAACTTGCTTAAAATTTTCGCTTTTATACTCAAACAGTATTGGCCTGCTAAGTTTAATGCTTCTTTAGAAAGTCATAATATTTTTTGCGTTTTACGTCACCAACTTGCCCATTCTGGAAGGTTGCCAATTAACAGAAGTTACGCCGAGCCTTGGATGAAACAAATTTCTTTGGATCGTAATGAAACCATAAATATCAGCGTCTATTTCAAGTTTTTTGATTGTTTAACACAAATTATTGTTTTAAAAACACTTGGTATTGACGGCGAAGATAGTTTGCAGGTATTTAATTTTTCACAACAATTAAATTCTTATTTAACAACTGGCAAAATTTAAAAAATATGAAAAAAGTATTAATATTCCTTGTAATTATTTCTACTTTTGTCGCTATAAGTATTATATGGTCGCAGGGAGTTTCTGCTGAGTGTACTGAAGATACTTGGGATTGTTCAGAGTGGAGTGAATGTGTGGCAACAAATTCGCCATATAATATGATGGCCGGTTGGCGAACAAGAGACTGTGTTAAAGTATATGAATGCCCATATATTAGTACTACTTACGAACCAGACGAGAGTGAAAATTGTACACCGATTCCAGTAATAACATCTATTTCTTCATCAGTTATAACTGCTGGCGACGAAGTTGAAATTACTGGTTATAACTTTACTTATAGTGTAGGTAGTAGTCCGAATACATGGAGATGCTTACAAAACTCATCTAGCTAGTTTCTTAAGATAATATTTGATAAACATTAAATGACAGAATCCTTGATAAGTAGCGGTTCTTTTTTCCATGAATCGGTCAACTCGGCGGTTGTTATTAAGCCAATTAATGCTTCTTTCAACTTTCCATCTTTGCCGGCTGTACTTCTTTTCTTTTAATTCCGATTTGGTAATGTTCTTCCTGTTGTTCTGGCGCCTGATGAGACAGGGTTGAATCTGGCGTTGCCTAAGTTCTTTTCTGAATTTGTCGTCATCGTAGCCTTTATCAGCACCTAATCTCTTGGGCCTTCTAATTTTTCCTCTAACCGTTATTTGATCGACTGTCTTTAAGGCGAATTTTTGATCATGATGGTTAGCCCGGCCGCAGATAATGGCCAAGGGATTGCCTTGACTGTCAATCACAATATTGCGTTTTAGCCCGTTTATCTTATGTTTTCCCGTATAACCGACGTGTCTTTTGCCCCTTTTTTAGACTTAACATCACTGGCGTCAAGGTAAGCATTGCGCCAATGCAGGATACCCTTTTTGTCAGCTTTATGCTTCAGTTCTTCAAAGATTTTCTTAAAGGTTCCGTCGTTGACCCATTTAATGAATTGCCGGTAACTAGTTACATAAGATACGCCATAATCATGAGGTAAATCGCGCCAACGGCAGCCAGTGGAAAGCACGTAAAGCATGCCATTAACTACTTCATAGGGATCGGCCGGCGGTCGGCCTGTCTTTCTACGTTGCCGCCTGATTAATGGCTCAATTAACAAGAATTGCTTCTTGGTGATGTCTGATGGATACGATTTTCTTTGATTTTTGTTTTGATGTTTCATAAGGATACAAGTTAAACTTATACCCTTATTTTACACCAAAATTAGTTTTGTAACCATCTCATGGTACAAGGTTAAGGTAAATGATATTTTTGTTCCCGCTAAGTATCAGCTTTACTATGCCAAGAAATGTTATTAGCGGCGTGATAATGGTTTATATAAATGAATCACATGAGAGCAATCCAGTCGATTTTACATTTATAAACCCCCTTCCGCAAATAACATCAATTTCACCAGAAATTATTTATCCAGGAACTGAAATTACACTTATCGGTAATAATTTTGGTACTTATGGAGATTATGGCATTAGTTGTGCATTATGCAAAGTTAAGGTTAATAATACGTCAATTACTTCTTATATTTATTCAAGTGATTGGTCTGACACAAGTATAAGTTTTACCATGCCTTATAATGCAACAAGTGGTTACATAACAGTTGTTGACAAGAATGGTTATGAAAGCAACAAATTTAATTTTACTTTGACGCCTAAAGTTTCATCTTGTATAACTAGCGATTGGTCATGTGGCAGTTGGAGCGCCTGTTCTTCAAGTGGCAGTCAAAATAGAACGTGCAGTAAAATTTCCGGCTGTTCTGGGGGAGTATCATCTCCAGCTACCACACAATCCTGCACTTATACTCCGGCTTGTTCGGCGGATACTTGGCAATGTGGCAGTTGGGGTACTTGCTCACCGCAAGGAATTCAAACAAGAAGTTGCAATAAAACTTATGATTGCCCGTCTGCGGAAACAGCGGCACCGGCAACTTCGCAATATTGTGAATCTTCTTACCAACAAAATTATCAAACGCCGTCAGCGGATTTTGATATCGTAACCAACCAAGACACAATAATTAAAGCCACGGTAAAATTAATTTGTCCGGTTAGTAGTACGATGGCCAGTCAAGGATCGGGCACGGTTATCAATTCAACTGGTCTAATTTTAACTAATAAACATGTCATTGACGGCACTTCGGGCTGTTTAGTTGGTTTTATAGACGATTATGACGATGAGCCGTATTTTGGTGACAGGCAAATTGCGGATATTTATAAAATTTCTAGCGATGCTGATGTGGCTGTTTTAAAATTAAGAAATCCAAGCAATACTACACTAGCTTCAATTAATATTTCTCAAAGCAATAGCGGCAACATCAAGCTAGGTGAAATACTCACTACTTATGGTTATCCAGCAAAATTCGGCACAAAAATAACTTATACCAGCGGCGACTTTAGCGGAGTTGATGGAAGTTATCTAAAAACAACCGCCATTATTGAGCATGGCAATTCTGGCGGCGGCGCGTATTTAAAAAATGGCACGTTTATTGGCATTCCAACCGCCGTAGTAAAAGGCAGTTTAAATTCTATGGGTTATCTATTGTCCGTGAGTAAAGTTAATAGTTGGCTAGGAAATTCCCCGATAGTTTATAACAGCGATAGCTCTAACAATTATTCCAGAGTTTCTTCAATTCTAGAAAATATTGATTTGAACACCCTTAATACATTAGATTTATACATTGCAGAAGATAGTAGTACGGCGCAAAGTAATTCAACGACAAATAATTCAAGCGTTGGTAAAAATTTACAAAGTAGGGTAAAGGGTTATATTTTACTACAGGTAGAATCTCACGGCGAAGCTTGGTATGTTAATCCTAAAACCGGGTACCGGCATTATATGAAAGACGGCGCGGCGGCCTATAGTTTAATGCGTTTTTACAGTTTGGGCATAACCAATGCGGATTTGGAAAAAATATCTGTCGGGGAATTATAGGTAGCGGATTTTATAAATATCACTTTTTGGAATAGAAGCTTTTTGACTGCTGGGAAATAATGTAAATGCCCAAAACAGTGATATAGGTTGCCGGAAATTCATTAGGAATCTGGAAATCATTTTTTGAAATAGCCGTTATAAAAACAAATAGCAGCATTATAATAGACCAAACAATCGGATAAATTTCTCCCCAATGGATGGAACGATATTGGCCATTTTTGGATTTCCAGCGTTGAAATTCTTTGGAGCCGACAAACATTGCTAAAATAAAGCCGTAAATAACAGCGCTGGCGCTAGTGGCTTCTGAATACGAATGGAAAGAAAAAAAGTCCACAACAAACAAGGTCAGAGTAAGTATCCCCCAGGTATTAGTAATAATACGCCAGAAATTTAGATTTTTATTATTAATCGGCATGAATCAATTATATCAAATTTTGAAAGTCTTTGACTAGTCTTTCAAGCCCTTAAGGCCCTTAAGGCCCTTAAGGCCCCTTAAGGCCCCTTGCCAAAATTTTAAGGTTATGCTATTATCGTGGCAATGTTAAATGAAAAATGAGAAGAAAAATAATTGTCATTTAGCATTTGTCACTTAATTTATTTTAATCAATCTCTCACACTCTAATAAATTTCCTTGCCCTTTTGGGGTAAAAAGAGTGGAGGTACCCGAGTCAAACTCGGAGAAAGGAAAAACATATGTTAAACACTCCAGAATTATCGGACATGTTAAAGTGCGGCGTGCATTTTGGGCATCAGTCTTCCAAAAGACATCCCAAGATGTCACCTTATATTTTTACCATCCGCAACCAAATCCATATTATAGATTTGGAGCAAACTGCAAAAAAATTAAAAGAGGCCATGGATTTTATTGCCAAGACAGTAGCCACCGGCGGAACGGTGCTTTTTATTTCCTCAAAAAGGCAGGCTCAGGCCTTGATTGAAAAGTACGCCAAGGAATGCGGCATGCCTTATATTAATTCCCGCTGGCTGGGCGGAACTTTTACCAATTTTGTCAACATTATCCGGCTGACCAAAAAATTAAAGGAACTGGAGCAGAAGCAGGCCGGCGGCGAACTGGAGAAGTACACCAAAAAAGAACAGCTGGATTTTAACCGCGAAATCAGCCGCTTAAGCGGATTGGTGGGCGGCATTAAAGGGATGAACAGGATTCCGGAAGCAGTCTTTGTGGTGGACATTAAGAAAGACAAGACGGCCGTTAGGGAGGCGAATAAGAAAAATATTCCGGTGATCGCCATGGTGGATACCAACACCAACCCGTCTAAAATCAGCTATCCGATTCCGGCCAATGATGACGCCGCCAAATCAATTGACATGATCATTGGTTGTATGGCGGAGGCAGTTAAAGAAGGCCAGGAGCGGCAGAAGACCGTTGCTGTCCCGTCATAATTAATCTTTAAGCATTGATTGTAAAATAAAATGAGCGTTTCCATTGAATTGGTAAAAAAAATCAGAGAAGCAACCGGCGCCGGCTTAAACGATGTCAAGGAGGCTTTGGATGAAGCTCAGGGCGATGAAGAAAAAGTTTTGGAAATTTTGCGGAAAAGAGGACAGAAGCTCGCCGCGAAAAAATCGGAGCGGACGGCCAAAGAAGGCGTGATCGCCATTTATCGTCAGGGGAATAAAGTGGCAGTTATCGGCCTGAACTGCGAAACGGATTTTGTGGCGCGCAACCAGGAGTTTGTGCAGGCGGCCGAGTCCTTTGCCAGTCAGCTGTGGGAGATGGGTGAGGCTGATTTTAAGCCTTGGGCCGAAGCGGAAATTAAAAATAATTTAATCGTTAAGCTTGGCGAAAATCTGCAATTAGCTTTTAGCCAGGTTATTGCAGGGACGGCAGTGGGCAGTTATTTGCATTCCAATAAAAAGCTGGCGGCGGTTGTGGTCTTAAAAGGCGGCCATGAGGATTTGGCCAAAGAAGTGGCCATGCAGGTGACCGCCATGAGTCCGCAGTATAACCGCCCGGCAGACGTGCCCGCCGAAGTCATAGACAAGGAAAAGGAAATCTACCGCGAACAGTTAAGGCAGGCGGGCAAGCCTGATGAAATGATTGAAAAGATCCTGGACGGCAAAATCAATAAATTTTATACCGAAGTTTGTTTGATCAAACAGCCGTTTGTCAAAGACGATAAAATCAGCATTGAAAAATTGCTGAACGGCGTCGAGGTTGAACGATTCTCAAAATTTAGCCTTTAAAATCAGGCCGAGGTTTATGCCTCGGCCTTTTTGTGCTATTCTATTAATGGTATGAAATACAACAGGATTCTCGTAAAATTTTCCGGGGAATCATTCGGTGAAAAAGGCCAAGCCATTGATCGGGCAAAAGTCCAAAAAATTATTGAGGAAATAAAGTCTTTAAAAAAGGCCGGGATTAAGGTGGCGGTTATTTGCGGCGGCGGTAATATTTTCAGGGGTCGTGAAGCCAAAGGCGGCGATCGGGTTTTGGCCGATCAGCGGGGCATGAGAGCGACTTTGAAAAACGTGGATTTTTTATTTAAAGCCATGATTAAATCAAAGTTGCCTTGCCGGGTTTATACCAGTTTTTCCTTGACTTCAATATACGCGAAATTTGATTATCTTAAGGTTAAACGGGATTGGCGGGCCGGCACGGTGCTGATTTTCGCCGGCGGGACCGGCCATCCGTTTTTTTCTTCCGACACTTCCGGCGTTTTGCGTTCGTTGGAACTGGGCGTGGATGTATTTGTTAAAGCCACCAAAGTTGACGGAGTTTTTTCCGCCGATCCGCTGAAAAATCCCCGGGCTAAAAAATTCCCTAGGCTTTCTTACCAGAATTTTATAGAAAAAAATCTTAAAGTCATAGACAGCACGGCCGTTTGTTTGGCCCGGGATCATCAGCTGCCTATTAGAGTGGTTAAATGGGAGCCGGGGAACATTGTTGACGTGGTGAAAGGAAAAAATTTAGGCAGCCTGATTGCTTAATTTCCGATTTCCGATTTTTAATTTTTAATCAATTTTAAAATTTGAATAACAGATTTATCCGGAATAAACTTTCTAAATTATTTTTTAACATGCAGGTGATTGAAGTACAATTTACTCCCTGGGATCAAAGCTATTATTTTAAGCCGGAGTCTCAAAACGGCCAGCCCTTGGCGGTTAAGCTGGGCGATCAGGTGATTGTGGAAACCGTTTTGGGCGTTGATTTGGGCAGGGTGATTTTGGCCGGCGAAATGGACATGTCGGCTGCCGGGCTTGATGAAGTTAAGCCCATTTTAAGGTTAACCACGCCGGAAGACCAGCTTAAACTTTTGGAATTGAACAAGGATAATGGCGATTTACTGGAGGAGTGTCGGGGCCTGATAAAAAAGTACCAGCTGGCGATGAAGCTGGTGGCGGTTCATAAATCCTTTGACGACAACCGCGTGACTTTTGCTTTTATCGCCGACGGCCGGGTGGATTTTAGAGAGCTGTTAAAGGAGCTCATCCGGCATCATAAAAAATCAATTCGTCTGCAACAATTGGGCGTCAGGGACGAAGCCAAAATCAAGGGCGATACCGGCCCTTGCGGCCGCCCCCTGTGTTGCCGGACTCATTTAAAGGAACTGGGCAATGTTACCACCGATATGGCTAAAAATCAGCAGATAGCGCACCGCGGCTCCGATCGCTTATCGGGCAGTTGCGGGCGGCTTAAATGCTGTCTGCGCTACGAAGAGGATCTGTATAGCAAATTATCCCGGGGCCTGCCGGCTTTGGGTTCCAGAATCAAAACCAAACAGGGAGCGGGCACGGTGGTCGGCTGGCACACCTTAAAAGGCACGGTGGATGTTGATCTGGGCCAGGAAAACGAGCGTAACATCGTGGAAGTGGCGGTTAAATAGGCTATTTGTTATAATGAGTAAGTTAATTATTATCATAGCAATTAAATGCTAAGGCATTAGAAAACTTATGAGACAAAAAACCAAGATTGCGATTAACGGCTTTGGCCGGATCGGCCGGGCCGCCTTAAGAATCGCTTTAACGCATGCGGAAGTGGAAGTGGCCGCTATAAATGATCCTGGTGACACCGCCACTTTAGCTCATTTAATCAAGTACGATTCCGTTTACGGAGTTTTGGCGCATTCTTTAAAAGTTGATGGTGATAATTTAATTATTGACGGTAAAACCATTGTCGTCACGCACGACCGTGAGCCCGAAAATTTGCCCTGGGGAGGCTTAGGGGTGGAGGTGGTGCTGGAATGCACCGGCGCTTTTAAAACTTATGACGAAGCCGCCAGGCATCTTAAGGCCGGCGCCAAAAAAGTGGTGATTTCCGCGCCGTCAAAAGATGATCAGGTTAAAACATTTTTATTCGGCACTAATCATAAAGACTATAACGGCGAAGTGGTGATCAGCATGGGTTCCTGCACCACCAACTGCATCGCGCCGGTCATGAAGGTGATGGGCGACGTTTTTGGGGTAGAGAAGTCTTTAATGACAACCATTCACGCTTACACTTCAACGCAAAATTTAGTGGATAACAAGCATAAGGATCTCAGGCGGGCCAGGGCGGCGGCCATAAATATAATTCCCGCCAGCACCGGCGCGGCCGTGGCCACTACCAAAGTGATTCCGGAACTGGCCGGACATTTTGACGGCATGGCCTTAAGGGTGCCGATCCCCACCGGTTCCATTTCCGACATCGTGGTGCTGACCAAAAAAGAGACGACGGTGGAAGAAGTGAATCAGGCTTTGACTCAAGCCGCGCAAGGCGACTTTAAGGGCATTATGGATGTTACCAAAGAACCTTTGGTTTCCAGCGATTTTATCGGCAATCCGTTTTGTTCCATTGTGGATTTAGAATTAACCAAAGTGGTCGGCGGCAATTTGGTCAAGATTATCGCCTGGTACGACAACGAATGGGGTTATTCCAGCAAATTGGTGGATCTGGTGGCCTTGGTGGCCGAGTAAACATGCCTGACCGCTTAAAGGCCGCATTTTCAGGGATTTCTTGTTCACGTCTGGTAAATGATTTTTAAAAATGATTTTTAAAGACGCATTTAGACATTTAAAAACCTTACCGTAGCCCTAT
>Ga0209212_1006302_pt1 | contig 13625 bp, 13 predicted proteins | sample RifGroC2_FD_183996 | JGI IMG/M metagenome (GOLD analysis project Ga0209212, IMG submission 183996) | Groundwater microbial communities from Rifle, Colorado, USA - Groundwater C2 (SPAdes) (version 2) | ecosystem: Environmental > Aquatic > Deep subsurface > Groundwater | place: Rifle, Colorado... | reverse complement strand
TCGTCGGTCGTGGCCATCGGTCCCTCCAGTGATTTGGGATTTCAACCGATTTTGGCCATTTACACAATCTATTTTACAGGCTCGCAGAAAGAGCAACCGGCTATATTGGCTATTTTCATTATTATGGTCTCATGTCCAGGCTGAACCTATTTTTTTCGATATTGCTAACATTACAGTTCAGACAAAAGCAGTGTGTGTGTGTAAAAACAACTCTAAATACAAAGCCTGACCGTTTACAGGTTGACACCCATCGCAGCCATCAGCTCCCGAGTCTTAGCAGCATCTTCCAAGGTCATGTTTGCCAGAGCGCGTTTCATTTTTTCAATACTGGCAATACTGACTTTAGTTTCTGCAGGCTGACGAACAGACCATTCACCGTTCACTAGTCCTTCCCATACTTTCACAATAGCATCTTCGGCATCAACACCGGAGCGACCTGCTGCAGAATCTCCAAGTTTATGGCCGGCTCCGAAGGGAATTAGGATATCTTGAATCCTCTTAGGAAGATTGGCTGTGTCAAATGCCATTTCGCCCTTTTCACCACCAACGACTTTAATGGTTATTACTGTTCCATCTATGTGCTTTGAGAGTTTTTTGTCGCGCTTTTTACCTTCTGATGAATAATCTTCAACTGCTTGCTTTTTAAATTTAGTCTCTTTGCTCATATCAACACTCCTATTCTACTGTGGTAGGTTTCTAGTGTGGTAGGTTCGCGAGGCAACCTTCAAGTGATGTTTAGATTTGGTTTTATTACAACAAGTACTACCGTTATGATCTCTCATCCGCAGCCATTGTTCTGTCATGGGCTTGGAGTAACTTTCATTTGTGCGGCCAGCGCTAGAACGTCACTCACAACAAGGTTGGGAATTGACTCCTTGATGTAGCGAGTATCTTTCCTTACAAACCCTAAAGTTTCATGCAATGTTGCTTCTAGCAAAGAATACTGAGTGAGCTGATCACACTGTACATAGATTATGAATTGACCACCTCGATAATCAATATCAAATCGAAGTTGATCGTTGTTGCAGCGGAAATTTAATACAATACCTGGCTCTGTATCTGTGCCTTTCGCTGAATAATAATAAATATGGCAACCATCAATATTAAGATCAATAAGCGTATTTTTATAAAGACAATAGGTAAAAAGTTCTGCGTGCGTGCCATTCATCTGCGTCGTCTGCAGGAGATACACCTCATTATCACTGTTCCACCGAATCAACCGTTGGCTACAGTAGCTGATCGCTGCGGGCGTCCGCACAAATGCATCTCTCCACGGTTCCAGATCGTCGTCCCCGGAAATAATCGCATCAAGCTGCGCCGCTAAATTCTTAGTGCCATCCAATCGTTTCCAGAGTTCGCACAACATCTTCCTTGATTCGGGAACATTCGGCCCAGTGCCCCTGAGCAACCGTTTCCAACTTGCTTGGTCCGTTTGCGGGTTGACCAGAAAAGAATAATTTCTCCCCCTCGGCAGAAGATAATCTCCAACACAAAAAAGGGCGCGTTCCCACCGAAAGTCAGCAAGAACATTCAGTCCTTTGTTCGTAAACATTGCCTCCGCTTTTTGAAGAGAATCGCTGAACTGCTCTTGCAGCCTAATGTGTGCTGCATCATCCCAACTTGAAACGTCTGCTGAATCCGCCGCCTCTATAACCCCGCTGAAATCCAGCAGGAACTCAATTTGGCCACGGAAGTAACCGTGTCCCTCCGCCTTATCAATCAACGGCCTCCAGTCAGGTCGCTCGACAAGTAATTGCGCCTTTAGTTTCTCCTCCGAAACTTGCTGTGGGCTGAATCCAGTGGCGGGCTTTTCAGCATTTGCAAAGTGTCCCAGAACGTTTTTCATATTCGGAGCCAAGTTGAGTAACCCGACGAGGCTCCTCTGAAGGTCAGCCGGTCGATTGTATTCCGTGTTCATGGATAGATTGAAGACGATCCGCATCCATTCTTGAAATTCTTTCGGAACGAAATCCCCTACATTCTCCTTCAGAAAAAGGGCATAGCCGGTAAGTTGCACAAGTTCCTCATAACCAAAACTTGTCGGCCCGGTTACAGCTTGCAAGAAAGCACCGGCTTCGTCAAAGTATCTTGTGTCCGGAAGCTGGAGTGCAAGCCCTTCGCCACCTTTACTCCATGTTTCAAGTAGGAGAATTAACACCTCTGAAAACGATCGATCCAGACAGCCGCGTCGGTGGAACAAGGAATAGGCGTTTTTCAGCCCTTTGTTCCGGAGTAAATTGATATCCTCGATGAAAGATTCGTTCTCCGGAAAGCGAGTGATCAGGATCACCGTCCGGAACAGATTCATGATCGCCTCGTCAAAGACGTTGGTATTCAAGTCACGATGTGGCCAGAAGAAGTCCGCCCATTGGGTATCCATTCGAAGGGAAAAGAACTCCGCAACAGGGAATTCCTGGGCTTCGATCTTGCGAGTCTCCTCACCGAACAGGCCCTCAAGCACCTGCTCGAAACGCGCCTTGAAGGTCTCAAACTGTGTCAGTGGTTTTCCTCTGGCATTCATTTTGATGTACAGATCGTCGGATAATCCAAAATTTTCCAAGTCGAGAAGTTGGAAGGTGATCGCGGGCCGTTCAACATTCGTAATTCGAGCGAACAGCCCACTCGAATCCTTGAACCGAAGATGAATTGCATCCAGCATTGTCAGTGACGACTGGATCGTCGGATCCAGCCTCCAGTTGCGGAAATACCAAGGCTGATCGGTCAGCTTCTCTGTCAACGAATCGACCGCCTCCAAGGAAAACTCGGGCTCGAACCCAACCAATGCATCAAAGAATTCTGCGCTGCTTGGTCGCACACTGTAAGAGAAACGCGAAGATCCACCTGGGCAGAACATCTGCTTGAACTCTTCCCAACACCCATCCCGCCACGACAAATACCAATGCAAGAGAAACAGAGTGGTCAGACGCTGCTGCCCGTCCAGTGGGAGGAATTGCGTCACCTCAACTCCCTCGACGCTTCCATAAATAAAGTCCAGATTCAGCGGTAGCGACTCGTCTTCTTCTGGCAGGATCAGTGCCGCATGCAGGGCATCCAGAAATTCATCTCGGACTTCTTTTTCGGACTCTCTCCCTTGGGCATAATCCCGTTGGATCATTGGAACTTGCACACGCTGATGTCGCTCCAACAGTTCCTTGAAGACAATCTGACTTCCTAACTCGCTCATAAATTTTTCTCCCAGTCTCCCTTGAAGAATCTGACAAGAGTATTAACCATAACCTGTCCATACGCCTCGCGATCCTCCTTGCTCCAGAACATCACATTATCCACCTGTGGACTGTAACACTTGAGAAAGACGTTGCGGGTGCAGAGCGGAACGAATATCCCGGACTGATCCAACGAAAGCAGCCTTTGGCGTTTCACCGCAAACACCGCATTCCTGTAACTACGGTTGGTGCTTTGGTCGAGAAGCGTCAGGTTTGAAATCCCATTGTCTGTCCCTTCTTCTTTCGCTTCTTTAAAGAAGTTAAGCACCTGCGCGTAGAGCGGATCGAAGATCGTATCCAGGGCATCTTTCTGAGGGAGCTGGATGAAGTTCTCAATCTCCTTCCGGAGATCCTTACCTGCCTCCTGAGTTTTGAGGTAGCCCAAACAGTCCCCCAGCCACTCCACTCGCTCATTGTGCCGGTCGAGGGGGCGTGAGGCGACTGAGCGAACGTGCTCTATGTCCCATCTCTCGTTTTTGAAGCTGTCGAACTGAAAGCGCAAGTTTGATCGAGGGCTCTCCAGCAAGGTAGCAAGATTAAAAAGTAGCAGAAGAGACCGGATTCTAGGGTTATCCCTTCCATACTCAAGACTTTCGAGCTTATCGCTGACCTTTTCACTCAGCTCGTCATCGCTCACGTTTTCCAAGGCTCCTCCAATCACAAGCGCAAAAACCTTCCCTATGAGCTTCCTCTCAAAATCCAGTTTCGTGGTCGTTCCGGATAGCTCGAGCAGTTCACTGATGTCCACACCCTGTTGGATGAGAAAACCAACTATGTGATACAGGATTCTGTCCTCATACCACTCCTCCAGCGACATGAAGGCCTGCTTCACAGACAACCACTCGGCTGCTGCATCTTCCACCTTCAGCCTTTCGCTGAAAGCATGGAATACACCGTAGGCGTCGTGTTTCAGCTGTTCTGCCATGCCGTTCGAACATGCCACCAGATCAAAGATGAATCCGATCCGGTTCTGCCGCAGTCCTCGCTCGTTGCTCAAGAAATACCAGAAGGCATCCGACTGCAGAGCTTTCTCCAACTGATCCCACTCGAAGGCGATTCTCAGCCGAAGGACACCGGCATCGACTCCCTCTCCCGAGGCGCGCCGGAGGAACAAAGCTCGAATCAGCTCATCATTCGTTAGTGGGATCTTGCCAACGTTCAGCCGGGTGAATGCTGCGATCGGATCGTCATGCTCAGCCAACTCAAACCAAATAACCTTTACGTTTCGTCCTGCTTCATCGTCGTTTAGAAAATGTTGCAGGAGCTTCAACTGGTGCATCTTATCCCGGCCGGAAAACCACGCCTCAATGGCTTTGTAAGCCTCGCAGATGTGAAAAAAGTCCACATTTTCTTCGGCCCGGTCTAGATCGATGTGCTGAAGGAATGGTTCATTGGCCTCGCCCCGCGTCTCAAAACTGATCTGAAAGCGAGCCTTACCCAGCATTGTAACCATATCCTTGAGATAGGTCAGCAGGATGTAGATCGTGGTTAGTCGCTGCTGACCATCCACCACTTCGTAATTGCCACCAGTACGAGCTTTTATGACGAGAGGTTGAAGGCAGTAGAACGCCTGCCGATGCCCTCCTTCGCTTGCTTGGATGAACTCCCAGACATCATCAAGTAGCTGGGTGACCTGGAGTGGCGCCCAGCGATAACCACGCTGGTAGGCCGGAATCCAGAAGCGAGTTGGTTGACCCTGCTCATCATTCAGCAGCGAGTTGATCGATCTGAGGCGAATACTGGAGTCTTTCATATCAATCTAGTCCTCCTGTTAAGTAGTTCTTTCATCATGGCCTGCTTGAGAGCACGGGTCTTTTTCTGCTGCTCACGTTTCCCCCCCGCCCTACCAACCCTTAATGCGCCCTATCCCTACCCATGCCTCCAAAAATCCCTGCTTTAATCTCATAATCTTTGTTAGTATCTCATCAGATCTGTCATGGATACGTGCGCTTCCGGCCATATCCTGTACAAGACGATAACGCTGCTGATCTCCTGTTTCATCTTCCAGAATTTCCAAAATGGTTATTCCGGTCGCTTCATCCGCTATAGCCGCCATGTCACGTCCCAACAATCTGATTCCAGCCAGGACAAGGTCAAGAAGTTTGAAGAGTGAATGGTGAAGAGTGAAATTAAAATCTCAATGTTTCTGGAATCATTTGCGTTTTTCCAGGTTGTTAGCTCGGCACTTTTTTATAATTGAGGTGAGTATTGCTACAATCTGGTTTACTTCTTCTATCAAGTCATCCAGTTGCGATTTCTGAACTATTTCGCAAGCTGCCAATAAGCGTAGCCAATAATGGGTCTCGCGTGCCTCTTTGCAGGCAATGGAATATTTAGCAATAAAATCAGCTCGGCTCTGGCTTCCTTGTCCTTCTTCAACATTCGCACCGATTGATGTACCCGACCGTAGCAGCTGGTTGGCCAATGTCCGGCTTACACCCGGAGTCTGATCCAGCGTCCGACACAATGACACCACCTGCCGGGCAAATTCAAAAGTCCGCTCCGGCAAATCCCGTTTAGGCTCATCCATTTTTCACCCTTCACCCTTCACCCTTCACCCTTCCAGCGATATGTTCGTCATATAGTATCCGTGCTGTTTCAATATTTCGCTGGTTTCCGGTGGCCATCAAGTCGGCATAAACCAGTATCGGGTGAACCATGTCTCCATGTGGAACAACTGTATCCGGTAGCCAGAAACGATGAAGCAGTTCCACATCACCTTCAGGGTCTTTCTTGAGCCTGTTCTGGATTAGTACAGCTTCCGGATTGTCCTTATCAACATAGACGGTTATGGTCTGGGGCTTCAGATATTCGGTCAGCTTTCCTGCTGCGACCTCACCACCCCACTGTGCCTTTTCCGGTTTCAGCACCGCCTTCTGCCACCAGCCATCCGCACCACGATAGCGACCCATCAGCAATTTGGGACGCAACTGTTCGGCATAGCCGGTTACCCAGCGCTCCAGAAGTTTTTCTTTCCCTATCAGTCGAATATGTCGAGCGCGACCTTTGCCGGTCTCCACCAGGTAACCAAGTTCGTTCAGCTCATTCAGGACCCAGTTCACCATGCCCAATGCGACATCTGTTTTGGCTGCAATGGCACGGTATGTTTCATTCTCCAGTCCCGGATTGCAGAGCAGGGCATAGAGTACCCGTAGCCCGGTTTGCTTAAAGGCACGGCCAACAGCAGGCGCTTTTACCACTCCTTGAAGCTTGTTGCCTTTGATGAATAAATACAATGGCGGCTGATTGATGAAGCAGTTTCCGGCTGTATCCATAAACTGGGTATCATCATCACGCAGCCTGTCGGCCATATCTGCCGTTACCTGCGGGATTATCATCACACAGCGGGTCTGATTTTCCAGCCGCCGATATAAGGCAAGCGCGGCATTAACTGCTATGGCACCGCCCTCGACAACCAGTAGTTCCAGCTTGACTGTTGCCTTCAGTGTTTTCAAGAGCAAGAACTGCTTGTCCGGTGCTTTATTGTCAACATCGAGCACCAGCCCGGTCTGGCGCATAACAGCGCCGAGAGCAGTTTTTAGAATCTGTTTTGGGTTGTTGGTTGTCGGCATATTGTTCACTTAATACTGCTGTTCATTTTTTGTGAACATATCACTTTTGTGAACAGATCAAGGTGTGTTTGCCATATTGGATTTCATATTGCCCAATAAACAAAAAAAGCCGTTCAACCGGCATTTTTTTCCAGTTCAACGGCCTTTGTAATTCTGATTCTGCCATCTGTTATCCTCAAAAAATAAAGAGTGCTTCACATTACTCCGGCAACCTCCACCTGTCAACGCTACAAAGAGCCATCAAGCACCCTCATACGTTCTGCTTCGTTTTGATAACTACGTATTTGCGGGCTTTGGGTTTTATCCTCGTCCGTGCCGTCTGGCGAGTTCTAATAGAGGGCCTGATTTCAACTCTTCAAAGGCATATGGATTCAGTATCTGGTTTCCCCAGAGCAGATTTCGGTCAACTTCGTTCAACGATGCCTTATCACAGACAGTCGGCCAGTTCTGCTCGATGCATTCCACCTGTTTGACAATGATCTCGACGGCGTTCTCCTCTGAAAGAAGAAACTGTGGGGCGGCAGCAAGACAGGTGGCTATCCTGCTGGAACGGTCGTCACCCTTGACCAGCATTGCCTGGGTAGCGATCTGCCCATGACGTCCCTGGGGGCAGATATCGTATGCAGGCGTCAATGTCAGTAAGTGCCCATTCCAGAAGGCTGCATGATTACGGGCATGATCGTCAGTATTGCCGACCAGTATGTTGAACACGATACGGGAGAACAGTTCAAGCAGTGTTTCCGGTGCAGAAGTGAATCGTGCACGTACTAGTTCGGCCAACATCTCATAGCTTGCGTAACGGGCCATCATTTCATCCAGAGCCAACAGAGTCAGCGCTGAAACAAGGCTTTTGCGCTGCCAACCGTTGGCCGTTGTCGTCCGGTCGAAACGCTCGACCAACAGCACATCTTTGCCGGCAGCGCGTTCAAGCGAGACCGGCGCGACATTAAGACCGGCCAGCCCTGCCAGCGTCATGGCGACATATTCGGCCTTAACGACAGAGTAGAGGTCGGAGGATGTCGAGAATTTCGCGATGAATTTTCGGCTGTCGCTTTGTATGAGTGCCTTGGGACGTGCCCCGCCGATGGAAGTGCCATGCTGAAGGGCCTGGGCAAGCTCCGGCGTCAGTGGGATACCCTTCTCGACACACTCGGTGGCTTCGATCAGTTCCTCCAGAGGGGCGCCAGAAACATTCCGAGGCTCATACACGGTAGGTGACAGTTGGAAATCCAGGGCGCCAATCCGGTCGGACCCGGACTCAATAAGATAACAGAGTTCGTCGAGTGCCGTCGGGTCGATTCCGGAGGCTTTGTTCCCGAATTTCTTGTTGAGTATTACCCTGCGGCCCCAGGCATCAGGAGCCGCATCCCGCAGACATCCAGGGATGGAAAGTCCTGACAGGAGAGGAAGCAGCCCCTGACGCAGGGGAAGTTCAGCGTCGTAAATCGCTATGGCGTTGTCGCGCTGCAGGTAGCTCTTGCCGTAGTTGAAGACATACGTTGTCCCTGCGGCCGTAAGTCTCCCGGCAACCACCGGCTCTGTCTCTCCAGGGAGCCAGAGCCAGACAAAAATCTCCTTGTAGTCAGAATTCATCGTTTACCTTCACGGTGTTGCGAATCAGCTGCGGTAGAAGAGCCAGCTTATCGTCAATCCGATTTATATTCCTGGAGATATTTGCGTTCCCTTCATCCCCGAACAGGTTCACCCCAACCAGGTTGGCGACCTCGAACACCAGGCCGATCTCACACTTTGGGTCGCCCCGTTCGATCTTCTGTAAGGTCCTTCTGGAAATCCCTGCCCGTCCAGATAGGTCTTCCTCGGTCATCTTGCGCTCTTTCCTGCCAAGCCGGATGAGCTTGCCCAGCAGTTCAACTGCTTCCCGAGTCTGACGGAGATATGTGCGGTTCACAGGAGAGGCCATAAATCACCAAATGGATACTATCTTATTCATGTAATAGCTTCGTGACTACGATAGTATCCATTTGTATGGAGGCCGTCAAGATGTATTTCATATTCGCTCTGAACTGCCTTTTTGTGAAGCGGTTCTGATGGCCATTCTTCATTGGATCAGTACATTCGTTGATGCACCGCATCTTCCAGGATGAAAAAGAACCTCTTATCGAGGAATTCGGCAAGGAGTACGGTACGTACTTTTCTATCCTGGAGCTGATTGCAACCGGCAAAACAGCCAGAAGCGAAATCGAATCCATTGCACGCGGATAAAATCTGATCGAATCGGATAAAATCGGATTAGTGATAACTTTAGGACTTAGAATAAAGGTCTTTAAATCTGCCTTTATCAGAATTTATCAGATTTGATCCGCGTGCAATTAATTCTGCCTTTGTTTGGGTGATAATAACGAAGAATAATGAAATGGCCACGCCACGTCTTATAGCTTGGTTTGACCCTTTATTAAAACGTTGGCAGGCACTTTGCATTGTTCATTACCAGAAATACAAGATAACAATAACCCCTAACGATGTTGTTCGGCGATGCCGCCTGAACTCAGCGTTTAAGGCAGGAATTACATGCAGAGCGCGATTGCAATGGAAGAGAACTACCAGGGTGTAACGCAAGAAGAACGTATGCTACTCCGTCAACTTTTTGACAAGATCGTAAAGGATGCTTTTGGCACTGAAGCACTTCCCCATGATTTGACCAATCAAGGAGAAAACAATGACATCATCAATTAGTAAAACCAATCAGACACCGCTTGATGCCGAATATAATAGACTGGTAAAACAGGCTGCAAAGAACAACAACCCTGCAGAAAATAAAAGCTTTGTTAGGTCGCTTGGACTACAGGAAGATGTTGTGACCCTCTCGTCCAGGGGGAATAGATGCGGCAAAACCTCTCACGAAATTAAAACCATCCCAGCCTGTGACCCGCTCCGAGATGCAGGCACTTCAATCCCAGTTTTCAATTTACGGATGAATTGGGCAGTAGTTCTGTCATCCTGTCACCCCCCCATTCTTCCTAACCACAAAAAAATATTTTGACAGTATTTTGACTCTCAGGCAATAGATAGGACCGGTACTTGTTTTGCTCTGGTTAAAGTAATACAAGCAATCATTATTTCTACGATAATCACTTGCCCCCTTTCAGCACATTCAGCCGCTCTTGAGCAAACTTTGCGTTTGGCGAGCCCGCATACTTGGTGACGACCTCTTCGTACAGTTTTATAGCATGCTCCCTGTTGTTCTGTTTTTCTTCGAACTGTGCTGTTTCAAGCTGCTGCTTCCCCTGGTCATTGGAACAGGCGGTCAAGGCCATGCAACAAGCGGCCAACAGAATCAAGACGTATTTTTTCATTGGATCCCCTTTTCAACGTATTAATTTGCATGGAGTTGAGACACGGCCCTTATGAGTCACCCCTTACCATTTCTTCTCCAATCGCTCCTTAAGCAGAGCCCTGCCGTCGCGGATTGCATCCACAAGAGGCAGGGGAGGTATTCTGGGGACAGCATATGGGACAGCATGCTTAACTCCCCCTTCCCGTGCCCCGCCGATTATCCTCAACCATACTCCACCAGCATCGAATGCCGCAACATTGTAAAGATTCTTTGCAATGTACACTGTTGACGAAAAGAACACATTTGCGCAGACTGATGTTCCAGAACGGAGGACTGCTAATCTTTCCAGTAAGAGGCTGCTGGTCTGAATGCCAAGAGAATAGCCGATATGATGATCACCCACGCATACTTTACGACATATTCATGGAAGTAAGCCCCCATTAGCATACCGACAAACAGCGCACTCCACTTCAGTAAGGCAATATTTGACCAGCTCCATATTTTCGTTCTGAATAGTTTCATATAAATCACCCTGTATTATTATACCACCACATAAATGCGCACAATCAAATGGAATCAGTAGCAATAACCAGGAAATACAAATGGCTTTATCCTAATTAAAGATCGGCAAGGCCAGTTTTTTTCTGTGAATCTCGCTTGCCCCCCTTCAACACATTCATCCGGTCCTGAACAGTCTTTGCGTTTGGAGAGCTGCATACTTGGTGACGAGCTCTTGGTAAAGTTTTACGGAACTATAACCAAAACAAAGGTAGCACTTCAAGAACATTGCACGCGGATCAAATCTGATCGAATCGGATAAAATCGGATTAGTGATAACTTTAGGACTTAGAATAAAGGTCTTTAAATCTGCCTTTATCAGAATTTATCAGATTTGATCCGCGTGCAATAAATTCTGCCTTTGTTTGGGTGTAATAACGTTGTATTATAGCATGCTCTCTGTTGTTCTGTTTTATATTCCCTGGTCATTGGAGCATGAAGGACGGTGTTTTTGACTGCTGCGGCAATGGTGCTAGAATTTGTCAATACGTCGCCTGCCAAAGAAGGAGGATAAAATGTCCATGCCCTCGCCACTCGCAGCAGTTTTTCCCGCCCTTGATGCCATACCGGCAGAGTTTCGCCTTGCTGCACCCCTTGATCAGACCGCTTACCTGCTGGATGGCGAACTGCACCACTGGACCGGTCCGGTTCAGAAAGTATTCTCTCCGGTCTGTTGCACCACGGACGATGGCCCGGTGCGCCAACTCCTCGGGAGCTTCCCGTTGATGGGCGAAGTTGAGGCGCTGGTTGTCCTGGATGCCGCAGTGCGGGCCTATGACAACGGCCGGGGGAACTGGCCGGCCATGTCGGTGGCAGGCCGCATCGAGCATGTGCAGGAATTTGCCTGGCGGATGAAGGAGCAGCGCGATGAGGTGGTGAAGCTGCTGATGTGGGAGATCGGCAAAAGCCTGGCCGATTCCCGCAAGGAATTCGATCGGACTGTGGACTATATCGGCGCTACCATCGACGCCCTCAAGGAACTGGACCGGGTTTCGTCGCGTTTCGTCATTGAACAGGGAATCATCGGTCAGATTCGCCGTGCTCCGCTGGGGGTTGCCCTCAGCATGGGGCCGTACAACTATCCGCTCAACGAAACCTTTACGACCCTGATTCCGGCGCTGATTATGGGGAATACGGTTGTTGTCAAGCCGCCGCGCCACGGGGTGCTCCTTTTCCATCCCTTGCTGAAGGCTTTTCGCGACACCTTTCCGCCTGGCGTGGTCAATACCCTCTATGGCGCCGGTAGGTCCGTTGCCCCGCCCCTGATGGCCTCCGGCAGGGTGGATACGCTGGCGTTCATCGGTTCGAGCCAAGCCGCCGATACCCTGCAGAAGGCCCATCCACGGCCGCATCGTCTGAGGGTAACTCTGGGGCTTGAGGCCAAGAACCCGGCCATCATAATGCCTGACGCCGATCTGGAACAGGCGGTGGAAGAATGCATTGCCGGCAGCCTGACTTTCAATGGACAGCGTTGCACTGCCATCAAGATCATCTTTGTCCATGAGCGCATCGCGGATAAATTTCTGGAGCTATTCACGGCAGCGCTTGGAAAGTTGAAATGCGGCATGCCGTGGGAACCCGAGGTAATGGTCACTCCCTTGCCGGAGCAGGACAAACCCGCATATCTGAGCGGACTGATTGCCGATGCAGAACGGCTCGGCGCGAAGGTAGTCAATGAGGGGGGCGGGGCAGCCTGCGGCAGTTTTTTCTATCCGGCCCTGGTCTACCCGGTCAACGAGCAGATGCGTCTGTATCATGAGGAACAATTCGGACCGGTGGTTCCTGTTCTTCCCTTTGGCGACATAATAGCCCCTGTCCGTTACATCGTTGATTCTCTCTACGGGCAGCAGGTGAGCATTTTCGGTCGTGACCCCGCGACTTTGGCACCCCTGATTGATCAGCTGGTCAACCAGGTATGCCGGGTCAATATCAACAGCCAGTGTCAACGCGGCCCGGACATCTTTCCCTTCACGGGGAGAAAAGACTCTGCGGTCGGTACTCTGTCGGTGTCCGACGCCCTGCGGGCCTTCTCGATTCGCACCCTCGTTGCGACCAAGGATCAGGCAGCCAACAAGGCCCTCATCAGCACTATCGTCCGTGAGCGCCGTTCAAACTTCCTTTCCACCGATTTTATCCTGTAACCAAGGCAGCCTGCTGACATGAGATGGAAATTTGCAAACTGGAGGATCACCCAGAGAAAGCTATTTGCTTGTTATGGATTCCCTGCTATAGTATGTCAACCGGCAAGTAATGAAATAGATTTAATAGAATGTGGCAAGAATCGATACCTGTAGATCTAAAGTTTCATGATGACGGTTCCGATATATTAAGTACGGAGGCTAACATGAACAGCATCAACAATATCACTGAAAGTGCATTGAAGGCTTTTGGCACAAGTCAACAGGTAACCGCTCATAACTTGGCTAACCTGAATACAGATAGTTTCAAGGCTTCCAAGGTTACGCTCCAAGAGAATGGCAGCTACGGAGTGAATGCAGCGGTGTCTGGTACTGATGACCAGGTTGACATTTCCCGGGAAGCGATAAATCTCATGACAAATACACATGGTTTCAAGGCAAATCTCAAGGTTCTCACTGCAGCTGACGAAATGGCAAAGGAGCTGTTGAATATCAAAGCATGAGATTCTCTCGAAAATAAGCGGGACCGTAATGAAATTATGAAGGCTGTACATCAGAGTACGGCCTTTTCCATTTTCAAAAGCGTGCTTCGTAGAACCCAGGACTTAGTCATTCCTGGTTGATGTAAATAATACTGGGCCATTACATTCAAAAAAACAGACCTTTGATCTGCCCATTAATGAGGAATAATTCTACTGATTCTTATGAGTTATCCACTTATTTGCGTGCGCAATCCGTTTTATCTGGACAGCGAATCCGGTTTTGACTGGACAGCAAATCCGGAACTGACTGGACACCTAATCCGGTTTTGACTGGACAGCAAATCCGGAACTGACTG
>Ga0209212_1006301_pt1 | contig 13627 bp, 15 predicted proteins | sample RifGroC2_FD_183996 | JGI IMG/M metagenome (GOLD analysis project Ga0209212, IMG submission 183996) | Groundwater microbial communities from Rifle, Colorado, USA - Groundwater C2 (SPAdes) (version 2) | ecosystem: Environmental > Aquatic > Deep subsurface > Groundwater | place: Rifle, Colorado... | reverse complement strand
GGGCGGGTATATGCTGCAGGATGGTCTGAATCCGCCGCCTGTTTGCCAGAAGCGCCTCGTCCTTCTCGTGGATCTCCTTCTCGCTGGCGCGAAGCGTGTCCTCTTCCTGCCAATTCTCGTAGATCTTGCGGGCAAGAGCCCCGTACGCCTGCTCCAGCTCCTGCTTGAGCCGCTCCCCGTCGGCCGTGGTCGCTGACAGTTTCTGCACCGCCGCCAGGAACACGTCAAGCTCGCAGTTGGCAGCTTTGGCATCCGGGTCGAGGCCGAGCGGGATGAAGAGCGGATTGCCGCATGCCTTGCCTTGAACGATCAGATGGGGGTGCATCTTGGCCAGCTCCAGCATCTGCTCAGGCGTGAACAGTTCGCGGTTGTACAGGCAGAGCAGCGTCACCTCGTTTTCCAGGGCGAAAGCGGTCAGATCCCGCTCGAACCTGTGCAGAAGCGCCATCGGCTTCGCTTCCCCTGCCGCCCATGACATGTCGCAGATGATCCGGGTGCCGCTGAAGCCGTCGGCGCTGGCACCGGAGCAAAGTTTCTGCAGCAATTCCAGCACCCGCGCCTGCTTGAAACAACCACCCTTCAGCCAAACGTCCTGCACCGTGAGCAGAATCAGCCCTCCCGAGTCGTGCTTTTGCGCCAGGAGGGCACTCTTCAGCACCCGCTCCAGCTTATCCTCCCTTGCGTTCAGGTATATGCAGCGCTCCCCTATGGCAACCCCCTTCTGTATGAAAGGGAGCACCGGGGTGAGTAGCTCGGCCTCCCCCCGATAAAGCAGGCAGAGGTGGTCGTGACAGTTGACAACTCCGATGTCGGCGATCTCGACTTGCTCTTTGATTTCTTGCATCTGGCGCCATCCTCGCTGCGGTGCACGATTAAAAATTTCTAAAACAATATACTGGAATAAAAAACCATTGCAACGAAGAGGGGGACGTTTTCAGGTTCTAACGAAAAAGCGGCCCCGCCGGGCCTTCGGCCCGCACCAGGCGCTGTACGTGCAAAAACGGTTTCTTGACCGAGGTCAAGGCGGCGCGTGGCGATCAGGGGTATCTTTCGCGACAGCTAAGATCATGGAAAACAACAGGGAGGCGAGATGTGTGATTGCGGGTCGGGGAGTTCGGGGGCCGGCGGGCCGTACGCTACCGGGAGAGGGCTGGTGGAGTTCGTCCTTGCTGCCCATGGCGGGCAGGTGGCGTTCTCGCCTTTGCCAAACGGCGGGTTGCCGGTGAATTGTCAGGGGTGCGGCAAGGAGTTCCTGCTGAAAACCTTCGTCCAGGGGTGCCCCGCCTGCGGCGGCATTCACGCGGTTTCGCCACCGCGGGCCAACGACCCGTCTGCGGTGCAATTCGCAGGGGAAGAGTTCGGCATGGCCAGGGAAGCCAACCAGTAGTAGAGCGACGCAAAAAACCCGCGCCAGGCGCGGGTTTTTGCTCTGCGGCAGTTTGGTCAAACGGGCAGACGCCCCGAGCGGGCCTCGGAACCGCCGCTGCTACGAGCGTGAGGCCCGCTTTTGGCGCGCCTCGCGCTGCTGCTGCATCCGGGCCAGGTACACGACGTGCCTCAGACCGCCGCGACCGGGGCGGTCGTTGAACACGGAGAAGCCGGCGGCACAAAGCCGTTTGTCGAAGGCCTGGTCATAGTTCTCTCCCCAGACGGCGAATACCCCGCCCGGCTTCAGGGCGGCACGGGTCATCTCGATCGCGGTGCTGCCGTAGAGCGGGTCCTCGACCTTGTGCGACTTGGCGTGCGGCCCCTTGTACAGGTCGAGGACCACGGCGTCAAAGCAGTTCCGGCCCATGGCGCTTTTTCTGATCACATCAGCCACGTCGGCGATCTCGACGGTCACCCTCGGGTCACTCGCCGCAGCGCCGGTGAGAAAGGCGAGCGGCCCCCGGCACCACTCAAGGACCACAGGGTTCAGCTCGGCCACCACCACGCTTGCCGTGGCAGGAAGGTTGTCCAGCACCGCCCTCAGGGTGAAGGCCATGCCGAGCCCCCCCACCAGCACCCTCGGTGCAGCCTGCTGCTTCAGATGGCCGCAGGCGAGTTCGCCCAGCGCCACCTCCGAGCGGTGCAGCGCACTGTTCATCAGCACCAGCGAGTTGACGGTGATCAGGAAATCGCGCTCGCCGCGCTGTCTCAGTTCGAGGATCCCCTCGTCGGTTGGTACGCTTTGCAAAACTTTCCATGGCTGGGCCATAACTGATCCTCTTGTGCATTTTTTTCAGTATCTATCGTCAGGCCCCGAGGCTTTCGCTGAAGCGGCGCCTGTCAACGCCTGAAACGCCGCTTTCCCGCATCGGCCTCCCAGCGTCACCGTCGCTTGCTCATTTTTTCCAGAGACGTTTCTGTGCCGCCTCTTCGGTCCCTTCCACTTCGGTCAGCAGACAGAGGTAGGTCTGGTAGCGCTCGCTGGTTATTTCCCCCTTCCCGACAAGATCCGCAACCGCGCAGCCCGGCTCCTGCCGATGCCGGCAGTTGTGGAAGCGGCAACCATTCGCCTCCAGCGACTCGAAGCCGGGAAAGTGCTCGGCAATATCCGCAGAGGAGATATCGACCAGGCCGAAATCCCTAAAGCCCGGGGTGTCCACCAGCTCGCCGCCGCCGGGGATGGCGTGCAGGGTGGACACCGTAGTGGTGTGCCTGCCGAGCCAGTTGTGATCGCTCACCTCCCGGACCTTGAGGTCTATCTCGGGGCAGAGGGCATTTAGGAGCGAACTTTTGCCGACCCCGGTGCTGCCGACAAAGGCACCCCGGTGTCCTTCGTGCAGGAAGGCGCGCAGCGGCTCCAGCCCGGCACCGCTGGCGGCGCTCAAGGCAAAATAGTGCAGCGCAGCGCCATAAATCCCGGCAAGTTCCGCACTCAGGGTCTGCCCCTCGGGGAGATCGCACTTGTTGAAGACGACAAAAGGGGTAAGCCCCGCGGCCCGGGCGGCGACGATGGCACGGTCGAGGAAACCCGGAGGGGATCCGGGCGCCACCACGATGCCTAGGACATCGAGGTTCGCCGCCACCAGGTGGATCCCGCCGCGCGCATCCCTGCGCCGCAGTTCGGTCTTTCTCGGCAGCCGTTCAAGCACTTCACCGGTGACGCGGACCGAGTCGCCCACCACATGGCCGGAGTTCCTCTTCACCCGCACCATGCGCCGTTCCCCGCCCAAGAAAAGGACCTCGACCGCCACCCCGTAGTGGGACACTATCAGCCCGCCTTCCGCCAAAGCGCTGCCGGCCTTTGCCCCCTTCGCCTTCCCGTTGCCTGCTCTGCTCAATCCTTTGCCACCTTTTCCATACGCCTTCTCCAAACTGCCAGTTTTCGAGAGTACGGCAGCCGCCAAAAGTTGTCAACAAAACCGTCCTGCCTGGCGACAAAAGGAGCCGGCTGGCATGCCAACGGGACAGTTGACACGAAGAAGGTTTTGCCCCATAGTTTCGGTTATGATAAAGCTGCTACGGTGCCCTAAGTTCGCGCCGCAGTTGAATAAATACTTTCCAATCTGTAAGCTGACGGACGGGCGGGCACCGCCCCGGTCCTTGCCATATGAAACCGCTGCAGGCGCCGGGCGCCACCCAAGCCGCCCGAAGGATTATTGCCATGAGCAAAGAGACAGTGGATGACGCGATCAACATGTACGTGGCGGAACGGATGGAAAAGGGGAAGCAACTGGCGATCTCGCATTTTCTCGCCTGTCTTTACCTGAAGCAGCAGCGGGATGAGATCGTCGAGTCGATGCGCCGGGTGCGGGGCATGACGCGTTACTACATCGATCTCACCAAGGTGATGCTGAACCCCTTCAAGGGGCCGGAGATAGCATGGCTCGCCTCGATGGTGAACATCGCCATCTATGCAGCCATCCTGATCTCGGTCGATGAGCAGAGGACCCTGGGGATTGCCCTTCTCTCCGGCACCCTGGTAAACGGCAGCTACCTGATCCGCTGCGTCGCCAGAAAGTGGTGCGACCTGCATGTCATGCTGGCGATCTACGACGAGATCGTGCAGATCGCCGACCAGGAACTGGAGAGTCTGGCCTGAAAAAGAGGCTACGCCAGCGCCTGCGCCAGTTCAGCAAGGCTGCCGACGGCGATGTCGGTCAGTTCCGGCCAGCGAAAGGCCCGCGCCGGATCGACATGAACGGTGCCGGCCCCGGCAGCGCGGCCGGTTAAGAGGTCGAAGGCGTAGTCTCCGACCATGACCAGCGCCTCAGGGGGCATCCCCCAACTGCAAGCCAGCTTGAAGATCCCGTCCGGATCCGGTTTCGCCAGTGCGTCGTCGCGGCCGAGGACGTCGCAGGCGGCGATGTAGGGGGCAAGGCCGATACGCCCGAGGGTCCTCAGGGCGATACCGCGGGTGTTGCGGGTCAGCACACCGAGCCGCGCATCCCGCAGATGAAGCAGTTGCACCAGTTCCAAAGCGCCCACCGCAGGTTCCGTCCTCCCCGCCAGTTCCTCCTCGATCCCGACCAGCACCCCCCTGGCCGCGGTTGCCTCAGCTTCAGGGAGGGCGTCCAGATGCCCCAGGATGTCAACCCCCTCCGGAACACCCAGAACAGAGCGTATCAGGGCAAAGTCGTGGATGGCGACGGTCAGCGTCCCGTCCAGATCGAAGATCCAGTGCCTGCTGCGCAGTATGTCAAGCGCCCCTCGAGATCTTTCCATGCCACCGTTGTAGCAGATCGCACCTGAAATTGGAACCCCTGCGGCTTGCCTCCCTTCCCCCACCTCCGTTGCCGCTCCCCCGTCGGTTCCCAGCGCCGCTGTTTGAAAAGGGCACCGTCTGTGCACCCCTTGAACAGGGAATGGGCCGAGCGCTGAATTATTTACCCTAGTATTTCGAGCAGTTAGAGTTGGCACGATAGGCGCAGTGGGTGGAGAAAACCGAAGCTATCAGCGAGGTCAGCAACAAGGGGAGCAGTAAAAACATTCAGCCAGAGTTGAAACGTGCACGACGCCGACCATGAAGGGAACGGCGGCGGCCAAGAGACGGTGCACCGGAAGCGGAGTTTTTTCTTCAAACCGGCTACACCGAAAAGGGGGGTAACTCATGGATCCGATTCTAGCTACCATCATCACCGCGTTCGCACTTTTGTCGCTCACCGCTGTCTCCATGCAGGTAACCGCGCTGATACGCCACAACCATCAAAAGTAGCTGCGGGGTGTGATCGCGGCGATATCGTCCGCTTGGGGGCTCTCAAGGCGCAGGTCCGGCCCGGGAGCCCCCAGGATCTCGTCCAGGAAGGCGCCGAGGGCGGCATGCACCTGATCCGAGCCCGGCCCGGCAAGTATGCCGTGGCGCTGCAGAGGGAACTTCAGGTATCTCTTGCGCTCGCTGCCGAGCATCTCAAAGAGCCGCAGCGATCCGCGGGGATCGACTACCGGATCGCCTTCCGCCTGCAGCACCAGAACCGGCGCCTCGATCTGTGGCAGCTTCGGCTCCAACTGCCTCATGAACCGCTCCAAGGCGCGCAAGGCCGAGACCGGAATCCTGGCGTAGTTCAACTCAGGGCGCTCCGGCACCGACTCGACAAACTCCTTCTTTGCCCACTGGTAGCTGAAAACGTCCATCACCTTGTTCCAGACGGTCACCGCCGGCGCGAAACGCGACGAGATGTCGAGCAGACGCTGCGGAGGGCATACCGCAAAGATCCCCGCCACGTTGCCGACCCGGCTGGCGCAGTCAAGGGCAACCCCGCCCCCGAAGGAAAAACCTCCCAAAACCACCCGCTGACAGACCGCGCTCATCAGGGCGTAACCGAGATCGATCGACTCCACCCAGTCACGCCCGCTCCTTTGCGCCAGGTCCTCAGGCGAGGTCCCGTGCCCTCTGAGACGCACCAGGTAGACCCAAAATCCCTTGCCGTGCAGGTAGGCGGCAAGCTCGGCCATCTGCCGGGGCACGGAAAGAAGGCCGTGCACCAGGACCACACCCAGCTGGCGCGAGCGCCCCTTCAGCAGGACCGGGGCGCCGACCTCGCGCTCCTTGCTCTCGTTTTCCCTGAAAAACTCCCGGTAGTCGGCGTCGAATTCTTCCAGCGCCTGCCGTTCCAGGGTCTCGGCGACCGTGTGGCGCACCAGCCATCCCGGCAGCCAGGCCATCAGATGTACCTCGCGCTGCAGGACGGTGAGCGGCACCACCTCGTTGGCGATGACGCCGACCGGGTTGTCGATCCGGGCACGCTGTATGTCGAACGGGGCGGAGAATTTGGCCCGGTCCTTGACGAGCTCCCCCTGGCGCCTGACGACCACCCCCTTCTCAAGTGCAAGCAGTGAAAAGTCCCGGTACTTATGGTAGCGGTCATCGGTCAGCAGGGCGACCTGGCCGGTCCTCAAGCTTTGGTGGCAGTTGCATCCGGTAGTCTTCAGGCACTGGGTCGCCAGCAGGAACACCCTGCGACGGAAGTCGTCCTCGGCGATGCTCTTGAACGGGTAGGCCCGCAAGAGCGAGGCGAAGAGATGGTCGTGGTTCACCGTGGTGAGGTCGTAGATGGTCGACATGTAGCGTTCCATGAGCCGCGCCGCCTCGCGCTTCATGTCGTCCAGGGAGGCGAGCCTGTCGTCAAAGCCGATGCTGGCCCTGGAGACGATGTCGGCCTGGATCGCCTTGGTGTCGAGCGCGCTCCCCGGGTCGAGCGGCGCTCCGAAGCGGATGTCGATATCCACCCCCGACAAGAGCATGCTCCCCTCGGTGAGCATCTCCTCTCTAAGCCTGAGCGAGACGTCCTTCAGTAACAGGTCGGCGAGCTTGCTGAGCACGTTTTCCCGGGCCCGCAGCGGGTAGTAGGTGATGTTGACCGGCACGATCCAGCACTTGCCGTTCAGCACGGGGGCGAGGTCGACGATCTGGAACAGCCCCTTCAGCCTTTCCACCTCCTCCGGCATGGTCTGCTGCAGCTTTATCAGCCTCTGCCGGTAAAACTCGGTGCGAAGCGCCAGGGTGGCGGCACCGGAATGGGGGCGCACGCCGCTGGAGGGGAGCAGCATCCGGCGCCGGAACAGCCCCTTGTCCTTCACCATCCTCCCCTCTGGGAAGATGACCCAGTTCGCCTCCCCGGTCAAAAGGGTCTTGACGATGACCCGGTCCCGGTCGGGGTTGCGGGTGGAAACGGCGCCCACCATCTCGAGAAAACGGCTGAGGGGACCTTCGAAAAGCGAGGCATCGGCGAGTGACCAGACCGGCACGTCGGCCAGTTGATAGATATGGTAGGGGAGCAGCACCGTCTCGATCCTGGTGAAGTGGTTCACCACGAAGATGATGGATCCCTTGGGGAGATGCTCCTTGCCGTACACGTTCACCCTGAGCTTGGAGAGCCCCTCCACCATGGCGATCATGCGGCCTGTGGCGAGATATGCCTGGCGGTTCATAGGTTACCTCACCCCGTTGTCCGGCACCGCTGCCGCCGGTTGCAGTTGTTCCCCGAGAGCGCGCCTGAGCCATCCAGGGCGGTTGGTCATGATGGAATCGACGCCCAGGTCGCACAACCTGCGGGCGGCCGGGACGGCGTCGACAGTCCAGACGTGAATCTCCAGCCCCCTCTCCCTGATTTCCCGCACCAGTGGGGGGTCGAGGATGGCGCGGTCCCTACTGGCCACCCCGTCCGCGCGACTTTGCAGTAGCGCGGCAAGCACCTCCCGGCTCGAGGGATGCCAGGCGCCGCGCCAGCGATAGTCGGTGAGCCAGCAGGCGCGGTAGCCGGGGAGGCGCTCCTTGACGGTGCGGATCAGTTCCGCGTCAAAGGAAAGAAACCTGACCTGGCTGGCGGCCACCCCGGAACCGGCAAGATCAGCCTCCAGAGGCGGAAGAATTTCCGGGCCGCTTTTCAGCTCGATGAGGAGTTTTTTGCCGGACGGCAGGGCGCGAAGCACCTCTTTCAGGGTGGGGATCCGTTCCCCCGCCCAGACCGCCCCCTTCCAGATGCCGGCATCCAGCCGACGCAACTCCGAAAGCGCCGCCTCCTCGACCCTCAGGTCGGCTCCGGCGGTGCGAGCGGTGCTGTCGTCGTGCAGGCAGACGACCTCGCCATCGCGGGTCAGGCGGAAGTCGGCCTCGATCCCGTCGGCCCCCTGCTCGAAGGCGAGCCTGAACGATGCCAGTGTGTTTTCCGGTGCTTCGCGGGACGCGCCGCGGTGGCCGATGATGAGCGTATTGCCGGACAAAATGCTTTCCCTCCCACCCCGTGAGCCTGAGTGCTCATTAGCATACCCTTCATATCGGCAGAAATCAATTAATGGAAAGCCAGTGCGCCCCTGTTCAAAGGGGAGAAAGAGCCCTTTGATCAATACGAGCTTTTTCCGGTCAATTCCTCGATATCGACCGCGAAAACCGCTGTCCTTGCCAGGGGGGCGTCGGGGAAAGCAAAATCACCGGGCGCATACTGCGCCATGATTATTCCGAGCGCGCGGCACTTTTCCTCACGCTCCTCCAGAAAGCGGACCGTGCCGTAGCCTACCACGCTTTCGTATTTCATGCTGTAGTCGCACCCCTTTTCCGCTAGCACCAGTTCATGCCGCGGCAAGACGGTGAAGCAGACGCGACGGCAAACGGCCAGCACGTCCATCTTCTTCCCTTCCCGGGCGCAGTGGCAGTACATGGTGCGGTCGTGAAAACCGTAGTTCAGGGTGACGAGGTATGGTTCCCCTTGGGCCACCATGGCCAGATGGCAGACCGTTCCCTTTTTCAGCAGTGCATGCGCCGCTTCCTCTGAAAGCTGCCGGTCCCCTCTTCTCATCTCCTGCCCCATACTTTTCCCCCTTACTGGCATAGCGGTGATGTATGCAACCGTTACCGAAACAGCTTATCCGACTGAAGCCGGCGCGTCAGCAACAATTTGCGGCCAGAACAAGCCGTCAAGAAATTATAAGTTAGCAATGAGAGAAAAAAGACTTATATATCGGCCGACAGCGTCGATATATATAGATAGTTTCCCAGTCGACTCAGAGCAAAGCCTTCGGCTGACCCTGTCATCCAAAAATTATGACAAACGGGGTGCACGAATGAACATAGCTGCACTCGGCAATCATCCCTGAGAGAGGAGAACAATCATGGCAGTCGAGACTATTACCGAAACGACTCAGTATCTGACCTTCAAGCTGGAAGACGAGCTATTCGCACTCGATATCGGCAAAGTGCGGGAGGTGCTCGACTTCACCACCATCACCAAGGTGCCCCAGACGCCGGATTACATGCGCGGCGTGATCAACCTGCGCGGCAGCGTGGTGCCGGTAGTCGATCTACGCCTGAAGTTCGGCATGGTGATGGCGGAGCAGACGGTGAACACCTGCGTCATCATCGTGGAGGTTGAGCTGGAAGGGGAGAAGGTAGTGATGGGGGCGATGGCGGATGCGGTGCAGGAGGTCCTGGACCTGGAGCCGGACCAGATCGAGCCGCCGCCCCGCATCGGGACCAAGCTCAACACCGAATTCATCAAAGGGATGGGGAAACACGCCGAGCAGTTCATCATCATCCTCGATATCGACAAGGTTTTCCATGCCGGTGACCTGGACCTGGTATCCGACCCGGAAAAGGCCGCAGCCAACGGCTGATAAGAAAACAGGGGGCAGAGGACACTGAATGTGCCCCTGCCCCCCCTTTCTGCATAACCCGCCTCACCCTGGCTAAAACATGGCCATCACTGTTTCTTCCCGGGAAATAGCACCGCCAGGGATGCAATCTAACCCCCCTTTGCCGCCAGCACCCACTCAACAGACGCCAGATCCGCTTCACCAGCCTGAGCGCGCCGGCGCGACAGGTCGAGCGCCACCCCGCCGAGGGACCGGTAGATCAGCGCGAGTTCGCTGTCCCAGTGATCCAGGGCGTCCAATTGCGCCGAGACGACCGCGGCATCTCCCCGGGCTATCGGCCCGGTCAGCGCCTGCACCGTTCCGGAGCGAAAGATGTTGTCCACCGTGCCGCGCACCAGGGGCTCCATGACCTGAAGCGCCGTCTCGCGGGTCAGCCCCCCCTTTTCATACGCCCTCACACCGGCCTCCATGAGCGCGGTCAGGTAGTTGCAGACCAGGACCGATCCGGCGTGGTAGATGGTCTTGAAACGGGGGTCGAGGGAAAACATCTTCCCGCCAATGGCGCCGAAGGCTTCGCCGAGCAGCGCGACCGCCGGCGCGTCTCCCTCGATGCCGCACCAGGTGCCGGCGAAGTCGCGAACGGCTAGGCCAGGGTCGGCAAAGCTCTTCACCGGGTGGACGCTTGCCACCAGCGCCCCCAGTTCACTGGCCGGCTGGAGCACGAGGCTGGAAAGCGCGCCGCTCATATGGCAGACGATGGTCCCCGGCCGGATCAGGCCGCACCCCGCCAGTTCACGGGCGCAATCGGCGATGGCGTCGTCGGAGGCGGCGATCAGGTAGAGGTCGGCCGGCGCCATCTCCTGGCAGCAGGCGACCGGCCGGCCGGCTCCCAGGAAATCGGCGGCACGTTGCGCGCTGGCCGGGGAGCGGGTCAGGACGTCCCGGAGTTCGAAGAGCCGCGCGTCGTGAAAAAGGCGGCCGATCGTCTTGCCGACCGAGCCGCAACCGATGATGCTGAACGATGTCATTATCAGTGCCACCTATTCCTTTGCCAAATGCTGTCAGGGTACGCAAAATCTTCAGGGGTGTCAACGGCGCGCCTCACAAGAAGGACCAGAGCCTTGAGCAGGGGGACAAAGAAAAATCCCCCTCGGGCTGGAGGGGGACTTTGATCGGGGGGTATTCTCTGGGACAGCGGAATCGCTGTAGCTAAACGGTAGCAAAAAGCAGGTTACTTTTTGTCCTCGTGGCTCAGACTGTAGTCGTCCCCTTCGACGCACTCGCTTTGCACCTGGAGGAAGGAATCGATCTGTGGATCCCTGACGATCTCAGTCACACCGTGGTTCACGGACCAGACTGTGCCACAGATGCTGCATTCGGTAATGCCTTCTTTAAAACCGTTTGAGTGTAAATTGGTGTCGACCTGCTGGTGGTTTTTGCATACCGGGCATTTCATGACTGTTCTCCTCTCACGGTAAAAGGGGGGACGCAATTTTCATGAAAGAAATTATGACGGCAAATTCACGCTTGCGCAAGTGCAAAAAATTTGGGGCGGCGCCCGTCCCTACCGGCGCCAACGCTTCCTCAGCTTGAAAAGGCTACGAGACCGGCTCCTCGACAGCGGCACTCCCCTCCTCAGCCTCACCCTGCCCCTCGCCTTCATCCTGATGGGCAGCCTGCCTCTCCTGCTTGCGCTGCATCTTTTCTTCGTTCTTCTTCTTTTTCTCCAGTTCCTTCTGACGCTTCTGAAACTGGAAGTTGGGCTTGGCCATGGCGGAACCTCTTTGTAATCGTTATATGATCAGCATTAAACAACAAGCAAAAGAGGGCAATCCCTTCGCGCCTGGAGTCAACGCAAATGGATCGCCCTTTTATATTTGAACGGTACCGGTTGCTTCTGCACTCCGGCACTGCGTTGTCATTGAAACAGTGAGGCGGCTAAACGGCGGCTTCGACCAGCTTCTTTGCCTTCTTCGGCTTGGCGCTCACCGCTCTTGCCGCTCGCACCTTGGCTACCGGCACCTTTTCCGCCGGCGGCAGGTAAGAGGCAGGATCGGCAGGCTGCAGACTGGGGAAATGCGAGGAGGTTATCTTTCTTATCATACCGTCGCTGAACTGGATGGTCGCCCTGATGTCATTGACCTCTACCACCTTGCCGATACCCCATTCCTGCGCCACTGTATGACTCACCACGCTACCGCGTTTGACAATCATTTTTCTTCCCCTTGTTATGCCTACAGAAGTTCAGGGAGGACCAGCCTTCCCCCCCTGCGATATCCCACAACCTTGAGGCTCCGTTCACGACTCTGCCTCACCTGACTGTCCTGCAGACGAATCGGTGAAAGCAGCGAGCTTCAGTGGCTGTAATAAATGTCTGTGAGTAAAAAAAGTGATGATCGGTGGACGAAGAGATTTGACAATTACCGTGCCGCAGGACAAGTTCCAGGTTCCGTGAACGTAAGCACAGATTCACAACTATACACCTCAAAGCAAGAAATAGATAGGGATATAATCCCGGAAAGTTGCATGTGCGGCAATGAGGAGGCAGGATTGGCGCGGTTGCAGCCCGTAAAGACAGCAAACCCGCCGGCGAGGCGGAAAGGCAACGGTCGCGCCGACCGGGGAAGGCCGGCGGGGAGGCACAAAAGCTATTGGCGCAGACCTGGCGGGGAGGCCTCGGGAAGAGTCTTCGGGGTGGGGATCTCAAGCTGCAGCGGCTGGTTAAGGATCACCTGAGGCTCACCCATAATGACCACCACCGGGCCGTTTCTGAACCTCTGGAAGGTACCGGTGTCCTGGTAGCCAACCACCCAACGGTACAGCTTTTTGGCGTCCATCAGCACGGGGCTCGTCGGCTCGCCGTAATACTGCTGCTGCATCTCCTCGTCGTACAGCCCGATGCAGCCATGCGATGCCGGATACCCGGGGAGGTCGCGTCCGTGGATCCAGTACGAGGTCCAGCCGTCCGGCCTCTTGTCGATGTGGATGCGCAGGCCGTAGTGCATCGGGTAAGGCCGGTCCGTCCCCTCAACCGGGTAGAGGCTCGATTCGTGGACCGGGTCAACCGCATCTATCCTGTAGTAGCCGTTTTTCAGCCGGTGTTCCTCTACCCCGACCGCAACCGGCATGGAAAAGACCAGGTTGCCGAATTCGTACGCTCCCAGGAACATCTCGTTCTGATCGATCAGGATCAGTTGCGGTTCCCTTTCGCCTTCCGGGTAGAAGGGAGCCATCGGGTTGAATCCGCGGATCTCATCGATGCGCCGGGGCACCTTGATCGACATGCCGGCCAGGAAGTGGCGCCGGTCCAACCGGTTGAAGCGGAGCCCGTCCTGCCAGAGCTTACCGAAAATTCTGTAGGGCGAGTCCTTCGCCGTGAGTTTGACGCAGTCCCACTCATAGAGGTAATCGCTTGGGTAATGGAATTCACAAAGTGACTGGAACTTTTGGGCTGCAGCAGAGGGGAGGCAGGATATGCCGAGCAAAACGAGCAGGATGATGCATGTCTGAACCAGCACTTTCATCTCATGCCTCTGATCTTGAGCGGCGAGCCCGCGCGATCGTTCTGAGACATAGCGATAACTGTTACAAAGTATCTACGCTAGGCTATAACTACCTCGCCTGGGCTTATTTTACCAAACGGCCCGAGAAAAGTAAAAGAGACATTGGGACTCTGTCAGTGGAGCGGGAAAATGTCTATTTGCCCCGGAGAGGGACAGTCATAACTCCCGGTTGCACTGCCATAGAAGAAACCTCCCCCTCACAGTATGATTGGCTGCCAGAGGAGGGTCAGTCTGCTGGTCCAACCTGTCATTTGGAAATTTTCAAAGCTCCATCCAAGCAGAATTCGCTGCAGACACCACAACCGGTACAGAGCAGTCGGTCGAAGCCCGGCGCAAGGTCAGGTTGCCTGGTCTGAAGTGCACCCGTGGGACAGATCGCTACGCACCCCTGGCAACTTGTGCAGCAGGCATCGAATGAGACAGAACAATCGAAGCGCTTCCCCATTCCGGCCACAAGTTCCTGAGGAACGGTTTGCCTGATGCTGTTCAGCAGTTCCCGTCTGACCGGCAGCCGCTTTCCGGCGTATGCGGTGTGCCGATCGCTCTGCTCTATG
>Ga0209212_1006300_pt1 | contig 13628 bp, 12 predicted proteins | sample RifGroC2_FD_183996 | JGI IMG/M metagenome (GOLD analysis project Ga0209212, IMG submission 183996) | Groundwater microbial communities from Rifle, Colorado, USA - Groundwater C2 (SPAdes) (version 2) | ecosystem: Environmental > Aquatic > Deep subsurface > Groundwater | place: Rifle, Colorado... | reverse complement strand
AAGCTGACCTCCCCCCAAAACATCTGCACCGGCATTTTCTCCAGCGCGGCGAGATAGCGCAACATGTCCAGATAACCGCCGCGCACGGTAATCTGGATGCCATGCTTAAAAACCTGCTTTTGCCCGGCCGACAAATCTGCGGCGGGCGACTGCGACGCAGCCGCCTGTGGCTTTTCAACCAGCAGACTCGCCGGCAGGGTTTTCAATTCGACCAGCTGCAACTTGTCGTTTTTATTCAGCACCTGCTCCAGCAACTCGGCCATTTTATCCGGCTCGACCAGCCGGTCGCGGTGACTTTGCAAATAGCCGTCCTGCTCCTGCAGCCGCTGCTTGAGCTGTGCCAACCGGGTGCGTAGCGGCGAATATTGGTCATCGCGCCTGGCTTGCGAATGCGCCTGCAACTGCGCCTGCAATTCTTTCATTTTCTCCTGCTTTTGCACCAGTTGCGCCGACAGCGCTGTTTGCTTCACCAGCAAAGGGTTCAGCAACACCGCATTGACCGACGCGACCACCACAAACGCCGCCGCCAGGAAAATCACCGCGCGCTCGCGCAGCGACATGCCGTCTATCTTGCCGCGCACCAATTCCCAGTAGCGCTTCATTTTTTGGCCTCGCCATCCGGGCTGGAGTGCAAGGTGAATTCGACATAGCGCGGCGTTGCGCCCTGGCTTGCGTCACCCCCTTGGCTTGCGCCAACCTTCGGCTGCCGTATTTGCAGGGTGGCAAAAGTCTTGCCGCGCATGATGCTCTCTTTGCCCAAACGCTGAATGTAGGCGGGCAGCATGCCGGGATCCAGCGCCGCACCGTTCAGGCTGATTTGCGCCGCGTCGCCGGTCACCTTGAAACCGGTCAACCATAGACCCTGCTCCACCTGGCGCGAGAAGGCACGCATGTATTCCGAGTAACCGGTGGTGTTGCCCACCGCGCCGGACTTGATGATTTCAATCAATTCGGCCTGGTCGGCAGCCCGTTTTTCCAGTTGCTTCACCTCGTCCTGCAATGCCTGATTGGCCTGTTGCGGGGAAAATTCCGCAAGAAGACGCACCAGGCGCACCTGATCCGCGCTGTAGCGTTTAATGCTTTCTTCAGATTGCTTGCCCGTCTCCCCGACCTGATAGACCGCATAGCCGTAAAAGAGCAAAGAGCCGGCCACAATCAGCCCCAATCCCTGAAACATCGCCACCAGCGAAAAATAATTGCGCGGCTCCAGCAAAGCCGGGTTTAACAGGTTGATCTGCTGGCTCACGGCGCGGATACCTCACGGCGCAATGCCGCGCCCAGCGCCGGCAATGCATATGCGGCAAATTCGCTGTCGGCCAGCGCCGGGACTGCACCGACGTCCATCACCTGCGGCAAGTCCAGCTTTTCCACTTTTGCGCCCATCATCGCAGCCAGAAACTCCACCAGACCGGTGCCATCGGGTACGCTCACCAGGATGCGGCTCACTGACAGGTGGTTAAACTGGCGGTCGAAATAATCCAGCGAACGCTGCAATTCCAGTTCGACGCGATCGCGGCATTGTTCACGCAGGCTCTCGTTGGTATCCTGCAATTGCCCCGCGCTGATTTCGATGCGCCGCGACAAATACAACTCGCCGCCCGAAGTAAACGTCAGCAAACCGCCGTTATCGTCAAAAGCCAACAGCACCAGGGCGCGGTCTTCCTGCTCGAACAAGGCTGCGATGTTGCGTTGCGCCAGCTCTGGAATATCGATCACATCCAGTTTGATTTTCGCCTGCCCGAATAACGCCATATACTTTTTGATAGTGCCGTTGGTTGCGGCAACCGCATACATGGATTGCGCGCGCTCCGGGCCGGATTTTCCGGCAGGTATCTGCACCACATCCACCGTGGCATCATCGATGCTGTAATTCAAGCTATCCTTAATTTTCCAGCGGATCGCGGTCTTCAGCTCTTCGGCGGGAACATTGGGCGCCTCGACCAGCAATATCTGATATTCGCCCGGAGCCAGCAGCGTGGTGACATGGTGACCGCCAAGACTCGCCTCGCGGCGCAGCTTCTCCAATACCGCCGCCGATGCTGCACCGATCTCGTGATATTCGCAGCGCACCACTTGCGGCATCGCCCCGGCAAACTTGATTTTCGCCAGATAAACGCCACGTGCGCCCAAACAGATAACAAACCGGCCGCCACCATAGCCTTTCGACCCGAACCATGAAGAGATGCGCGGTATTTGCATAATTGACGCGAACTTAATTAAATAAACCATTGCTGTCAATTATTCCAATATAAAACAGTGTATTTCGCAATGCCCCGTGTCCGGCCACATCGAACGTATCGGCCTTCCGGCCACAACAAAAAATCCTGTTCATGCTCGTCTATCAAAAAAACAGTTAACACTTTGCAGGAGCGTTGCATCGCCGCTGGTTAACGACAACCAGGTGGCTGGTTAAATCGCGCCCCTTGTACAAAACCATTTGATGCTTGAAACAGAATTGGTTCGATGCGTTGCTGCCAGACCGCGCCTGACGACCATTCGGGATCAATACATTTCGCGCAGATAGATGAACTCGTCGTTGCCCTTAAACACGCCGAAGGTAGCACGCACTTTTGGGTCGTTATTGTAACCGGTACCCGGCGACCACAGCCCCTGCAAGTAAGGCAAATTTGCGGAAGCGATTGCCGAGCACACCGTTCCCCCAACAGGATCGGCACCCAAATCCACGCACAAGTCCACGCTGCCTTTGCCAGCGGGCGTCGGGCTTGGCTTGGACAAATTAACTTGCCATCTCCCTTGAATAGCCGCCGTATTAGCCAGCGTGGGCGACGTCGTCCACGTATCCCCCGCTTTACGCTGGTAATTACCCAATGCGACATTGGTCGAATCGAGAACGGTACAATTATCGGCTTCATTAGGCACGAACGTCGTGCCGTTCCAATATTGCGCCTGAATCGGAACCGGTAGGTTGAGCAATTCGGAGCCGTACGCATTGGAAAGCTTCAGCCGCCCGAAGCGCATTTTCAGGGGGCTGCCGGCAAAGCTTTTGTAGGTCGAGACACCGCCGATGGCACTGGGGTTGAAGTCGGCACCGGCCACCCTTGGCACCGTCGCCACATCGGTATCGGCCACGGTCAGCCCCATATTGAGCTGTTCAAAGGGGCCAGACGGAGCCGCTGGGCGCGTGAAGGTCACGGCAGTCGCACTGCCCGTCAAGGTGAAAATCCCCGCCGCCCATGTTCCCGAGAGCGGCAGACCGGTGCCGGTAAACACCAGCGAACCACCCAGGTCAGTCCCGTTATCCGCATCCTCGGCGCCGAAGCCAACGCTACCCGGCGCATAGGCTCCGGCGTAATTGGCTGTCACGTCATCGGCAAAATTTCTGGCCTCGACTACTCCCGCCTGAGACAGCGCGAAAGACTGCCCCATGTAGGTGAAAACACCCGCCGCACAGGCATCGCTGACCGCGCCCGCTACCGTAAAATGATCCGGCACAAAGCGCCCGAAGGGACCGGCTGCAGTCGAACCGAACTGACAGGAATATTTACCGTTGCCATCCAGCACATTGCTGAAGCCCGGTATGCATTCGCCCTTGACGGAATCCACCGTCGCAAAGGCGTCGTCATAGACCGCGTATTGAGCCAGATTGAAATTACCCACCTCGTCGTATTTGAATCCACTGGCTGTCGATACACCAGCACTTGCCGCCGGGAAAGTTACCGCTTCGACAGAGCCCAGATTTGCCAGGCTGGTAGCGATCAGACTGTCATTGAGCAGCGGGGTGCCGTTGTAGCCGCCGGTCGGGGTTGCACCATAGACAGCGGTAACGGTCAACGAAAAGGGGTCCGTGCCTGCCCGGAAAACGGGCGCGCCGCCGGTTCCCGGGTTGGAAGCCGAGCTGGTCACGGTGAAGGCTAGAGGGCGAATCGCGAAGTTGTCACTCGAGCATGACAGCACCGGCCCCGGTGTCGTCATGCGCACCTTGACGTTGGGTGCCGCGTCGTTGTAGGTAAAAGCGACCGTCTGCCGGGGGTTACCGCCGCTGAGAGTGAACGTCGCTGGTGAAATCGTACTGGTGAGAGCCGGGTAGGTGCTGCAGGTGCCACTGCTTGCATCTACAAGTTGCACCGCGGAGACAGCTTGATTGCCCCCTCCCGTGCGCACCGCGTGCAGGTTGAACGTCGTGCCCGCCAGTTTGGTAAAAATCGGCGTGCCCGCAACCGAAGTAGCGCTCACCTCAACTGTATCCACCGTACAGGCGCTGAACACCAGAGAACAGGTTTCCGCCGCCCCGTTGAAACACCGGGTCGCGTTGCCGGTCGTGGGCGAGGTCGCCGTCCCGCCCAGCGTCTGGGTGTTCGCGGTGGTGTTGGCCAGCGTCAAGTCGACCGAGCCGCCCGAGAATGTCACCGGTTCAGTGGGCGCCCAGGTCAGCGCGCCGCCTGCGTTCGGGGTCAGGTTAACCGTCACATTATCCAGATAAAGCGCAGTACAACCCGCATCGGCACAGGCTTTGACGGTGATCGGCGCAGTCCCGGAGGTACAGGCACTGCCGCCATGGTCGATTTCGATGTGGTGCAGCGTGGGTGTCACCAGCGGCTGCACGGTGCAAATGCTCAGATTCCCGATTTCGTGGATATTGGTAGAAGCACCGGTGGAACCGGTAAAGGACAGGTTAAAATTGAGAGGTATGGCGCTTTGGCTGTAACCCGGATCCTTGACATCGAACGGCGCGAGCAGGTTCGTGTAGGCCGTGCCAGCCCCGGAGGTCGTATCCCGTTCGACCGACACATAGGCGTGCACGCTATCCGTATGATCGATAATGATGCGATAACGGTGCGCAACCGTACCCGGCGGCACATTGTTGCCGTCAATGCCCGGGCTGAGCGTCGCGGTGCCTTCTAGAAACCGGTAGCCGGACACACCCGTACCCGAACCGCGGATCGACACCGAGTCAACGACCTGCCCGGTGCCGCCGTAGCGGCCCTCGGTCGGGTTTGAAAAGTTGCCGTATTCATCCAGCGCAACACCCAGCCAGCCGCCGGCGAATCCCGGGCAGCCCCCAACGATCGTGCAATCTGAACCCGGATTGCTTTTCTGCGCGTAGCCCAGAGACCCCCCGAAGGCACCGGCTGCAGGGGCCACCGAGGCATCGGAAAAAACCACCGCAATACCGTCAGCACCGCTGCCGCCATAAGCAAAGTGCTCGAACTCTACCGTCACCTTGTTGCCCGCTGCCGGTAAAAGCCGCTGCAATGTCGCCCAGGTGGCTTGGCCGGTAGTCGCATCCGTCAATCTGAGACGGCCCGAGACAATCGCCGGGGTAAAGCTCCCTGACTGGCTTCCCACCAACCAGCTAGCCCCAAGGGTTCCCGCAAATAAATCGTTAAAGCACAGCGATGGCGCGGTAAACGTCACCTGCGCGGTTTGCGTGATGACGATTGAATCGGTGGTATCGGTAGCGGTGTAGGTGATCGGCCCTTCGACCGTGCCGTCCCTGACGGTGAATGTCGCCACGCCGCTGGCATCGGTGGTGCCGCTCACCGTGGTGATGACCGAACTGCCCGAGCCCGCCGCCAGCGTCACGGTTTTTCCGGGAACCGGCAGGCCCGAACCGGTTTTCAAAGTCACCGTGATCGTCGACGTGGTGACATTGTCTGCTGCCACCGAAGTCGGGTTGGCCACCACCGTTGACGCCGATGCACTGACCACCAGCGGGACTGCGGTTTCTGTCACCGCGATATATGCACTGGCCGCAGAACAATAAACCCTGGCTCTATTCGTCGCGCCGGGTTGATTGAAGTTATATTGCAGCATCAGCCGATGGCCGGCAGGCACGGTATAGAGCGGACTGCTGATCGTATAGGGGTACGCGGTCGTTGTTCCCCCGCCCGTCAGCGTGATGGCCGGACTTGAGCCGATCAGCGTCTTGGTTCCCAATACGGGGTCGTAGTCATACAGGCTCACGATAACGGTGTTAGTGGTTGCCTGCCCACGGAGGCGCGCGCTACCGCTTGGGTTGGCAGCGATATTCGTAGCGACCGCGTAGTTGGTGTTGAGATACCATCTTGAGTGGGTGTACAGCCCTGTGGGGTGATTTTGCGACCTGGCACTGCCCGTGCAGGTATTCGCGGTAGTCAATAACGCGGTGATGATGGGTGGGATAGTTTGATTGGTTCCGGACGTTACATTAGTCGTCCCGTCGAATCCGATATTCACGCCATTGGTCGTATCGTGGTAGTAAGCCACGGGTCTTGTGACGGTGTAAACCTCTCCGGTGAAGCTGCCGTTGCCGGCACCAATACCGCCCAGCGGATTGCCCGCGCTATCGATGATGGAATCATCGTCTGCGAGGTTAAGGCCCAGAGTGCCATTGCCGCTGCCGGTACTTGCCGTGACGGCCCAACTCGTCCCGCTGCCTGTCACCGAGGTAATGAGCGCGCCGCTCACGCCCCCGGTTTGAACCAGCGCGAAATCGGCCGCATCGACGCCGGTCACGCTCTCGCTGAACGTCACCGCCCAGGAGACGCTTGCCAAGGCGGTTGGCGTTGGATCGACACGCACGACGGAAGAAACTACCGGTGCAGTCCCATCCATGGTGTACACCTGCCCGGTGAACGGCAAATTGGTTAATGCAGGGCTGACGCCGGTGGTGTTGGTCATATTCAAGCCCAGCGTGCCGCTGCCCGTCCCGGTACTGGCCGTAACCGTCCACGTATTGCCGCTGCCGGTGACCGAAGTGATCGCCGGCGTGCCGCCCAGCCCGGAATTGACGAGGGTGAAATTGCTGCTGCTTACCCCGGTTACACTCGCGCTGAATGTCACCGTCCAGGAAACGCTGGCTGCATTGGTCGGGTCGGCATCAGCTCGGTTGATTGAAACGACCGTTGGCGGCTCGGGCTTCAGCGCCAGGACGATACCGCCCGAACCCACCACCGTATTCGTCCATGTGGCGGTAACGTTCCCCGTGGCGCCGGCAGTCGTCCTCGCGCCTGCCCCAGCGGTGCATGCGCCATCCGAACCGGTGGACGACTCGACGTAAAGCACTTGCGCTAGGGTAGCTGGATTAGTGGCGCTGAATGTCGTACCGCTAGCGGCGGAGTTATTTTCTCCGCATAACGAAGCGACGATCAACGATTCCGCCGTGAGCGTCGTGATGCCGTTGAGAACATGGCCTGCGGCGGTGGACGTGTTTGGTGTTCCTTTAACTTCCCAGGGGTCGCCGGTCGTGATCGCGCCGCGATAGGTCGTAACCGCCGCGTAGGTATTGCCGGTTGTCGTATTCTTGTTCACCAGCGGATTCGGCTCCGCAGCGGATGCCGCCCTTCTCCACGCCCACCAGTATCTCGCCGTCGTGCCCCTGTCAACTGTAGCTATTTGCGTCCAGCCAGTAGGCCAGGTAATTGTGTCATTTACATCGCGGACAACAACTTGCAAAAGCAGAATGTCATTTGCCACATGCGCGGGGAGAGTAACGGTAACGTCTGCTCCAGTTGACGCTGCAATCGCACTACTTGCCTGCCATGTTGGTGCAGCCGTCGCACTCCCGCCCCATGCGCCCAACCCAATCAGCGACACCAGCAAAACAAATATCTTCAGAAACCCCAGGGGCAGGCCAAGTCTTCCCCAATTCAGAACGCCATTCATTTCCCATCTCCTTCGATATCAGCCGTAAAACCGGTTGTGGAATTGGGAGAAATCGCCGTATTGGTGGTTGCAAGCGGGGACAAAAGGCTTTGCACTTTAACCCCGCCTTGCTTGGCCAGCGCGGGGTTTTGAATCCACATCTGAATAAAAAATTCTCGCATTTGTTCAGACTGAGCCAAACGGCTGAGCATCAGATGCTCGGGGATTACCGCTCGCGAGATACCATCGTGTTCAGACATTCGGGTCTTCTCCGCGCTTGATCTTTTCCAGTGCCACGACATCAAGTTGATCCTTGGGGCGATTCGCGCTGCGCTTCATGGTCAGCAGATCATCAATGGAAGCAATCCACACCTGCCGGGAAAACAATTCGCCCGCTATCGCATTAACCATAAGCTTGTCGAACGGCACTTCCGGGCGCACCAGAACATCCACTACGTTGCCACCGATGTGCGGTTCCCTCAGTGCAAATGCCAACATGCCTTTTTCGCGATGCCACTGGTCGATCTGGCTGGCGTTTCTGAGCGAATCGATCGTAACCGGAATCACGGGAACCAAACCGTATTGTTTGGCTACCGCAATAAATCGAACAAGGTTCTCGTCGTTCATTGCCAGAACCAGATCAATATCGAAAGTGGATCGCAGGAATCCGTGCAACTGAACTGCCAGCCCGCCAACCAGCACATACTGGACATGCTCGTCCGACAGCGATTGGAGCAGGTCAGCGATTTTCATGTTTTTGTACCAACTGGAACAAACGGGTAAGGTAAATAGGGAACCACGGTTTTCTTCATATCATCTTCTCAATATCTGGATTGCCCATTTTTTTGACGAGAACCACGCCCGGCAGATTTTCGAAGTGGGCGTCACATGTCAGCAATTCGGCATCAAATTCGCGGGCCGTCGCATACACCACAGGAGTTAAGCTACGGTCATTACAATTCAGAACGCCGTTCATTTCCTGTCTCCTTCGATATCAACCGTAAAGCCGGCTGGGGAACCGGGAGAAATCGCCGCATCGGCGATCGCAAGCTGGGACAGCAGGTTATGCACTTTGCTCCCGCTTTGCCTGGGCAACGCGGAATTTTGAATCCACATTTGTATAAAAAATTCCCGCATTTGTCCTGGCGATCTCAATAATTACTGCGCAATTGTAACCATCATCTGCCGCTCGACGTAACTCGGTGTGGCCACCGTGCCCTGCGTCGCGGTCGAGGTCAGGCTGTAAACCCACAATGTCGCCGGCCCCCCACCGTGCGAAGTCGCCGTGCATTCCACGTTGACGTTGAAGCCGGCCAGTGTGTTCGTCAAGGCAACCGATGAACTGGTCGAAGGAGGATGGGGATCAAGGCGACAATGTTCGGCAAAGCCGCCCGCCACCGCAGAATTCTGCAACACCTGATACGCGCCCCATTCCACCCCGGCGCGCGCCGCCTGGTACGCCCGTGCGCCCATCACATCCAGCGCGGAGCTCTGCTGCTGCGTGGTGGAAAGGGTCACCGCAAATGTGCCGAGCGCGGCGATCACCACCAGCAGGAAGATGGCGGAAACCAGGCTGAAACCATTGGAGGAGCGGGGAGCGAGGAGCGAGGAGCGAGTTGAGGTGTGGTGCGCGCCACGCAGTGGTTTTGACTCAATCCTCAATCCTCGCTCCTCAATCCTGTTTTTCATCATGGCTGATTGCTCACATGCACCGCGCTGTACAGCGTGACGGTTTCGCCTTCTTCGGTGATGCCGAGGTTTATCGTCACCAGGCCGGAACGCTGCGCGACCACGAAGGCATCGTAACTGAAACGGCAACTGCTGACATGGTTCGCCAGCCGGGCGCGTGCGCCTTGGACGGCAATGAGCGCATCCAACTCCGCAATCGTATCCGTGTCTGCCTGAGACGGCTTTATGGCATAGCCCCAATACCGCCAGAGCGTGCCCGCGCCATCGCATGCATAGGCCACCGGGGCAGAAATCACATGAAAGCGGCGCCCCGGCGAATCGAAGGGGAATAATTTGGATGTAATATTTGCGACCGCGCCCGCCGGAGGTGCAGAAACCGTCGTGCGGTTATCGCCCGCATAAGCATCCGCGCCCGATATGCCGAGGTTGTACACCACGATCTGATCCGTACCGGCGACCAGACCCGTTGGCATCGGCCCCAGCACCTCGAAAGAATTATCCGCCACGGAAAAGTCCAGCTCATCCCCGCCCATCCCCGCGCGATAGCGCCCGCCCCCTTTGGTCGGCAGAAACTCGATGAAACAGGCGGCGGTGCCGTTGCAGGGGCCCGCCACGCGCACGCTGTTCGGCAGCGCCAGCCGCAAGTCGCGGCCAATGCGGCGCAACGCGGTGTCGGCGATGTCAGTCATGTCGGCGCGGCGCGCGACATCGGTATATTGCTGAATTGGCGCTTTCAGAAACATCGCAACGATGCCGCCGATGATGCCGGTGATGACAATCACCATGATCATCTCGATCAGGGTGAAGCCCTTTGAGGTAAGTGGTAAGTACGAAGCGGAATGTGGCTTTCCCCACTGAGGCGCAAAGCGCCGTTCCACTGAGGCGCAAAGCGCCGCTCTACTCTCAACTCCCCACTTTTTTTCCATCATGGCAGCATCCTCGGCGCGTAGCGGGTGCGAATACCTTCGACTACCACACCGACACCATCCGGACCGGTGACGGTGACGGCGATGAGCAGTGCATCACCCGCAGCCACCTCAGGCAAGGTCGCGTTATTCACATTGATGCTGGCGGAGTAGCCATTCAGCGCGGCAATGGCAGGATTATCGGGATAAGTAATATCCCGGATGCCACCGACACCGGTGCTGTCGCATCCGGCATTGGCAACCCCGGTGTTCAACTGGCAGCCGTGGTAATCGTTGACGTTGTCGAATGGCGCGGTGGTTGAGTAACGCGTTTCATCGATAGCCTGGTAGGGCGCAAACGCTGCATCCAGCCCCGCGCTTTCAATTCGTACGCTGCATTCTGCTGTGGAGGTTGCCGTCGCCGCTGTTGGATCATCCGGATCGCAATAGGTGAACGGCATCAGCTCTACCTCCTCCAGCAGCGACTCGGCAATCGCCAACGCCTGCTTATGCACCAGCGGATCGGCGCTGCCCTTGGTGGTGACATTCATCACCAGCATGATGCCCGCCAGCGCAACGCTGACGATGACGATGAACATGATCAGCTCGACCAGGCTGATGCCGCGCTGAAAAGCGGATCGCCGCACCGCGCTCCTCGATCCTGTTTTACTGATGCACATAGCCCGTCTCGGCTTCCACGATAATGTTGCGCGTCATATCGCCGCCGGTCACGCTCACCGTTACGCCTGCGCTGGGGCTGCCCAGCGCCTTGAAATGAAATGACGCATCGGTAACGGTTACTCCGGCCGGCGCATCGATTACATAGTTTCCGCCACCCAACGGTGAAGCCAACGGCGTGCCGCAAGTCGCAGCCGTCCCTGTCGCAAGGGAAATGCTGTTGCCTGCGATGGTGACACAGACGAAACGCCGCTGCGCGATCGCGATTTTTTGCGCGTAGCGCAACGAAGCCTGTACCTGGTCGGCAAAGCCGCGGGACTTGAAGATATCGGCGTCAAAAAAACGCGGCGCGGCGAATACCGCAAGGATGCCAACGATGATCATCACCATGACCAGCTCGACCAGGGTAAAGCCGCGTTGACAAGACGGATGCGGCTTGTGCAGCCCGATAGCAGACAGGCCGTGCGTTGGCCCGGCGTATCCGGTCAACGCACGGCCTGGAGGTGTTTCACTTTGGCGGATAGTCAATCGCATCGGGTTCAGCCGGTGGGCCATTGCAAAAACAGGGGGGAGGCCGAAGCCTCCCCCTGTTCTGTTGCGATAATGGGTATCGCAAGCTCAGCCCATCCTACGCAGGCTTACGATCCGCAATCATCCGCAGTAGTACCGGCAGTGATTGTTGGCGGATTACCCTCGATGTACTCCACCTTGCAGTTGCCCGTTGTAGATGCCCCAGTCGGCACATAAGCAACGCCAGAGGCAGAAGTGACGGAGGTAAAACTAGCATCCAGACCGGCAAGGGTTTTGATATCGTCTTTGTCTGGATAACCAGTCACTAACGTGTAGTTCGTCCCCTCGATCGCCACCACCTCGCTAGCCTTAACCAAATAGGCGGCATGAGCGATGGCAGCCGCAGAGCGAATCGCCCCTTCCGCACCCTTAAGGGACGCAAAACGCGCATCCTTGCTCAAGTCAGCAAACTTCGGCAGCGCGGTCGCCGCCAAGATGCCCAGAATCACGATCACCATAATCAACTCGATCAGGGTAAAACCAGATTGTTGTTTCATTTTCATTCTCCTAAAGTTTCGGGGCCTGTATTGAGCCTCGTCGAAGGGCCGCAGCCCAAATTAACAAAAACTTTCACTTTGCCTGCAAGCCCTTGCCGCAACAAGAATTTTACACGCAGTGCACTGTAAGTGAAATTTGACTTGTGCGCAACCGCTATCTATTCCAGCCGACAGAATAGTTGCCCGCTGCCCCGGATTCCGCTTCACTTCATCCTGATCTACACCAACCAGCGGAACAGCACGAAAAACAAGTAAACACTAGCCACCAGCAGCAGCCAGCCAACTCGCTGAAAATGACCTGCAACAAATCGTTCCACTTGGTCGTGCGGCACCTCCAGCGCCCTGACGGCACGGTCCGAGGATATCCATTGATTGGCCGATTCTTCGATACCGCGCAGCAGGCTGGGGCGCAACCATAGGAACAAGCCGACAAACAGCGCAACCACTGCGCCGATCAGCGAGACGAGCACCAGCGAATTCAACGAGATATCCAGCAGCCAGTTCGGCGCATAACCGGACAGGCCTTGTTGGATAACAGGCTTGTCGAACAGCAAGCCAAAGTACACGAGGATGTAGCATGCCCCGAAGGTGATCAATATGCCGAGCAGGCGATGGTGTTGGTAAAACCACTGCTCAATGCCGATGCTGCGATTCAGCAATTGATCCATACGGCTCGTGGAAATCCAGCGGTTGGCCATGCGGCTGGTGCGCGCCAGGAGATGCGGCTTGAAGATGAGCAACAGGGAAACCGCAATGCCCACTGTCGCGCCAATCAGCAAGAAAATAGCCAGAGCGCGCCATAGAAAAATATCAATTGACATGTTAAGTCCTCTTACTCTGACCTGCACAAAAAACAGACCGTTTGCTACCCGGCAAGCCGGAGCAATCACACCCTCCCTACGAAATCAAGCATAACAAAAGGACACAAGGTGGACAATTGATATTTCACGATGCCTGTTCATCCCGGATTGTCCATCGTGCGCAGGCCGGGCCTTAACCTGTAACTTATCGAGCGTTAACCAGCGGCTAATGTCACCGTACTCTGGTGACTTAGCCGAATGGCTATGCAAAGCTGTTTGCCGGCTGGTTATGCAATGCTGACTCACACAATCAATTACCCTGAAAACCTCAGTTAGCCACAGATTTACACGGATAAACACGGATAAAACATTGCATTGTGAGGGATTGGCATTTCACCCAAACAGTATGAAAAGCTGATGCGACCCATTGTTCATCTGTGTCAATCCGTGTTCATCCGTAGCTAACTACGACTTTTAGGTTCGATCCGTTGGGTTGTTTTCGCAGGTGCAAATTTATTCGCACCCGCAACCCCGTTAGCTGCTTTTTCTGAATTCATCAAAACCACGAATATGGCTCAACCGGTTCAAACAGCGTGCCGGTCAGCGTTGCGGGGGCGTTTTGCAATGAGGGCAGGCGCGATGCTTCGTAGCTTATGGCGACATGAAAACGTATCCATTTCTTGCCGTCCTTGCCCGGCTTGAAGTAATTGACATTGCGCACGACATAGATCAGGTCGCGTGTCTTGAGGTCGAACATCCAGTTGCCGGACTCCACGGTCAGCGGGGTGGGATCGTAAAACTCCCCGGCATAATTACGCGGTTTCTTTTGCAACCAGTTCATCGGGTTGTCCTGCGCCAATAGCGGCATATCGGACGCCTGGCCGCGCGTCAGGATCTGCCCGTAT
>Ga0209212_1006295_pt1 | contig 13640 bp, 14 predicted proteins | sample RifGroC2_FD_183996 | JGI IMG/M metagenome (GOLD analysis project Ga0209212, IMG submission 183996) | Groundwater microbial communities from Rifle, Colorado, USA - Groundwater C2 (SPAdes) (version 2) | ecosystem: Environmental > Aquatic > Deep subsurface > Groundwater | place: Rifle, Colorado... | reverse complement strand
GCTCGGAGCGGCGCTGTCGCACCTCCCGCTCAAGGAAGCGTTCGTGCTCGATGCGATCGTAAACACCGTGCCCAAGAAGGTCCTCGAGATCAATCAAAAGGCATTTGCCGCAGGCAGGGCGCAGGGGAAGTAATTCATTTCCGCCTGATGATAGTGAAGGCACATGGCAGATAAACCGGAAAAAAGATCGCCTGCCGTCGGCTCGCCCGAAGAAACTGCAAGGCGGGAAAAACGATACAACGTTCCTGATGCCTGTCAGCAGTATATCAAGCTGCGGGTAAAGCGCGGCGACGAATTCGTGCCCGCCATTCTCGGCAACTTCAGCCGCAACGGCATTCTGTTCGAGTCTCCCGTGCCGTTCAGTCAGGGAGAGCATACCGCGTGTACCATATCGATCTCCCTGGTGCTGTCTCATGAAATATCATTCGATATCGAGGTCAGGTACTGCTACGCTGATCAGGTCTCCCATATTACGGGGGCTTCCATTGATACCATTTCAGATGAGATCTGGTTTGATGCCTTTGTGGAAGTGTACGATCTTATCGTGCTGCGCCAAGGCTCCGTATAACAACCACCATCACCAAGCTATGTACTTCCTGAAGTTTATAAAGTAACAAACCGTATTTGTTAGTACCTTCCCTTAAATCCATTCTCGTTGACATCATTATAAATCCGGCTTATATTCGTGCATAAGACTTTGAGTTGTTTGGCACGTTCATTGCTAAAGTCAATAAGTCCGAAAATCCGTTCTTTACGATTTAGCTTCTAACTAGACAACAATGGTTAGATTTAAGGGTGGACGAGATGAAATTTATAGAATATCGTGGACCATTTCGACTTCTTATCCCTCACTATGATGAGCTTGTGCTATTTACTATGAGTTTAACCTGCCTTCTTCTTCTAGTCACCGGCGTACTATCGCATATGCCAGAAATTGCAACATCTTCAAGGCAATTTGATCCTGGAATATTTATTCCTTTCATTTTTATAGCAATCTTCATGGCTGGCTTAATATTGTCCTTATACCATGCATTCGTTGATCGCCCTAAAACCGAGATTCAAAAATCGTTTATGCTGTTTTTTGCCGTCTTAATAAACGTCTTCAGTGGGTTCATGGGTAGTGGATACAGCCTTACTACAGCCAATGGTTGGTTTATAGTTTTTCCAATCATCAATATGATCAATAGCATGATTCTTCTATTTATGTGGCGGTATGGACACTTCGACGAATCAAGTATTAGCGACCAACAGGCGTCAAAAGGTCAGGTCATGCTTGCAGGGACGATGGTTTTAATACTGTTTTATTTATGTCATGTTGTTTACGAATTCATATGGATACAAACGCTATCTGTTTGTCTTGTTTATTCAATAAACTTTATAAGACTAATCGAATCATTGATTTTTAGACCTGTACCTGTTTCTAAATGATTGCATTGATGATTCTAACCCTTCGGCTAGAGAGTCGCGAAAACCGCGCCCCTCAGCCGAGCCGTTGACCTCATAAAACTATGCAATTCCTAACCCCAAAAGAATCAGCTCAATGGTGTTTACAGCATGGCTATCCCGTTACGGAAGACTATGCAGAACCAGACTTGAACGTTGATAACTTTATCGCGGGCCGGTTTCCGATTCCGAGTGATGCCGGGAAGAGAATTGCGCTTTGTCGCATGTTGATAGAATCGGTTTGGTCACAAGAGCCGCAATGTTTATTATGGACAACCCAGTGGAGTGTTTGGCCTTCAGGAGAGCATTTCCCGCTTGCTCAAAACGTAAGACATTCATTTGGCGAAGATCGTCCCCTTGCTGATGCCCCTGGGCATATCTTTCATTTTGGGGAAATTGAAAACGCATTAACCTTCCTGGTCCTGTCTTGTCTTTTTCTGTGGGATACATCCTTGATGGTATCAGGCGGCACAACAGCCATAAGCCTTTCACACGATGAATATGGCGTTGTATTCAGCAAACAGCCGACAAAGATCGATGAGTTTCGTCGACGCTTTGCGCAATTTGATATCGCTTTTGAGAAAGTATCTTAACCGCGCCGTCGAGGATAGCAGAGGATAGCATCTGAAGCTTAAGCTCCCGCAGTAGGTGCACTTGTTCTTCTTTCGGAAGGGACGAACGAATATGACTATTCCCACAGCACGCTCGGCGGCGACGCGCTCTTTATGGTGGCCTGTAATCGTATGTTTGGTCGTTATCACGGCTAGCTGTAAACCCTATCGAGCCCATCTGGAGGAACACCAGCGGGGAACTTCCACGATGCTGGTCCGTTCTATGGAATACGATGACAAGGGCCTTCCTGTTCCTGGCCTACGGCTTGGCAAACGCCCCTCTGCCCTGGGAGATCATTTCACCCTCGTCCGGTTGAAAGGGAACGAACCCGCAATTAGTTATGATATTGCTGTCACCAAACAAAAACCGGATTTGGTCAAGCCGTTGGATGCGGTCTATAAGTGGACAGGCAAGGGGTTCACGTTCGGCGTTGAGAGCCGGGATGAGATCCTGAAAAATGGGCCCGGGAAAGTGAGTGATCCGAAAGAATTTGCCGCCGTAGTAGTATGGATCATCGCAGGTCCTGTTCTTGGTGCAGCCGGAGGTTTTGTTATCGGGGCGGGAGACGCTATCAGACAAGGCGCGATGGAATTGAGCAAGGTTGCCATAAACGGAGAGCAGGTAATCACCTGTACGACCTATGAGTATGATGCTTCAGAGCGCTTAAGCTTTATGCGTATGCACACCCCCGATTTGAAGCAAGAACTGGTGAGGACCGAGTATTCATACGAGGGCAGCGGGACCGTGCCGACCAGAACGGTGATCAAAAGTTTGGTTGAAGGCAAGGAACGGGAAATAGAATAGACAGCTGGTCACGCAGGCGGCATCGGCCTGAGCGGGGTATGGCGTGAATAGTAATGCTGATTCATATGAGCGCGCTGAAAAGAGTGCTTCGTTCAAGCGCATTGTTTCATGGCTCACGGCACTTTTTGCTCTTGTACTTGTGGGCATCTACCTTTCACGCCCGCTCTACGATCCGGACTTCTACTGGCATCTGAAAACCGGGCAATGGATCTGGCAGAACATGGCGCTTCCTCACCTGGACCCCTTTGGAGTTCCGCCATTACCACCACCCTCACCGCGCACGGAATTCATTCTCACCTCATACTGGCTTCTCCAGTTGATCTTGTATGCCTTCTATTCCCTCAGCGGAATGTGGGGAATAATTCTCTTTAGATGGATCATTGCAGGTTTTTTCCTTCTCGTCTGCATCAGATGGACGAATGTGCGTCTCAACAGCGTCAGGGCGGTGATGGTGCTGGGGACGGTCCTTCTCCTTGAATACTATTTTATCGAGCGCCCGCAGTTCATTTCCTTTGTCAGCTTTGGAATTCTGCTTGTGATCCTTTTCCGTTTTCTCGAACAACGTGCAACCAGATCGTTATGGAGTACCCTGGTCCCCCTTTCGCTCTTGATGATTCTCTGGTCAAATATGCATGGGGGCTTTCTGATCGGCCAGTCGATCCTGATCTACTGCGTTATTGCAGAGGGGATGAAATTCTTCCACGGCTCGCTTGCACCGATGCCCCTGCGCGATTACCGGATCTTATTTATCTCTTCAGTAACGGCCCTTGGCGCATCGTTTGTCAATCCGAATGCCCTTAATTTGATCAAATATTTACCTATCATTTTCGACAGCAGCTACTATGTGAATACCAATAACCTTGAAGAATTCTCCTTATTGGCATATTTCAGAGAAACGACGGACTATGCTGTCTTTTTCTATGGCGCATCAATAGCGTTAACATTTGCCGCCTTGGTGTTGTCCGAACACCGGAAAAACATTACCTGGGCAGGCATACTCGCCGGCACGGCATTTATGGGGTGTCAGCATATGCGACTGATGCCGTTTTTCCTGGTTTCGGCAATGCTCTTTCTGACAAAGTTTGTAGAAACTGAAAATTTTGCCGTAAAAGGCAGGCTTATTCTCTATTCGATGCTTGCAGTCACAACTGTTTATTGTGTAAGGGACGAGTTTCCGCGTATTTTTGAGGCGACCAGATCCGGCCTGGTCCCGGTTCAGCAATTTCCGGTAAAAGCGGCAGATTTCATTGCAAGCAACAATATTAACGGAAATATCTATACGAACATGCTCTGGGGCGGTTATATGATCTGGAGAGCGGGGCCGGAGAATAAGATCTTTTATGACGGCCGCTCACTCAGTATCCAGCGCGCACAGGAATACGATCAGAGCAGAATAATTGCATTGAATCAACGTTCATACTGGAAGGGACTCTTTGATGAGTATAATATCCGAGTGGCAGTCTTACCAATTTATGAAGTCGATGGCACGCCAGATTTGTTAACTCAATCGATTTATTCTGATAAAGAGTGGACATTGGTTTTTGCCGATGAACGTGATGCGGTTTTTGTACGTGAAGTATACGCGGAGCAGCCATCGAGCTTATCTCACAAAAACTGAGCAGTCAGTGTTCCTTGACACCGACCTTGTTCTCAGAATGTTTTCCTGAAGCTTACAAAATAACAACCCGTATTTGTTAGTACCTGCTCTTAAATCCATTTCTGAGGTAATCGGATATAAAACGTTGTAAAGGACTGTTGAAGAGTAGAGCCGTACAGATTACTATTTCGGATTGAGCAGGGCATGACCTGGGCAATAAAGGGCGCGGAAAATAACTCTGTGCCCCTTTTTTACCACCACCCAGAAACGAATAATCCACTTGACACTAGTAACGCCTTGCGTTACTATTACCATATGATAAAAAGCTTTCATGGTAAAGATACCGAAAAGCTGTTCAATAGGCAATTTGCATCGAAATTCCCGTCGGAAATACGCCGAATCGCATTAAAAAAACTGATGCATCTGGAGGCTGCGGATCGCCTCGAAGATTTGAGAGTACCACCCGGCAATCGGCTGGAAAAACTATCCGGCAATCGTCATGCGCAACATAGCATACGGATCAACGATCAATGGAGAATATGTTTTCGATGGCATCAAGGAGATGCCTATGATGTTGAAATAACCGACTACCACTAGGAGATAATTATGAGAGCGAAAAAAATGCCCCCAATCCATCCGGGAGAAATTCTTCTGGAAGACTTTCTGGAGCCTATGGGAATCAGTCAGTACAAACTTTCCAAGGATATCAGCGTACCACCCCGCCGTATCAATGAAATTGTTCAGGGTAAACGTTCAGTTTCCGCCGATACCGCGTTGAGGCTCTCCCGCTATTTTGGCCTTTCAGAGCGGTACTGGCTCAACCTTCAGTCGCGCTATGATCTTGAAGTAGAAAAAGACAAATTGGATGCACGTCTTGCGAAAGAAGTGCGGGTTTTGACGCTGCAACACGCCTAAATCACGATGATTCCAACCAGCGGGTCGTGTGGGTCGCTGTGAATCGCGCGCCCTATATCCGCGTGTTCATGAGCAATTTACAACCTGAATATAATGATTGATTCGCCTGACTGAGATGCTTCGGACCCGAGCCGCGCAAAAAAACGCCGGCAGGAACCATCTCCTGCCGGCATGTACGTTTTGACCGTTCTCCGCTGCTCTCTCCCTACTGCTGACCACCCATACCTGACCGGGGCCCCCGCTGCCTGCCGGGACCGTTGCCGCCGCCCATGCCCATGGGCCGCTCGGGCCTGCAGGCTTTCAGCTCTTCGGCATTCTTTGCCGCCTCAACGCAGGCCTTTTGCGTGTCGAGCATTGTCCTGCGTTTCTCGATCATGGTAAGCATGTGGGTCTTCATTTCGCTGAAGTTCTCGGGTGTTATCTCTCTTCTCATCATCATCTGGTCATCGGGGCCAGGACCGCTTTGGGCCTGCTGTGCAAAGACGCTTGAAGAAAGGGCTGTCAGGAACAGCACGGCAACAACAAAACTGAACAGGGTTTTCATGGGTCGTTCCTCCTCTTGGGGATAGTAAGATGCATTACATAGAGTGAGACACCGGTACCGGGAAAAGGTTAAATGCGTTAATTCAGGTGGATAGACCGAAGGCCGAAGGCTGACGGTAGAGCGAAGTATGACGTTTGGTCGCCAAAGGTAAGGCCACTTGTTTACCCTTCAGCCTTATAACCTTCAACCTGAACGTCGGCTCTCTTACAAAAAACCGGGATGGGATTTATGGGTCTTTTTTCCGACAAACTCCATAAGCAGCCTCCTGGCTTCGGGAGCGATCTCGGTGAACGCCAGTCCATATTGATGGTTGTTTTCGCCGGCTGTCTGCGCAAGGGTCCTCACGATCTTGCCCGATGCCTGCACCTGCTTTGCATCAGGAAGAAAGAAGGAAAGCGACAGTCGCACGCCCTCGGCCAGGACTTTGTCGGTCTCGATAAGAATGCCGGTGGCGCTTATGTTCCTGGAACGGCAGAAGAAGCTGTCATCCTTGGAGCACCCCTCGATGCCCGCGCTGAGAAGCACGCGGTACGTGTCGCGGGATGCAATATCCAGGAGCTGCTGCGCTTTTACGATCAGGACGAGGGGATGCACCGGGTGCAGCAGCACCGCATTTGGCCTGCACCGCGAGCTTTTTTCGATGGCTGCGGGGTTATTCCCGCAGACCATGATAAGCGAGACCGACCGGAGGGCTTCCTCCTGCCGGATGACGGAACAGAACTGCTCGGTCGGCATACCGGGCATGTCGAGCTCCGTGATGATGAGGTTCACGTGCTCCGCCCGGTGAACCTTCAATAATTCGTCGTTCGTTTCTGCGGTGAAAATGGCAAAATCAGAACGGTTGAGGACGCTGTTCTCCTGCTTCAATGACGCATGGAGTTCCTGAGCAACGAGCACTTTTTTCATGGCGACCTCCTAGCACGGCCGAAACCAAAACATTTTCACCGCGAGGGCGCGAAGGTCGCGAGGAAATCTTGTAGCTCTTGTGCAAAAGCCAAGTTTTGTTTGTTGACGTCCTCGCGTCCCTTGCGCCTTAGCGGTAAATAGTCTTTCTTTAATGATGTCGCTCCCATCCGCCGTTACTCCAGCCGCAGCAGCGCAGCGGCGTTCTTATAGAACAGCTTTTCCTTCCGGCTGTCGGAAAGCTTCAGCGCTTCCGTCCGCTTCAGCATCTCCCGCTGGTCCGTCCAGGGGCTGTCGCTGCCGAAGAGCACCCGGTCCTCGTCAAAATGGCCGATGAGCCTGATAAACTCCTCGTCGCTTACCTCGTTCAGGGTCAGGGACGTTTCGGTATAAACGTTCGCGCAGTCGCTGAGACAGCCGATGCGCTCCCACTGCTTCCATCCCCCGACGTGGGTGCAGACGATGGTGAGGTCCTTGAACCAGTCGGCCACCTTTTTAACGCGCTCCACGTCGGCCTGGGTATTGCCGGGAAAGGCCATGTCAAACCCGCTGTGGAACATGACGAAGAGGCCGCAGCTGGCGACCAGTTCGTAAAACCCGTACATCCATTTGTCGTCGATAGTGAAATTCTGATACTGGGGATGGAGTTTGACGCCGCGGATCTTCTCGCGCTGCGCCTCGCCCAGCATGTCCTCGACCTCCTCGGGTGAGTTGGACGGGCTGAACGAGACGAGCGGGTAAATGCCGCTGCTCCCGATCTCCTTGCAATACTCCAGGATGGGGTACATCTGAGACGGCTTTGTCGCGATGTTCGCCACCAGGCTCGCGGAAATGTCCGCCCGCTTCATGGATTCCTGCAGGCCCTTCAGCGTCCCGTCGGTCTGGGGCCGGTACGTGCCCGAGTCGGCGGCCAGGGCGTCCATGGCCTGTTTGGCGATCTTGTCCGGGAAGATGTGGGTGTGGAAATCGATGACGTTCATAAAGCGCAACACCTCGTCGTATTCTGTCGTCGAGACAGGGGATAAAACCTTTGACACTGAAAAATCCGATAAAGGCTATGATTTGCACGGATACATCTTTAAGCCTTGCCTCTAAATCATAGCCTTATCAGTGTAATTCTGTGTCAAAGAAATTCGCAGTACTCTGTTTCCGTGGCTTCCTTAGATTTTCCTGTTATCGATAACGCGCTTCGCTTTTCCCTCGAACCGCTCCAGCTTCTTCTTCTCCACGAGTTTCACCTCGACCGAGATCCCGAGCTCCGAGGCCAGCCGTTTCTTGATGGTCTCCTTGAGCGCGCTTTGCTTCTTCATTTCATCGAAGAACATCGATTCCGAGACCTCGACGTTGACCGTGGTCTCGTCGAGCGCGCCCTTGCGGTCGATGATGATCTGGTAGTGCGGCGCCACGCCTTCGATCTCGAAAAGCACGGTCTCGATCTGCTGCGGGAACACGTTCACGCCGCGGATGATCAGCATGTCGTCGGTCCTGCCCATGACGCGCGTCATCCTGCGCATGGTCCTTCCGCAGGCGCAGGGTTCCGGGATCAGGCGCGTAAGGTCGCGGGTCCGGTAGCGGATCATGGGGAAGGCCTCTTTGGTGAGCGTGGTGATGACCATTTCGCCGATCTCGCCGGTCTTGACCGGCTCCAGGGTCTCGGGATTGATGAGCTCCACCAGGAAGTGGTCCTCGGCGATGTGCAGGCCGTGGCGTTCCACGCACTCGCCGGCAACGCCGGGTCCCATCACTTCGGACAGGCCGTAGTTGTCCGTGGCAACGATCTTGAGCTTGCCTTCGAGCTCCTTCCGCATGGCGTCCGACCAGGGTTCGGCGCCGAACAGTCCGTATTTCAGGGACAGGGCGTTGGGGTTGATCCCCATTTCCATCATGGTGTCGGCGATCAGCATGGCGTAGCTCGGCGTGCCCACGAGCGCCGTGGTCTTGAAGTCCTGCATGATCTGGATCTGGCGGCGCGTGTTGCCGCTGGAGATCGGAATGACCGAAGCGCCCAGCCGCTCGGCCCCGTAGTGCAGGCCGAAGGCGCCGGTGAACAGGCCGTAGTTGAAGGCGATCTGGACCACATCGTCCTTGGTGATGCCGCCGGCGGCCAGCACGCGCGCCACGAGGTTCGACCAGGTCTTGATGTCGTTCCTGGAGTAGCCCACGACCGTGGCCATGCCGGTCGTTCCCGACGAAGCGTGGAGGCGGACGACCTCCCGGAGCGGCAGGGCGAACAGCCCGTAAGGATAGTTGTCCCGCAGATCGCTCTTGGACGTAAAGGGAAGCTTGCGGAGGTCTTCGAGCGATCGCAGATCGTCGGGATTGAACTTGACCTCGTCGAATTTTTTGCGGTAAAAGGGAACGTTCTGGTACACCCGGCTCAGGGTCGACTCGAGCCGCTCGAGCTGCAGCTGCGCAAGCTCTTCCCGGTCCATGCATTCGCTTTCAGGCTGCCAGTACATATCAGCACCTCCGGTGCAATTGAAAATTGGAAATTGAAAATTGAAGAGTTGAGATTGAAAGAACAAAAAATTTAAATTTTCCAATTTCCAATCTTCAATTTCCAATAATCTCCTATCTATTCCGCGTCGCGGCCAAGATACGCCCTTTGCACATCCCGGTTCGCCAGCAGGTCTTCGGCCTCGCCTTCGAGGATGATGCGGCCGGTCTCGAGCACGTAGCCGCGGTTCGCGATCTTGAGCGCGCTCCGAGCGTTCTGCTCCACGAGCAGCACGGTGTTGCCTTCGGCGCGGAGCCTGACGATGATGTTGAAGATCTCCTTCACCATGAGCGGCGCCAGGCCCATGGACGGTTCGTCGAGCATGATGAGCTTGGGCCGCGCCATGAGCGCCCTGCCCATGGCGAGCATCTGCTGTTCGCCGCCGGAGAGCGTTCCCGCCAGCTGGTGCTCGCGCTGCTTCAGCACCGGAAAGAGCGCGTACACGCGGTCGAGATCGCGCTCCACCTCATGCTTGTTGCCCCGTTTGAACTGCACGTAGGCGCCGAGCAGGAGGTTCTCGCTGACCGGCATGGCGGGGAACACCTGCCGGCCCTCGGGTACGAGCGAGCAGCCACCCGAGACGATCCGCTCCGTAGGCATGGCGCCGATGTCCTGCCCGTTGAAGAGGACCTCGCCGGCCTGCGCTTTGAGCAGGCCCGTGATCGTCTTGAGCAGCGTGGTCTTTCCCGCGCCGTTGGCGCCGATGATGGTGACGATCTCGCCCGGTTTCACGTGGATCGAGACGCGCCGCAGCACGTTCAGGTTGCCGTACCCTGCATCGAGGTTCCGGATCCTAAGCATCGTCCTCTCCCAAATAGACCCGGACCACCTCGGGGTTGCCCTGGACCGCGCGCGGCGCATCGTCGGCGATCTTTTCGCCGTAGGAGAGCACGAGCACCTCGTCGGAGATCTGCATGACCAGGGACATGTCGTGCTCCACGATGAGCACCGTGATGCCCAGGTCGCGGATCCTGCTGATGAGCCGGGCCGTATCCGCCGTCTCGCGCATATTAAGGCCCGCCGCCGGCTCGTCGAGCAGCAGCATGGCGGGGTCGCCGGCCAAGGCGCGGGCCAGTTCCACGGCGCGCTGCTGGCCGTAGGAAAGGCTCGTGGCGTTCGCGTCCGCCAGGTCGACGATGCCGAGGAACTCCATGAGCGAAAGCGCCCTCTCGCGGATCTCCTGCTCTTCGCGCCAGGTCCAAGGAAGGTTCAGCATGCCTGCCAGGAACCCGGCACGGCTCCGCACATGCCGGCCGACCATGACATTCTCCAGCGCCGTCATATGGGCGAACAGCCTGATATGCTGGAAGGTGCGCGACAACCCCTGCTGGGCGATCTCGTGCGGGCTTTTGGCATGGATGGGCCTGCCCTTATACACGATCGCTCCGGAGTCGGGCAGCAGAAAGCCTGAAAGGAGGTTAAAGAGCGTGGTCTTGCCCGCGCCGTTGGGGCCGATGACGGCCTTGATGCTTCCTTCCCGCACGGAGAAGCTCACGTCCTTCACGGCCTGGAGACCGCCGAAGCGCTTGCTGATGTTTTTTACTTCAAGAAGAGCCATGATTTACACCAAGCACTAAGCATCAAATACTAAATCCGAAATAAGCACCAAATTCCAAGAATTAAAATGCTGATAGTCTCGTATAAAGTCCCTACTGCCGTCATTGCGAGGAGCGGAGCGACGCGGCAATCTCGATTGATCCGCTAGATACAAACTACGAGATTGCTTCGCTGCGCTCGCAAAGACGGCTTTTGCGACTTCTTACGAATACATCAATTCTAAATGTTTCGGTCATTCTGTTTTGGCTATTGCGATTTATTCGAATTTTGTTGTTTGTAATTTGCTATTTTTCCCACCAGCCTCCGCAAATCCGCGCCGATGATGCCGTCAGGCGCGAAGAGCATGATCACGATCAGGATCCCGCCGAACACGGCGTCGTCAAAGGAGCCGAAATAGCCGCGCAGCGACAGGAAGTTCAGCACCACGCTCATGATGAGCGTACCCCAGAGGCTCCCCATGCCGCCTACGGCAACGATCGCCACGTAGCGCACGGACTTCATAATGGATGCCTCGGACGGGCCGATGCCGCCGTTATAGTGGGTGAGGAACACGCCGGCAACCGCGGCCAGCACCGCGCTCAGCATGAAGGTGGAGAGCTTGAACCTGGCCGTGTCCACGCCCATGGCGCCTGCCGCGTCCTCGGCGCCGTGGATGGAGCGAAGGGCACGCCCCACCCGCGAGCTGATGAGGTTCAAAAGCAGCACCATGGCAACGGTCACGAGCAGCCAGGCGAAGTAATAGTTGAGCACGCGCAGGGACGAGTCGCCGCTGACGCTGACGCCGAAGAGCAGCGGAAAGGGCGGCACGCTCGAAATGCCGTCGGCGGCGCCGAAGCGCTGTGTGCCGAGCACGATGCTGTAGATGATGGTGCCGAAGCCGAGCGTGGCCATGGCCAGGTAATGCCCCTTGAGCTTCAGCACGGGAATGCCGATGGCCCAGGCGATGACGAAGGCCAGCAGGACCGCGACCACGCAGGCCGCCCAGGGGTGCACGGAGAGCAGGCTACCGCCGTAGAGGTCCTGCCGCGCGGTCAGGACGCCGGCTTTCGCCAGCATTGCTACGAGCGGGTTTTCCTTATAGGCCGCGAGGTCCAGCGTGGTGAGCACGGCCGAGGTGTAGCCGCCGATGGCGAAAAAGCCCGCATGGCCCAGCGATATCTGGCCGGCGAACCCCATCAAGAGACAGAGCCCGATGACGATGAGCGTATAGTAGGCGCTCATGGTGAGCTGCGTAAGGAAGAAGGCCTTGCCGCCTGCCAGGGTCAGGAGCTGGACCAGGACGACCGCTCCCAGGAGGGCCAGAATGGGTATGAACCTTGAGGTCCTCATCAGAAATCCTTCAGCCGCATGGCTTCCTTGTTGCCGAACAGGCCGCTGGGCCTGATGAACAGCATGGCGAGCAGAATGGCGATGGAGATGGCGTCCTTATAGGCCGTGGGCAGCACCCAGATGCTGAAGGACTCCAGGATGCCGAGGATGAAGCCGGCCGCCACAGCGGCCATGCTGTTGCCGAGGCCGCCCAGGATGGCGACGGTGAAGCCTTTGATGGCAAGGCCGGAGCCGATGCTGTATTGAGTGTAGGTGATGGGCGAGACCACACATCCCGCCAGGGCGCCGATGCCGGCGGAAAGCACGAAGGAGAGCGTGATCATGTTCTTCGTGGGGATGCCGCAGAGCGCGGCGGCATCGCGGTTGGCCGCGCAGGCGCGCATTTCCCTGCCGAGCATGGTGTGTTTGAAGAAGAGGTTCAAAAAGAGCACGATGACCATGCAGACGCCGATGCTCCAGAGCACCTGCGGCGACAAACGCACGCCGCCCAGGGAGAGCGCCGAGATCTCGTTGCCGGTGAAGTACGGCAGGGAGCGCACGCCTTCCCCCCAGACCAAAAGCGCGCCTTCGCGGATCAGAATCGAGATGCCGATGGTGATGATGATCATGCGCAGGACCGTGGGTTTCACGAGCCAGCGGATGAAGACCATTTCGATCAGGCCGCCCATGACCATGGTGATGAGTACGGCGCCGATGACGGCGAGCGGGAGCGGCAGGAAGCCGTAGAGCGTGACCGCCGTCATGCCGCCCAGCATCACGAACTCGCCCTGGGCGAAGTTGATGATCCCCGTGGTATTGTAAATGATATTGAACCCGATGCCGACGATGGCGTAGATCGTGCCGTAGGTCAGGCCGGCGACCAGGTATTGGAAGAACAATTCAAAAAACATGATTGTAAGTAAACCTCTAATCCGGAACGACAAAGAAACAACAAAATGTAGTGCGCAGGTCAACATCCTGTCCGCAGATTGCGCAGATTACGCAGATGAAAGCAAACCTGAATTATGGTGTTAAAAATCTGCGGTCATCTGCGTCATCTGCGGATAAAAAGATTTACTCTGGTGTAATACCTTCCGGACACAACGAAGGCCCTCTGGGGAGGGGCTTTGTTCTGGCCGAAAACAACAGGGAGTGCCCGCGATCCGGACACTCCCTGTTTGCGCGATCAAAAAAACTATTTCTCCAGCACTGTGAACTTGCCGTCCTTCACGGTCAGCATTTCAAAAGCGTTCAGATCGAGGCCGTTGTGGTCCGCAGGGGAGAAGTTGAAGATGCCCGCCGTGCCGACGAGGCCCTTCATGTTCTCGATGGTCGTCCGGACCTTTTCCTTGTCCGCGCCCGCGCCTGCGGCCTTGAGCGCCTGTTCGAGGATCTTCATGGCATCATAGGCATGTCCGCCGAAGGTGCTGACGTCTTCCTTATACTTCTCTTCGTACGAT
>Ga0209212_1006292_pt1 | contig 13646 bp, 12 predicted proteins | sample RifGroC2_FD_183996 | JGI IMG/M metagenome (GOLD analysis project Ga0209212, IMG submission 183996) | Groundwater microbial communities from Rifle, Colorado, USA - Groundwater C2 (SPAdes) (version 2) | ecosystem: Environmental > Aquatic > Deep subsurface > Groundwater | place: Rifle, Colorado... | reverse complement strand
AAAAAGTGACAAGTTACAAGTTGCAAGTTACAAGTTAAAGGTATTATTTATCTTATTTCTTGCATCTTGCATCTTGCATCTTGCATCTGGTGTGTCGGCAGTAACTATAATAGACGAGAAATATAAGCCGTTATATGATGAACTTTCTGATAAGTTCATGTGCCTTTGCGGCTGCGGCTCTACAATTAAGACCTGTCCCCATGAGGACTGCGGTTTTGCCATACCATTTAAAAAGGAATTAGCAGAGAAAGTTCAAAAGGGTGAGACAAAGGAGCAGATTATCAATTATTTTGTGGGCAAGCACGGCCAGCAAATACTCTCGGCACCGCCGAAGAAGGGATTTAATCTGACTGCATGGATTACTCCATTTGCCGCAATAATCATTGTAGGGCTGTTGATGAAGAAGATTATAGATAAATGGACGACAAAGGGGCATATTCATGAAGAAGAGATTAAAAAGACAGAAGACAGGGCAGAGGATAAATACAAAAAACTATTAGAAAAAGAACTGGAGGAGTTTGAATGATCATATCTCTTGAGATATTGATATTTATATCAGCCATGTTTTTTGTAGGATATCCCATTTTTAAAAAGTCAGGAATCAAGGGTCGGGAGTCAGAAGTCAATGAGGCTTTAGGGGAGCTTATCTATAAAAAAGAGGCAGTATATACTTCTATTAAAGACCTTGATTTTGATTACAGGACAGGCAAGCTGTCAGAAGATGATTATAATGAACTAAAAGAGAGATATGAATTAGAGGCACTGCATATATTAAAAGATATTGATGATTCCGGAAAGAAAAAAACTACAGCGGAGGATGCGAGGATAAAACAAATTCTTCCTGAATCAGCCGAACCAATAGCAACCGGTAAGGATTATATATTCTGTCCAAAATGCGGCACAAAAGCTAAAATGGGAGATAACTTTTGTTTTAAATGCGGTGCAAAATTGCCAATCTAAATCTCACTTCTTAATAACTCTACAAGAAAAAACTTAATTAGCCATAGATTAACACAGATTTACACAGAAAAAATAAGGATAAAAGTTAAAAATCTTTCTCCATTTCTCCGTCTTCACCCTGTTCATCCAAAAATACTTGACATTATTGTATTAATATATTAGATTATCCGCATATAATAAAGATTTAATAGGAGGTAAAGAAATGGATAAACAGATGTATGAGATGCATGCTGGCATCTGCAATGTATTCAGCAATCCTAAGAGGCTTGAGATTATAGATTTACTCAGGGGGGGCGAGAAATCAGTCAATGAGCTCTCAAGCCTTATGGATATACCTCAGGCAAACCTTTCCCAGCATCTGTCAGTGATGAAACAGAAGGGGATACTGGAGGCGAGGAGGGATGGCGTGAACATCTACTATAGCATCGCCAATCCAAAGGTGCTTAAGGCATTTGAAATCATGAGAGAGGTTCTCCTTGAACAGCTTTCAAGACATGAGAAGATGTTTAAAAAAATAAAGAGTGCATAGGTGGTAATTGAAAATTGATGATTGAAGATTAGCTATTCCACCTGTCAATATTCATTCTTCAATAGTCAATCTTAGAGGAGGAAATATGAAAGGACAAAGGAAAATACTTTTACTTCTTTTCTCTATTACCGCAGGGTTATTCTTTATCCCTTCTGTAGCAATTGGAGGGGAGGGAAGTGAGATTATTGTAGCAAAGGGCACCCTTACTACAGAGAAATGTTTGAAGGAGCCTGTCTGTTATCTGGAATGGTATAAAGACCCATCTTCCCTTGTGCTTTTCACTCCAAAGAGAACCGTATACCATCTGGAAGTAAATGAGATTCCTAAGTGGAAATTCAATTCAGGTTTTGGAAAACAGGTGGCTATAAAGGGTATTCTCAAAGGCAATAAGATATTAGTAAATGACATAATCCCTCTTGAAGGCGGGGGGAAGATGTCTAAGGCATGCCTATGAAAGTTACAAGTTACAAGTTACAAGTTACAAGTGCTATAGCCTTTGTCATTTTGACTTTCCTAATTGGTTGTAAAAAGAGCGGAGAGGTGGAGGAAAAGACCACAGGTGTTAAAATCCTGCCAGGATATTTAGTTGAGACGGAGGAGCTTGCATTACTTCTTGATAAGCCAGAAGTGGTAATAGTTGATGCTCGTGCGGAAGATAAATATAAGAAGTTTCATATACCCACTGCTGTAAATATACCAAAGACCCTCTTTCGGACATCTGAGGATATTGAGTATAAAAAGACTAATGGATTTGCCATTTCTCCTGAAAAGACTGAAAGGTTATTTGGTGAAGCAGGTATCAGTGCAGAGAGCAGAGTTATAATATATGACAGTGTTACCTTTCCTGATGCAAGTATAATCTGGACTTTTCTTAAATACTATGGACACGATAATGTGCAGATTCTGAAAAGTGGATATGAAAAGTGGGTTTCTGAGGGACGCCATGTAACAAATGAGGTGAAATCGGTTGTGAAGTCAGAATTTAAAGTAAAACCAAGACCTGAAATGGTAGCCACATTGGATTGGATTCGCCATAAAAAAGATGGAATTACTATCCTTGATATGCGTTCCTTCGCTGAGTATATCGGCACAAATTCTGCTGGCAACAAAAGAGGAGGCTCTATCCCCAGTGCTGTAAACATTGAGTGGAATGAACTTGCAGGTGATACAACTATCAAATCCTTAGAGGAGATACATAATGTCCTGAGCAAATATGGTGTTACTAAAGATAAGGAGATTGTTACCTATTGTAACTGGGGAATCGGTCGGTCAACTTATGGGTTTATGCTCCTTAAGATGCTGGGGTTTGAGAAGGTGAGGGTTTACGGTGGCTCAATGGAAGAGTGGTCAGCAAGGGCAGATTTGCCAATAGGGGATGCTAAGAATATTCCCGCAGACCTGTAACATACTAAGAGAAGATGAGAGGTTGAGAAGTTGAGAAGTTGAGAAATCTCCTAACTTCCTATCTTCTCAATTTCTATTTGTTAAGGGGGTTAAGATGAAAATACTGAGTGGGCTTATTATTGGTGCATTATTTGGTTTCATGCTCCATAGAGGGGGGCTTGTGAGATACTCCAGAATAATAGGCGCCCTCCTTTTAAGGGATTTTAAGGCAATGAACTTTATGTTTACAGGGCTTGCCGTGGCAGCCCTCCTGTTTGGCATTTCTGATTTGATGAACCTAAGCACAATTCCCCGTATTAACGGTTATTTTGGCATAGGACACATTATTGGAGGGATTCTTTTTGGGATTGGTATGGCTGTTGCCGGTCTCTGTCCCGGGACTTGTGCGGCGAGATTTTCATCAGGGAAATTACTGGTAGGAGTAGGTGTAGTTGGCATCTTCGTAGGTGTTTTTATGTATGAATTTTTATTTTCAACAGTCAGTGCCATTGGTGGAGCTCCGAAATTTATTACACTGGCGATGGTATTTGATATTCGTTATGGTTATCTTGCTATCATCTTTGGATTCCTATTTATCGGCATGAGTTTCCTTCTCTCAATAATAGACCCATCTAAAAAATTTAATAATAACTTGGAAGGAAAAAACCTTTTGCAAAGAGAATGGGGATGGTTTTCAACAGGGGCAGTTGCAGGGGTATTGATATTTATCAGCACCGCTATAGGAGAGTATCTTTCCTTTGCCGGTGGTTTCCTTGCCTTGGGCGCTCATATATCATCCATCTTTGGTTATTCTTTTGAGAGTGTGCCTTCACTAAATGAAAGCACCCTCTGGCGTGCCATGCTATCTTTAGGTGTTTTTCCTGGGGCATTCTTAAGCTCCTATCTTGCAAAAACAATCAGTCAGGAGAAGGTTACACCACTCTTTCAAGAGGCATTTAGCTCCAAAATGGCAGTAAGGGGTTTTACGATATTTGCGAGCGGAGCCTTAATGACCTTTGGCGCCCTCATTGGAGGGGGATGCACCACAGGAGCGTTTATGTCCGGCTGGCCCACACTGTCAATAGGCAGTTTCGTGATGGGAGGGACTTTTTTTGCAGTTGCAATGGCTACAGCACATATTATGTATTTTGGAAGGTACCGGCTTATAAGGGAGGTTAAGGAAAGGTTTAAACTTAATCTGGCAAATGACTGAGAATTGACAATGGGACGCAGATGAACGCAGAAATTACGGATTAAAAAAGGAAATTCTTTCATTTATCCTGTCAGCACAAGATTTTAAAATCTTTAAAATCTGCGTTTATCTGCGTCCTAAATTATTTTTCCTTTATGGAAATTAACAGAAGAGACTTTATTAAAGCAGGTGCTGCGGTAGGAGCTGCCGCAATGCTCCCTAACTGTCTCCCTCAGCCTGAAGGAGAGGGGTATGTCCCTGAAGAATTAAGGAGGGTAAGCAATCTAACCCTTAATTTATACAGGAATGAGTTTGATATAACAAGGGGGACAAGCACAGGATATTCACCGCACTGTGTCAATTGTAAGGGGAACTGTGCATGGAAGACCTTTGAAAAGGATGGACGGATTGTAAGAGAGGAGCAGGTTGCTGGTTATCCACAGATAGCCCCCGATATACCCGATGCCAATCCGAGGGGATGTAATAAAGGCGCCCTCCATTCTCAATCATTATATGAAAAGGACCGACTCTTATTCCCCATGAAGAGGGTCGGTAATAGGGGTGAAGGAAAATGGAAGAGGATAAGCTGGGATGAGGCACTGCAGGAGATAGCTGAAAAGATTGTGGAGATAGGTAGCAAGGGTGAGTTTGACAAAATGATGGTCTATGCTGGCACTGGCATACTCTCACCTGTGCGCAGGTCTGCTGCCCTGCGTCTTGGCTCTTTACTCGGCGCTGTCAGATTTAATGTGGCAAGTGCTGTTGGAGATATGTTCCCCGGTGCAACTATTGCCTATGGTATCTCTACAGTGGGCTGCAGTTCGGAGGCATGGTATGAGGCAGATTATCTATTAATATGGGGTATTAATCCCACAGTCACAAGAATACCCGATGCCCATTATATCTGGGAGGGAAAGTATAGAGGCGCAAGGATTGTCTCCATATCACCCGATTATAATCCAACTGCAAGACAGAGCAGTCTGTGGATACCGATAAAGCCTGGCACGGACAGTTTCTTTGCCATGTCAATGGTTCATGTAATTATAAAAGAAAGACTCTACGATGTGGAATTTATTCGTGAGCAGACAGATCTACCATTCCTCATAAAGCTTAAGGATAAGAAGATCCTCCGCGAATCAGATTTAATAAAAGGTGGAGAGGAGAATATCTTCTATTTTTATGATGAAAAGAGGCAGGGTCTTAAAAAGGTTCGTGGGAGTATGGGGAATAACGAATCCACCCTTGACCTTGGTGATGTAAGCCCAGCGTTGGAGGGGATTTTTAAAATTAAAGATAAGGATGGAGAGGAAATAGAAGTTACTACAGTCTTTGAGATGATAAAAAAAGAGGCAGATAGATTCCCCCCTGAGGAGACCCAGAAATTTACAGGTATACACCCAAGCATAGTTTATGATGAGGCGAGGAGATTTGCAAAGGCAAAAAGGGCGATAATAATGCAGGGGTATCGTGTTCACAAATATATGTGGGGTGTTCTTACATGCTGGGGGGCGGCATTAATGCTGGCATTAACAGGACATACAGGCAGGAGGGGTGGACTGGATATAGATAATGAGTGGGGGCTCGGTGAGCTTGGAGCCCTATCCTCTCCAAAGCCAGCACGTTTTGGCTCTGGTTTCCTTGGGGAATGGATGGATGGGGAGATGTGGAGGAGCTTCAACTCCCATTATAGTGATGAGGATTTAAAGAAAAAGGCAGGGATTGATAAGAAGGGACTTCTGCAACAGATAGATAATGCAATTAATAAAGAGGGATTCTCTTACTTTGGCAAATCAAAACTTATGCTCCTCTTTCACGATAATCGTTTTTCACGAGACTCTGCCCAAAAACAGACAGAAAAGGCAATCCTCAATTCTGTTGAATTATATGTAAATGTGAATTACAGGATGGATTCTTCAGCCTATCTTGCTGATATAATTCTCCCCTCAGTAACAAACTATGAAAGCTATGAGGTAAGGATTGACCCGGGTTACGGGAGATTTGCAAATATTATGATACCCCCTCCGGGACTTAAACTCCCCGGCAGTGTCAAATCAGAGTGGGAGATATGTATGCTCCTGTGCAAAAAGATTGAGGAGGTTGCTAAAAAGAGGGGGATTGGGAAGATAGATGACCCAAAACTTAAGACAACGAGGAATCTTGATACCCTTTATGATGAGTTTATAACAGTAGGTGATAAGGAAATAAAAGACTTTAAGAGTGTTCTGGAATGGGTAATGTCCAGGATGCCTGCCTTACAGGGAGCGACCATTGAGGATGCGAAAAAAACCGGCTTTATAGTCCCGGGGAGGGCTGCTGGTCAGACAAGTCCTCTATATCCTGACAGACCCTTCTATCCATTTGAGTTTCAGACTCAACTAAAACAACCCTATTTTACCAACTCAGGAAGACAGCAGTTTTATGTAGATCAGGATTTTTATTTAAAACTGGGATTTGCCACGCCTACTGCAAGGGAGCCCGTTAGACCCAGGAAATATCCCTTTGCCTATTATGACCCTCATACCCGCTATGGTATTCATACAACATGGAGGATGAACAAATATCACTTAAGACTTCAAAGGGGAGAGCCTGCAATCTATATAAATCCAAAGGTTGCTGCAAATAGAGGGATAAAAGATGGGGATAGGGTAAGGGTATTCAATGATGTAGGGGAGATGTATGTAATGGCAAAGCTTCACCCGGGCACACCGCCAGATTCCATCTTGATAGAGCATGCCTGGGAGAATCTTCAATTTAAAGATGGTAAAGGATACAACAATGTCGTCCCTGGAGTCATAACCCCTCTTGAGATTGTGGGGAATTATGGACATATGAGCTTTAACCCATTCTGGGATGGGAATCAGATTACAAGCGAGACATCGGTGGACATTGAAAAGATAGTAGGCAGTAAGCAGTAAGGAGTAAGCAGTAAAGGCAAACTGCCTACTGCTTACTGTTATAGAGGGAGCAGAGATGAGACAACTTGCAATGGTTATGGATTTGAATAAGTGTCTTGGGTGTCAGACATGCACTGCTGCCTGTAAGACCCAGTGGACTAACAGATTCGGCAGGGAATATATGTACTGGAATAATGTAGAGACACAGCCAGGTCAAGGTTATCCAAAGGGGTATATGGATTACAATGCAGGATGGGATGAAAAGGGGAATCTAAAAAAAGGAGGACTCCCCCGTATACCTGAGGATTATGGCATTCCATGGGAATATAATTATAAGGAGGTCTTGAATGGAGATGCAAAGACCTTAAAGCCTGATTCTGAACCCTCCTGGGGGGCAAATTGGGATGAGGATGAAGGAGAGGGAGAGTATCCAAACTCCTACTTTTTTTACCTTCCGAGGATATGCAACCACTGCACTAATCCAGCATGCCTTGCTGCCTGCCCTAATAAAGCAATTCATAAGAGAAAAGAGGATGGGATTGTTCTTGTAGATTTGAAGAGGTGCAAGGGTGTAAGGGACTGTATTTCAGCCTGTCCATACAAAAAGGTATATTTCAACCCTTCAAGGAAGAAGGAAGAAATGGGGATTGCAGGGCAGTCAGAAAAGTGTATATTCTGCTTCCCACGGATAGAGAAGGGGCTTCCCCCAGCCTGTGCAAAGCAGTGCGTGGGGAGGATAAGGCATGTAGGTTATTTAGACGATGAAGATAGCCATGTTTACAAAATGGTTAAGAAATGGAAGGTTGCTCTCCCCTTAAGACCTGACTTTGGGACAATCCCTAATGTCTATTATGTGCCGCCTTTGAGTCCACCAAAATTTAATGAAAAAGGCCTGCCCTCGAATGCTTCTATCGGGGGTGAGGTTACAGATGAACCGAGGATTCCAATGGAGTTCTTAAAAAAACTCTTTGGGAGTGAGGTTGAAAATGCACTTAAAACCTTAAAGGATGAGATGGATAAAAAGGCGAAGGGTGAAAAATCAGAATTGATGGATATTCTGATAGCTTATAAACATAGCGAGATGTTTAAGATTTAAGGAGTTTGTTATGGAGAGATTAAAACTAATAATCTTGATTCTCCTGATTCTAACCGGGATGGGCTTTATAATTATCTATATAAATCATGAGGTGATATTTTATCAACGGCTCGCCACCACTTTAAACTGGTAATTTATGGAATTCCTTGAACCATTGCAGTTCCCCATATTCGGCAATAGGACGGCTATCTGGATTATAGCCCAGTTTCACATCCTCTTTGCCTCTTTTATTCTCGGTGTCCCTTTGTTTGCTGTGATTGCAGAGTATCTCTATATGAGAAAGGGGGATTACAGATATGAGAGGCTGGCAAAGGATATAGCAAGGGTAATGGCAATAGCCTACAGTCTTACCGCCCTTTCCGGAGGGACCTTTGCATTTCTACTATTTGCATTGTATCCTGATTTTTCTTATCACATACTAAACAAATTCTCCTACCTCTGGATTCTCTTTTACCCCGGACTTGTTGTTGTCGAGACAATCCTCATGTACCTTTACTACTTTAGCTGGGAGCCGCTTAAAGAGAGAAAGGGTATTCATCTATCCATAGGGATTCTCCTGAATATAGTAGGGATACTTACCCTATTCAATATGGATGCAATAGCCTCTTATATGAATACCCCGCCGAGAGACCTCATCAATCCTACACTCTGGGAGAATGTCTATAATTATACATGGATGCCGCTCAATCTCCACAGACTGGTAGGAAATATAACCTATGGGGGATACATGGTAGGCATGATGGGTGCCTTTTTATATGTGTGGTCAGAAAATGAAGAGGAGAGGGCTTACTATGATTGGATGGGTTATATTGGAAATACCATCGGTGTTGGTGCCATGATTTTCCTTCCCGTATTGGGATACATATATGCAAGGGAGTTTTACAGATATGCTGCTGAATTGGGAACATACATGATGTCCGATAGATTATCCATGTATTTTGAGGCACAGGCGATTGCTGTAGGGCTCATGTTTCTGGCAAGTAATTACTACATCTATCTCAGCATGAAGAGGATAGAAGGGGCTGTGAGGTATGTCCCCATTGTAAGGTTTGGATTTATAGTTGTATTCTTTGCTGCCTGTATCTGGTTCATACCGAGACACTACTTTGCCACGATGGTTCCAGAGGAATGGATGTATGAGGGGATGACAAAGGCAGATTTTTTAAAAACCACAGAGTTACCTTCTCACCTTGGATTTTTAGCCCTTATGAAGGCAAAGAATACTGCTGCTGTCCTCCTTCTCGTAGTAACATTACTAAACTATATCATCTATAGAATAGCGGTAAAAAAGGGAAGGATAGAATGGGGGGAGATAGACTTTAGATCCCAGTATATACTTATATTTCTTGGGTTCAGCGATATATGGCTCATGAATCTTATGGGTGCTGTAAGGACTCTGGTCAGGAAGGATTACCATGTCTATCTCCTATTAAAAGATACCACACTGGAGGCATATACACCAACACTCGCATATGCCTCATCTTTAACCACAGCCATAACCTTTGCGTTTTTCTCTATCTTCGTATTTATAGTCTGGCTGGGATTAAGGTTCGGTAAAGAGAAGGGGTAATATATGGAGCTCTGGAAAAGGATAAGACAAAAATTGATAGGTCTGATTGTCTTTAATATCTTGCTCTGGATTATTAACTCCTTTCTATATCCACTACCTGTGGTTTTCAAGGTAGCATTTACAGTATTTACAACAGGCGGATTTCTTATCCTCGTTCTGATTGATAGCTTCCCTGTAGAGAACTGGCAGGGGAAGCGGATTTTCAAAAACCTTATCCTAAGCCTTATTTATGGAACAATCTTTCTGGGAATCCTGTGGTTTTATACTTCATATTACAAATTCCCGGGAATGTTCAAGATGACCATAATTGTATATACCCTCCTTACTATCCTTTTTCTTATTCTCATTGACCTTAAACCACTCAAGGGTAAGAGCGGTATCAGGGCTATAAACAGCATGCTATTTTTATTCTTTATCATGGGGAGTGGTTATACACTTATGGGCTGGGCATTACCCCAATTCAACCCTGCCTATGAGATTGAGAAATTAAAACCAAAAAAGTTTTTTATAGAGGAGGCGGATGAGGAGACCATCCTTTCAGTAGGTGGTCAGGTCTTTAAAGATTATGAATGTTTCAATTGTCATGACATAGAACCTGGTGGGATACCAAAGAGGGGTCCTGCCCTTGCCTCTGTAAATATAGGGGATAAAGAAAAAATAAGAGAATCAATAGTAGAGCCGAGAAAGGAAATTGCAAAGGGATATGAAAGGGAAACGAAGACCATGCCTGATTATTACGGAACCCAGATAGAAAAGAATTATCTGGAGGCATTGGTTAGGTATCTGGAAAATATAGGTAAGGTGAGAATAACTACAGAAAAGATGCCTGATGGCTGGTGGACTGATCCGAAGATATTAAGAGAAGGATATGAAATCTTCGAGGGTATAAAAAACTCTGATGTTGCATGTTTTTCCTGTCATGGGAAGGATGGTATACCCCTCATGACAGAGGCAGCAAACTTAAGGGATACGGCACGAATGGCTGCTCTCTCTGATGCAGACCTCTTTAAGACTGTCTCTGAAGGTAGACCTGATACACCGATGGCTGCATGGAAAGACTATCTTCCCAACGAAGAGATATGGAAGGTGATTGCATATATCAATATGTTCCACCATGGTGGAAAGGCAGAGGCTCATAAAAAAGGCGAGACCCTTTCCCCTGTTGCAGCAAATCAACCTGTGGTTCCGGTGATACCGTGAAGATATAAACCAGAGTTTAAATATGCCATTATCTCCTGAAGAATACAATAAGTGGTATTATACTGAGAAAGGTAAATATATCAGTGGGCTTGAAAAGGAGGTTTTGTTGAGGATGATTAATCCCCCCTCTCCCCCCTTTAGTAAAGGGGGGTTGGGAGGGATTTTAGATATAGGATGTGGAACGGGTTATTTCACAGAATTTTTAAGTGGCTTTTGCAAAAATATTGTAGGAGTTGATACATCAATGGATATGATTAAATATGCAATAAAAAAACATAGAGACTCAAATATCAAATATCTTATTGCCGATGCAGAGAAACTGCCGTTTAAGGACGGAGGCTTTGATATATCTGTATCTATAACTGCACTAAATTTTGTAAAGAACCCTTTAAGTGCTGTCTCGGAGGCGGTAAGAATCAGTAGAAAAAAGGTTTTTCTCGGTATATTGAACAGATGGAGTTTGCTCTACTTTTTTAAAAAGGTGAAGAGTTTTTTTATAAATACATCATATTCCGATGCCTGTTTTTATGGTGAGAGAGATATGGTGAATATTCTTTCTTCATTTCCGCAGATTAAAGGCGTTTATAAACAACATACATATTTTCTCCCATTCCCTAAAATCCATTTAATCCTATCAAAAATGGAAGGGAGTATCCCTTCATGGTTTCCCTTTGGGGGGTTTATGGGTATTGTCGGAGAGAAAGAAGGGAGGATTAGATGAAATTAGGAATTGTTATTTATTCATGTGATTCTGAAACTGTATGGAATGCCTTCAGGTTTGGGAATCATGCCCTTAAAAATGGCGATATGGTAAAGATATTTTTATTGGCAAAGGGGGTGGAGTGCGAATCCCTAAATACTGATAAATTTAATATTACTGAACAAATAGATTCCTTTGCTAATAACAGCGGCAAGATTTTTGCCTGCGGCACCTGCTTAAAAATCAGGGGCTCGCAAGGCTCAGAAGTATGTCCCATGTCAACCATGAAAGATTTGTATGAAATAGTAAAAGAGAGTGATAAAATTATAACATTTTAAATTATTTTTATGAGGAGGCATGATGTCAGCAAGGACAATAGTTGTTTTAGGCGGCGGCAGTGGTGGAATTGTATGTGCCAATGAGTTAAGGAAGAAATTAAGCAGAGAACACAGGATTATACTTATTGATAAGGATGAGGAGCATACATTTTATCCATCCATTTTGTGGCTAATCTTCGGTTTAAGAAAACCTGAACAGATAAAGAGAAGCCTAAGGGTTTTAACAAAAAGGGGGATTGAGTTTATTCAAGGAGAAGTTACTGAGATTTCCACCAAGAAAAAATCTATCAGTCTTAATGGACAAAATATAAATTATGATGAACTTGTAATCTCACTTGGTGCAGAGCTAAATACAAAGGCATTTCCCAAGACCCCGAAAATCTTTAATTTTTACTGTCTGGAAGGTGCAAAACTGTCAGGTGAGGCAATAAAAAAAATTTTTAACGGGAAAATAGTTATTCTCATTGGCGGAATGCCCTTTAAGTGTCCTGCCGCACCTTATGAATTTGCATTTTTAATTGACTCCTTTTTTAAAGACAAGAACATCCGTGACAGAATTAATATTGACATCTATACACCCGAAACATTGCCAATGCCAACTGCAGGGCCTCAAATTGGCAATATGCTAAAGCAGATGTTAGAGTCAAGACGAATTAATTTTAATCCTGAATATAAATTTAAGTCTGTTAATGAAGAAAAAATTTGCTTTGAAGGCGATAAAACCATTGATTTTGACCTTCTCTTTGTTGTCCCGCCCCACACTGCACCTGAAGTGGTTAAAAAGGCAAATCTAATAAATGAAAGCGGTTGGATACCTGTGGATAGAGAAACACTAAAAACTAAATTTGAAAATGTCTATGCAATTGGTGATGTAACTACAATTAAACTTCCGGGGCAGTATAAACCTGATAAGCCGTTAAATTTACCAAAGGCAGGTGTCTTTGCTCATTATCAGGCAGAGGTTGTAGCAGAGAATATTGTAAAGGAAATTAATGGGCAAAAACCTGATAAAGCATTTTCAGGGGATGGTTACTGTTTCCTTGAATTGGGAAGCCATAAAGCTGGATTTGCAAAGGGTAATTTTTTTGCAACTCCAGCTCCTTCGGTCAAAATATACAATTCAGGGAAAATCTGGCATATGGGAAAGGTAATTTTTGAAAAATGGTGGTTCTACAAGTGGTTTTGATATGGCAGCTATTTCAACCTGTCAACCCCCACACCTATTCCAAACAATCGCCAATGCCCATTTAGGACAGTTTAACTCTCGCAGGAATAGGTGTGGGGGTTGAAAATATTCTATAAAATCTGTTCTATTTTTGATATTCTAATATTCATGGTGCGATTTCAGGAATTATTAAGAGAGCCGAAGATAGCATATTTTTCAATGGAGGTAGGTATATTAAATGATATGCCTACATACAGCGGAGGGCTTGGTGTTCTTGCAGGGGATACAATAAGGTCAAGTGCCGATTTGAAACTTCCCTTCATTGCAGTCACCCTTTTAAGCAGAAAGGGTTTTTTCAATCAGGATATAGATGAAAATGGGAGGCAGATAGAATCTCCTGTTTCATGGGAGCCGTCCCGATTTATGACCCTGCTTTCTGAAAAGGTCAAGATAAAGATAGAAGGTAGAGATGTTTATGTTCAGTCGTGGCTATATATTGTGGATAGTCTTACAGGCGGGAAGGTTCCTATATTCTTTCTTGATACAGATACTCCGGAAAATGCACCTGTTGACAGAGAGATAACTTCCCATCTCTATGGAGGCGACAATAAATATAGAT
>Ga0209212_1006291_pt1 | contig 13651 bp, 9 predicted proteins | sample RifGroC2_FD_183996 | JGI IMG/M metagenome (GOLD analysis project Ga0209212, IMG submission 183996) | Groundwater microbial communities from Rifle, Colorado, USA - Groundwater C2 (SPAdes) (version 2) | ecosystem: Environmental > Aquatic > Deep subsurface > Groundwater | place: Rifle, Colorado... | reverse complement strand
ATCCGCTTCCCCTGATGAGCAAGGACGAGCTGGCGGATAGAATCTACGATTACCTCATCGCGCTGAAAAAACGAAGAGAAATAGAATGAGAAGTTCAAGCTGTTCAAGCAGTTCAACGGTTTGAACCTTTGAACGATTTGAACTTTGTCTCATTTTTTTAATGGGCATCCCAAAAGAGCCTAAACCGGTCAAGCTGTTTGTCGCCCTGCTTTCCTGCCGCGAGGAGCTCTTCGCTTCGGTGGAACAGGCAATGAGGGCTCTTTTCGGCGCCACCGATTCCACCAGCGCGCGCCTTCCATGGGCGGTGACGGATTATTACAAAAAGGAGATGGGTTCCGGACTCCTGCGCAGGTTTGTTTCTTTCGCGCCCTTGATATCTCCGGAGTCGCTGGCGGAAATCAAGCTCAAGACGCAGGAGTTGGAAGAGTGCTATCAATGGAGGGAAGACGGGAAAAAAGGACGGCAGGTCAATATCGATCCCGGCTACCTGGATGAAGGGAAAATAGTACTCGCCTCGACAAAAAGCGCCTCCCACCGCATCTACCTACGATCAGGCGTCTATGGCGAGGTTACCCTCCTGTTTCACAGCGGCTCCTATCAACCGTTGGACTATACCTATCCGGACTACCTCTGGCCCGAGACAAGATCTTTTCTTGCCACGCTGCGTTCTCTCTACCTTAATCAGTTGAAAGAGGCTCCGCTGGAATAAATTTCTTTCTTGACAACTTAAGGGTAAGCGTAATACGGTCCTCCCTCATAAGGGCTCTTAAACCAGCGGTATAGATTTTCGCCAGCGAATTGTGGAAAGGGGCCATGTGAAGCGCATTCGAAAAGGCATTCCTTTTCTTCTGCCCGCCTGCCTCCTGTTGGCCCTGGCCTTTCTTTTCTTCCCGGCTCCCTCCTCCCAGCAGCAGGGGCCCACCCGTTACGTCAACAACACAGATCCTAGCTGCAACGGCAAGTCCCCTTGCTACACGACCATTCAGGCTGCGGTGAATGCCGTTTTGCCCGGAGACGCCATCCAGATCCAGGCCGGCACCTATTCCGAGAAGCTCTCGATCTCGGGGAAAAACAACACGACCACGGCAACTGAGTCCGACCGCATCATCGTCGAGGCCGACCCGCTGGCTCCTCCGGGGAGTGTACTCGTAAGCGGCGCAAGCTCGGTCTGCACCAACGGCCATGCCATCCAGCTTCAGCAGTCCAAATTCATCACCATCCGTGGCCTCACCATCAGCGGCACCGGCGGCCAGGCGATCTCTCTTCTGGGAGGAAACAACCAGAACCAGGCGATTCATATCGAGCAGAATCGGATATTCGGCAACGGCAGCAGCGAATGTAACGGCGGTATCACCATCGCCCGGGGAAACCCCGACACCCTCATTGTCAATAACCTTATCTACGCCAACGGCAGAAACGGCATCACCTTCATCGACGCGGACGGCGGGCCGCACTACATCGTCAATAACACCATCCATGGGAACCAGTGGAGCGGTGTCAGAGTAGCCCGTAGCCACGAGGCTTTTCTCGTCAACAACGCCATCACCCAGAATGGCACTGCCGCAGGTTCCACGGGGGGACGGTTTGGGGTGAGCAGGGAAGGTTCCACTGTCCCTGAGCCTCAGGGGATTCATCTTCTAAATAACCTTATCTGTGGCAATCGGCTAGGGGAGATTGATGGCCCGGCCCTGGACTCAACAGACTCAGGCAATCTCACCCCGCAAGGGACTGAAGGACTCGGAGTCAGCGCAAGCCCTGGCTGTGAGATACCGGCTAATGTCTACGCTAACGTTAACGGGCCAGACGGCCTTCCCAATACTGCCGATGACGACTTCACCCTAGTTTTAAGTTCCGCCGCCATCGACCGGGGGATGGACCCGCGCACGTTGGGGCTGAGTGTCCTCTTTCATCCCATCTTCGAAGCCGACTACTCCCAGGATGCCGCACGGCCGCAGGACGGCGACGGCAATGGGGTGGCCGGGTTCGACATCGGCGCCTTGGAGTTCTCTGAAGACGTCACGCCGCCACAGGTGGCTTTCCTAGAGCCGGGAGAGAATACCTTCCTCCGGCAGACCGTCACTGTGACGGCCCAGGCAACCGACAACGACAGCGTGGCTAGCATGACCCTTAGGGTTGGCACGCAGATGCTTGCTGCCTCGATCTCGCCCCCGCCTCCCGCTCCCTCAGTCACGGCCATAGCTCTTTGGGATACCACGACGGTTGGCGATGGGAGTCAAACCCTCACGACCACCGCCACGGACCTAGTTGGCAACAATGCCAGCGCCACCCGGTCGGTCATCGTGGACAACAGCCCGCCAGACACGCAGATTGTCAGTGGCCCTGCAGGAGAGATCGGTGAGAGCACAGCTACCTTCACTTTTGCTGGGACAGATAATCTGACGCAGATCGGAAGTCTCCAGTTCGCCTGGCGGCTGGACGGCGGGGCATGGTCCGCGTTGTCATCCAACACAACCATAGCACTTAGCGGCCTTGGGGAAGGGGGACACCTCTTCGAGGTCAAGGCGCGCGATCTTGCAGGCAACGAGGACCCGACTCCAGCTCAAAGGGAATTCTCTGTGGTCTTGGGGCCGGTGATCACAGGTTTCTTACCCACAAGTGGGACTTTGGGGAGCGAGGTAACGATCCAGGGAAGAGGTTTCGATCCGGCTCCCGGAAAGACCTTTGTGAGGTTTAATGGTGTCCAGGTTGTAATCACGAGCATTACTCAGACTACCCTTAGAACCACTGTCCCCATTGGCGCTACAACAGGCCGTATCACCGTTGAGACCCTTAAAGGCACAGCAACCAGCGCTGAGGATTTCATTGTCCTACTTCGTCAAGATTTTGTCCTCTCTGTAAGCCCCGAAGTTGGAAGCGCTGTGCAAGGAACCTCCACTACGTATGCCGTGCGGATCACAAGCATGGGGATCGAACCGTTTACAGGTCTAGCGAGCCTTACGGTGAGCGGACTTCCTGTCGGGGCCACGGCAGCTCTTACGCCCGCTGCCCTCAGTTCCAACGGGACTGGCCTCCTGACTCTCACGACTTCGAGTTCCACCCCTGTAGGATCCCATGTTGTTGAGGTGCGAGCGACATCTCAGCTTGAGGGGCGTCTTGTTACCCGGGCAGCGACAGTAACCTTGGCAGTTCAAGCCCCAGGTCAGACAGTGCTGGCCGGACAGGTGCGAGATGAAAATGAGCGGCCTCTGTCTGGAGTCAGTATTAAACAGGGAGGGAGCACGATCACGGAACTAGGAACCACCGATGCCGGGGGTAATTTCTTCATCCCGCTCTCTGTCACTGGTCCCCAGATTTTTCTGATCGACGGCTCCACAGCAAATACCCCGACCGTCACCTATTCGACCGTTCCTGTAACCGTAGATATTCAACCGGGAGCGGTAAACACCTTAGGCTTCATTCCCCGCCTTCCTAGCCAGCCGGTAGCGAAGCTTGCTCCGATAACTCCAGGCCAGGCCGTAGTCCTTACTCATCCCGATGTTCCTGGATTTACGATGATGATTCCTTCTGGGGTGCAGATTATCGGGTGGGATGGACAGCCGAATACACAGTTCAGTGTGACAGCAGTGCCCGTGGATCGTTCCCCTTTGCCTCCGCTTCCCTCTGGTCAAAGCTCCAGACAAATTTACCTGTTCAACTTTGGTAAGATGGGCGGCGGAATCCCGAGCGGCAACATCTCCATCGATACTCCCAACGATGTGGACGGGCTGCCCGGCGATAAGATTGATCTCTATTACTTCAACGAAGCCCCGGACGGCACAGCTCCCAACCAGTGGGAGAAATATGGGACGGGAACAGTTTCTTCCGACGGCGCGCGCATCATAACAGACATCAATCCAGCCACCGGCCTTCCCTACGGCATCCCGCGCTTCTGCTGCGGGGCGCGGCGAAATGATCCTCAAGTCCAGTCTGGAGGAGGACAAAGCGGCGGAGCTTCAGATAGCGGTAAGAAAGATGGCGAGCCCGTGGATACTGCCACTGGCTTTTTCTACTTGGACAAGACAGATCTGGTTCTTCCCGGGATTCTTCCTGTTGCCATTACCCGGACCTACCGGACACAGCTTGCCAATGCCGGCCCCTTTGGCTTAGGGACAAGCTGGTCCTACGATATTTTTCTCCAGCCACCTCCAAATAACTCGCCCGATAGTCTGATTCTCTTTACCCCAGGAAATCGCCAAGATCTCTTTGCCCGTCAGCCGGACGGGAACTTTACAAACAGCACCTCTCCGGCCTTGCGGGGAGCGGTAGTAAAGGTGGCAGGAGGAGGACGCTCACTCCGCTTCAAAGATGGTAGTCTCTGGCGCTTCGATGGAGCCGGAAGATTGATTAGCCAGGCTGACCGAAATGGGAATACCGTTAACCTCATTCGCGATAGCCAGGGAAGGGTGACACAGATTATTGAACCTTCAGGGCGGCAACTCGTCATATTCTATACCGGCACCAACCTCCGAATGGATCGAATCCAGGACCCCATAGGCCGGGAAGTCCGCTATGGCTATGATCCGTCTGGGCGGCTCACCAGCGTAACCGATGCTGCAGGTGGCATTACCCGGTATACCTACGACAGTGCCAACCGGATGGTAAGCATCACTGATCCTCGGGGGATCATCTTTTTAACCAATCAGTACGACAGTTCTGGAAGAGTGATCCGTCAGGCACAGGCCGATGGGGGAATCTGGACTTTTGCCTATACGACCACGGGAACCTTTATCAGCCAGACCACTGTGACCGATCCTCGCGGAAACAACACAACCTACCGCTTCAACGCCTCCGGTTATCTGGTCAGTCAGACAGATGCTTTGGGGCAAACCACTACCTTTGACCGAGAGCCGGGAACAAATCTTATCCGCGCTACCACAGACAACATTGGCCGTGTCAGTCGCTTTACCTATGATGTGAGTGGCAATGTGGTGACCATCACTGACCCAGCAGGCAATACTAGGAGCTTTGAATATGAGACGGTGTTTAACAAGCTCACCAAAATCACAGATCCGCTCGGGCAAATTGCCCGCTTCGAGTACGACGCTAAAGGGAATTTAACAGCCACAGTGGACCCGACCGGCGCTCGCACGACTATTGCTTACAACAGCTTTGGCCAGCCTGTGAGCACCACTGACCCATTGGGGACTACCGCTATTTTCACCTACGATGACTTTGGCAATCTCGCCACGATAGCCGATCCTCTAGGAAACGAGACGCAGCGAGCTTACGATTTCGTCTCGCGGCTTATCGAGCAGACTGATCCACGGGGCAGGAGCTCCCGGTTTAGTTATGATGGATTAAATAGGGTAACACAGATTACCGATGCGCTCTCCGGCCTGACTCAATTTACCTATGATGGCAATGGGAATCTAATGTCTATTTCCGATGCTAAGGGCCAAACAACGCGGTACAGCTACGACGTCATGGACAGGCTCTCCACCAGGACCGATCCTTTAAACCGCACAGAGGGCTACGTCTATGATTTCGACGGGAACCTCACCCAGTTTACTGATCGAAAAGGACAGCTAGCAACCTTTAGCTACGATGCTTTAAACCGACGGACTCAGGCGAGCTATGGGGACGGAAGCCGGGTTGATTCTGTATATGACGCCGCTGGAAGACTGACCCACTTGAGCGATTCGCTTTCCGGGGCCATCAACTTTGCCTACGACAACCTAGATAGACTCATTCAAGAGATCACCGCACAGGGATCAGTAAACTACACATACGATGTTCTGGGCCGGCGCACTTCGATGGCAGTGAATGGCCACCAGGCACCTGTCAACTACGGCTACGATCCCGCCTCTCGTTTGACTCAGGTCGCGCAGGGTAGCCAAGTAGTCGGACTTGGTTACGACTTGGCAGGACGTCGAACGAGTCTCAGTTATCCCAACGCTACCAACACCGCCTACACCTATGATCCGGCTAGCCGTTTCACCCGCATACTTCACCAAGGTCCTGTGGGTGTTATCGAAGACCTCACTTACACTTATGACGCTGCCGGAAACAGAATTTCCTTTGGAAGAAGTGGTCCCCAGGCAGCCCTACCTCAGCCAGTCCAAGCCGCTTATGATGCTGCCAATCAGCAGATTCAGTTTAATTCCGCCGGTCCTAATCTCACCTATGATGCCAATGGAAACCTTACCAGCCAAACTGATGCCAGTGGGACAACCTTTTACGCATGGGATGGCAGAAACCGGCTGGTAGGAATCAGTGGGCCGAATGTGACTGCCGGCTTTTTGTATGATCCGCTAGGACGAAGAGTGAGTAAAACCATTAATGGGGAGAGAACAGATTATCAGTATGATGGGAATGATATTATTGCGGAGCTTGCTGGTGGTGCGTTGATGGCCACGTATCTGAGAGGACTAAGCATCGATGAGCCCCTTGTGCGGCAGTCCAGCGTCAACGAGTTTTACCACACAGATGCTTTGGGAAGTACGTTGGTGTTAACGAATGAAACTGGTGTTGCAACTGCGATCTACAGCTACGAGCCGTTCGGGAAAGCCACCGTCACAGGCATATCATCCAATCCATTCCAATACACCAGTAGAGAGAATGACGGCACAGGGTTATATTACTACCGCGCCAGGTACTATTCGCCACTTCTGCAGCGGTTTATCAGCGAGGATTCTATAGGATTTCCTGGCGGGAGCCTTAACCTATATCTTTATGTCACCAATGATCCAATCAACCATGTGGATCCCCTTGGATTGAAAGTCGATTTGCGGGACGCCGGAAAGCTGACAGGACCGTTGGAAAAAGTAAAGGGTACGAGACGGGGTGGGGAATTATATCGGAAACTAGAGGAAGACAAAGCCGTCTACAAGATCAAAGAAGGAAGACCTGGTGAAGCATATTACAATCCAAGAACAAGGGAAATCGTCGTGGACCCGAATTTCCACCCGCCGGTTGAGACAACTAAAGGCCGCCAACCAGCATCTACGGCGCGGATATTGGGCCACGAGATGGGCCACGCCGCAACAGGTGTGGGAGATACTGGACAGGGGCGGATGAACAACGTCAATATGAACGAAAATCCAATCGCTATAGAGCTAGGAGAGCCCACAAGAACAAAATATTAGGAGATCTAAACTCATGGACAAGCAGAAACTCGGTCCTATAGTTTGCGTTTTAGTGATTTTCCTTTCAGTGTTGACTCTAAGGGGTCAAGAGAAATCATCAATGGAGATGCGAGGTGGGAAGACAATGATGCAGATATATTTTATACCCTTTTCCATAGAGACTTATGTCCCAATAACAATAAATGACATAGTAGATAAGAGCCTTTATGTCATATGGTTTACCAAGGACCATCCCCTTATCCCGTACTTTCAACGCACGCTCCAAATGTCTCCCACAAAAAGAAAGTTAGACGATCGCGTCATCCGTATGAAAGTGGAATTCGGGCAAAATACTTTCTTTGTCGATAAGGAAGGGGGAGTCCTGAATAAGGAGAGTGGCAAGAGCTACCGACTGTCGAAAAAACAATTGGACGAGATCGAAAACAAGATTTTGTATTTTTCTGGCGCAATTGATGTTAACGCTGCGAAAGGACTCAAACTATTACGATAATTAGAGGTTGGTCTGCTATCGTTTAAGGATAAACAAGTGAGCGCCCCAAGGGTGACCTACCAGACTCAGGCCGATGGAGGTGTGTGGACCTTCGCCTATAGCACGACAGGAAGCTTCATCAGCCAAACCACCGTGACAGATCCTCGGGGTCAAGCAACAACTTATCGCTTTAACGCCGGAGGCTATCTCATCAGCCAAACTGATGCCCTGGGTCAAACCACCACCTTTGAGAGGCAGGCGGGAAGCAATCTCGTGCTTTCGACAACTGACCCGCTAGGGCGCGTGGTCCGATTCTCCTATGATGCTAATGGAAACGTCACGACCATCACCGACCCGGCTGGGAATGTGCGTACCTTCACCTATGAGCCTGTTTTCAACAAACTTACCAAGATCACTGATCCTTTCGGGCAAATTGCCCGCTTCGAGTACGACGCTAAAGGCAACCTCACAGCAACAGTGGACCCGACCGGCGCCCGCACCACAATTGCCTACAACTCCTTTGGCCAGCCTGTGAGCACCACTGACCCATTGGGGACTACCGCTATTTTCACCTACGATGACTTTGGCAATCTCGTAACAATCGCTGATCCTTTAGGCAATAAGGCACAGCGGGTTTACGACCTCGTCTCCCGCCTTATCGAGCAGACTGATCCACGGGGCAGGAGTACGAGGTTTAGTTATGACGGCCTGAATAGGGTGACACAAATCACCGATGCCCTCTCTGGCCTGACTCAATTTGCCTACGATGGGAACGGTAATCTCCTCACTGTTGCAGATGCTAGAGGGAGCACGACCACACACACTTACGACAACATGGACAGGCTTTCCACCAGGACCGATCCTTTAAACCGTGCAGAAAGCTATCTCTATGATTCCACCGGCAATCTGACCCAATTTCTGGATCGGAAAGGACAATTAGCGACCTTTACATATGATGCGTTAAACCGGCGCACCCAAGCGGCCTATGCCGACGGTAGCCGAGTCGATTTCGTTTATGATGCCGCTGGCAGACTCACCCACGCGACTGATTCGACCGCCGGGGCCATCAACTTTACCTACAACAACTTAGATCGGCTTATTCAAGAAATAACAGCGCAAGGGTCGGTAAGTTACACCTACGACGTACTAGGCCGCCGCACTTCGATGACCGTCAGTGGTCAGTCGCCCGTCACTTACAATTACGACTCCGCCTCTCGGTTAACTCAGATCGCACAGAGTAACCAGGTAGTCGGGCTCGGGTACGACCTGGCAGGGCGTCGGACCGCTCTTACCTATCCCAATGGGACTACTACCAGCTATACTTACGACCAAGCCAGCCGTCTAACCCGAATTCTGCACCAGGGTCCTGCCTCGATCATTGAAGACCTCACCTATACCTACGACGCTGCCGGAAATAGAATATCCTTTGGAAGGACTGGCCCTGAGGCAGCGCTCCCTCAACCGGTCCAGGCTGCTTATGATGCTGCCAATCAGCAAATTCAGTTCAATTCCGTTGGCCCTAATCTCGCCTATGACGCAAACGGCAACCTCACCAGTCAGACGGATGCCGGTGGGACAACCTTCTACGCGTGGGACGTACGAAACCGGTTAATTGGGATCAGCGGCCCAAATCTTTCTTCCAACTTCTCCTACGACGCTTTGGGCAGAAGAACAAGCAAGACGATTAACGGAGAGAGAACAGAATTTCAATACGATGGAAACGATATCATTGCAGAGATCGTTGGCGGGGCAGTGGCTGCTACGTATCTCCGGAGCTTGAACACTGATGAACCCCTTGTCCGGCAATCGGCTTCATCGGAATTTTACCACACCGACGCCTTAGGTTCCGTACTTGCCTTGACGGATCAAGACGCTGCGGTCCACACCAACTATGCGTATGAGCCATTTGGAAGCACAACTATTAATGGCACGAGCGCTAATCCTTTTCAATTTACTGGGAGGGAAAATGATGGCACCGGCCTGCATTACTACCGTGCGAGGTACTACAGCCCCAATCTCCAACGCTTTCTCAGTGAAGATCCAATTGGCTTTGTAGGGAGTCGTTTCAATCTCTACCTTTACGCACAATTAAATCCTGTTCGGTTTGTTGATCCGACGGGGCTAAGGACTTGGATATACACGCAAACGAGTATCGGAGTTGGAATAGGGCCGTTGTCGGGTGAACGTGGGCAATATAGTCTTATTGACCCTTTTACTGGCGAAATGCATACGTGGGATTATTGGGGTTATGGTGTTGGGTTAACGCCTACTGTATTAGCCGGCGCTGCTCAGGCTCAAGTTGGTGTTTACGACGGCCCGGACGACCCTACGCAGATTAGCAACTGGGGGTTGGAAATCAGTGGCTTTGCTGCAGTTGGTAACAAGGGAGCATCCTTTTCCTACGGTGGCACGGGTTTAGCGGGAAGTGGGGAGGGGTGGGGAGCTGGAGGTTGGGCCGGGGGCATAGGTGCAGGGATATCAGCGATGGGTACTAAATCTACGTATCGGGGTAAAAGTAATGTTCTGCCTGACTCTGTTAGAGAAGCTATCAAGGATTTGGCAAAGCAAATAAAAGGGAAGAAATAGAGGAGCCGCCTTATGGACAGCAACGGCATGACGAACTTTCCCGACGAACACGATGCTTCTGTAAAATCCTACTTTTTCACTGGAGACTCCTCGGGAAGAACGAATATCAAAGGTGCAATAGCTGAACGTGGCCTCATTATGGGATTCGGGATGATTGTTGCTCTATTTATGGTGGGCTTCGCGCTGAAGATATGGAGCCAACAGGAAACGATTTGGGATGTATCGCTAATCTTTGCACTGCTAATTCTCTTGTTGTCGGCATGGCATTACCTGGGTCTCGTGGTAGAAATAAATCTTACGTCGCAGCATCTTTCCCTCCGCCGTCTCGTGAACTTTCGGTCGATTCCGTTTGAGAAGATCTCCCGAGTTGAGTTGTGTAGCTTAACAACGATGGGGGTCTCCTACGTATGGATAATGGGGCATTCTCATTTTCCGCTAGCAGTTTTCCCGTTGTTGTCAGGTTATCCGCCGGAGACTTGGAAAGAGTTAATTCGTCTTGTTGAAGACCTCAAGCAGAGGGTTCCCGTGAAACATACTATGTAAGGCTCTTCTCCAAACTGAGTGGGTGATTTGAGGGCATTTCAGATCTCCTCCAGCATGCAGGTTAAGATTTTGAGACGAAGGTATTCTTCGTCCCGGAGTCCGTAAGCCCGTCGTTGAATCACCCGGATCTTGTTGTTCAATCCTTCCACGAAACCCAAAGCGACCTTGTTGTCGGGATGGCAGTAGGCGGCGATCCCTTCCCAATGCCGTTCGATCAGTTGCACAAACTTCTGATAAGGTTCGAGCCTCTGCCATTTGAGAGCATCCTTCCAATTGTCGAAGAAGCGTCTGGCCCAGCCTTCCGTGTCGTAGCTCCACAACTGGCCGAAGGTCTCCTTCAACAGATAAGCCGTGTTGAGTCTCTTGTTGGCTCGCAACAGCTTTCGAAGCGACCGACGGCCATCCAAATCCAAATTCTGCTTTCGCGAGAGCAGGGTGTACTTCTGCCCTTTGATGAAGGAACGATCCTTGCCGGAGAGTCTGGCGTATTCCTGCTTCCGCACCTTGTCCAATGCCTCCCCTAAATGCCGTATCATATGGAACTTGTCGTAGAGAATCGCCGCCTGAGGCACATTCTTCTTGGCCGACTTCTCGAAGGCCTTCCACATGTCCATAACCACCAAGCGGATCTTCTTGGCCTTCTTGGGCCCCAGCCAGGCATAAAACTCGTCCATGCTTGTTTCGGACCGATCTTTCCCGCCAAACCAGATCGCACGCCGTCTCATCAGGTCGCTCACCACAATCCGATAAGTGTGCCCTTTCCGGATCGATATCTCGTCGATCCCGGAAAACAGTGTCAGGCTTGACAAACGAGAAAGACAAAGGGAAGGCGTGACAAGGAGAAGGAGTCTGATGTTGAACTAAAAGTTTCGGTTCACGATCTTGGAGACAGCCGATGGTGAACAGCGCAGGAACGCGGCGATGAGAGAAGGTCGGTGCCCAGCCTCCAGAGCCCGCAGGACAAAGTCCCGTCGGGCTGCGGTAATCTTTCGGGCTTGGCTTCGCGAACGCAGCATCTGTGGCGGGATACTATCTTTGGAGGCGGCTGCAAGGCGCTCCAAGGAGGCGGGGTGTACTTGGAGGTTTTCTCCCTGAACCTTTTTGTTTATGAGTTCCCGGTATTCGGACACAAACGGCTCTTCTCCAAGACAGGGCAGGGTCTGGGGAGGATAGTATTCTTGGTTATGGGTCATTCCACTCTCCTCTCGGACGAAGCGGGCATAAAGCTGCCGGCTGCTGGACAGATGGGGATGGAACATCGAAAGTGGAAATGCACTGTCAACAAGATCTGTTTTCTTGTGGCTTACGTACTCCCGGTGGCTCGACCAGCGCCATGCAGCAGCCTCTGGGGCGAGCTTGGCCCGGACAGGGTTAAGATGAATATAGCGTATCAGTTCCAGAAGGTAGGTATCCTTCTGACAGAGAATCGCCTTGTATCTTCCCTGAAACAGGTGTCCGAGGCGTCTGTGTCTGACGTTGAAGTGTTTGGAGTATCGGGTCAGCAGCCTCTGCATGATGAGCGACAGCGGGAACCGGTTGACCTCCACCAAGAGGTGGACGTGGTTGGGCATCAAACAGTAAGAGTAGAGAAGGAAGGGAGTTTGCTTTTTGAGGTCGGAGAGAATTTCCAGGAAGAACTGGCAATCTGCCTGATCCCGGAAAGTTTTCTGTCCTCCGTTGCCACGAGCCATAGTATGAAAGAGGGCACCAGGGAAATGAATTCGGGGAGGGCGAGGCATAAACGACATCTAGTGCTAACTTTCCCGTTTGTCAAGCCTGACACGGATTCTAATGACTTACTTTTGGGAACACCTATCCGTTTCGGATTGACACTGGCTGGAGGTCAAGCTGTTGGTACCTTTGTTTCCGAAGGGCTAAACATACCCACACCATTTCAGTACCTTAAATCTGGCTTCGCCCGCTTACCTGTATTGCCTCCTCCTCCACCAGCTCCTCCCTTAGGTATTGGAGGTCCAGCTACTTTCACTGCCTTGGAATCGGCCATCCTTGTAGGCGCGGGTCGATTAGTCAGTGTAGGTGCAGCCTTGAGTGCTTTCGAGGCCGGAATCGTTATGGGCTCCGCAATTAACGCCCTCTTACCCGAAATCTGTCCGTAAAGGAAGGACCATGATTGGGAAGAAAACCGACCGTGTCTGGAGCAAGAGGAAATTCTACCTGTTTTGTCTCGGGTACTATCTAGTTGTCATCATCGCTGTGGGGATCCTCATTTGGATTGAGAGACAGGGAATCATTACGAATCAGCTAGTCTGGCTCGTAATAGCGCTGGTATTCGGCGCATTGCTAGCTCCCGATTTAGACGTACTTCTTTTTAGCTACAAGAAATATCTTCGGGACATGGAAAAAATCCTAGAACGACGGGACCAAGGTAAAGGGTGAAATCCTTATCTAAGGACACCACATGGGTTGTGCATTCAGGAAGTTAAGAGAAAAGAGACCCCACGGTGATTCATACCTTTCGACCACGACAGCTCCATTAGCAGCAGTCGAATCGTTTGGGTATGACGGTGCGGGGAATTTGACCCGTCACACTGACCGCAAGGGACAGGTGAATACGTTCACCTATGATTCCTTAAATCGTCGGACTGCTGGGAGCTACGCGGATGGAGCCACTACAAGCTTCGCCTATGATGCTGTAGGTCGGCTGATCCAGGCGACGGACTCTGTAGGTGGGACGATTGTGAATCAGTACGACAATCTTGACCGGCTCATTGCGCAGATCACCAACCTTGGCACCGTGAGCTACCAGTACGACGCTATTGGCCGGCGGACACGAATGGACGTGACTGGGCAAGCTCCTGTGACTTACAGCTATGACCCCGCCAGTCGGCTTAGGCAGAAACAGAAAACAGGAAACAGTGTCAGGCTTGACAAACGAGAAAGACAAAGGGAAGGCGTGACAAGGAGAAGGAGTCTGATGTTGAACTAAAAGTTTCGGTTCACGATCTTG
>Ga0209212_1006289_pt1 | contig 13656 bp, 7 predicted proteins | sample RifGroC2_FD_183996 | JGI IMG/M metagenome (GOLD analysis project Ga0209212, IMG submission 183996) | Groundwater microbial communities from Rifle, Colorado, USA - Groundwater C2 (SPAdes) (version 2) | ecosystem: Environmental > Aquatic > Deep subsurface > Groundwater | place: Rifle, Colorado... | reverse complement strand
TGACAGGAGTTTAAGGAATCAAGTCACTTAAATCATTAAAGCAATTGTAAATATTGAGTTTTGGCCCTTTAAAATTGTAGTACCCTGTTTTCCGACTATATTTTTTTGATCACATCAGGCATGGGGTCTATTTTTTTATCAAAATTTTTCTTGACATGTAAGACCTAATATGATATAATCAAAGTATGGCACATTTTCATATTAAACACAAAAATGGTCGACCCTATCTTTATGTCCGCGAGATCGCGCGGGTTGGTGGCAAGCCGAAAGTCGTTTCGCAAACGTATATCGGCGCGCCGGATCGCGTTAAAGAGCTCGTAAATAGTGAAGCTGAGGAGGTTAAATTAAGAGTCGAGGAATTCGGTGCGGTCTGGCTCGCCAACGAGATCGACCGCAGAGTCGGTCTGGCCGAGATCATCGATTCTGTGATACCAAGGGACAGCAGAGAAAAAGGTCCAAGCATAGGCGAATATTTCGTATATGCCGTAATCAACAGAATGATAGAACCTCAAAGCAAGCGTGGCCTTGCTGATTGGTTTAAAAATACCGCGGTAAGAGAAATAAGACCCGTTGACGTCTCCGACCTTTCAAGCGAAAGGTTCTGGGAAAAATGGAACCGTGTCAGCGAAAGCGATTTAGAAATAATCATAAACAAGTTTTTCGAAAAGATCAGAATGCTCGAAAAGATTGAACCAGATTGCGTTTTATTTGACACTACGAATTACTATACCTACATGGCCAGCGATACGCCGTCGGAACTGGCTAAACGCGGCAATAATAAGGACAGCAAACATCATTTGAGACAGATAGGCCTTGCTATGCTTGCATGCCGCGGCGACATGCTGCCGTTATATTATCAGGTATATCCGGGAAATCTCCACGACAGTAAAGAGTTCAGGAAGGTTATTGAAAAACTGGCGGATATTGTATGGGGGATAAACGGCTCTAAAAAGCGCTTGACGATAGTCGTCGACAAAGGGATGAATTCAGAAGATAACTTCGCCGTGATAGATAATAACAAGCAAATCCATTTTATCACAACTTATTCTACGCATTATTCAGAAGAACTGACTAATATTTCGCTTGATAAATTTTCGCCAGTAAAGCAGGATGACAGCGACGATCGCGAGCCGGTGCTCGCATACAGGACAACCGGAGAATACTGGGGCGCTGACAGAACGGTAGTTATCACATTCAATCCAAGAACGGCCAGAAAGCAATCTATCGTCTTCGAAGAAAAAATGGATACATTGCGTGAAGAACTATTGCAGATGCGCTCGAAAGTCAACGCAGGTCAGGCTCATTGGAAAAGCGAAGAGAGCGTTCGCGAAAGATACGTAAAAATATGCGAACAGCTTCATGTTTCAACGGCAGTCTATGAATTAAGTTTTGAAAAGAACCGCACCGGGCTTAAAATGACTTTCAGGCAGAACGTATACTGGATGAGCAAACATAACGCCACATTCGGCAAATCAATAATAATTACAGACAATATTGACTGGACGACAGATGAAATAGTTAAGGCGAATCTTGACCGCTGGCAAATAGAACTGCAATTCAGGCAAAGCAAAGACGAAGGCCATGTTTGCACGATGCCGATCAGACATTGGACCGACGGACAAATCAGGTGCCATTTATTTACTTGCGTAGCCGCTATAACTTACATCAGGCTCCTGGAAAGAATTTTAAAAAATAATAAAATACAAATGACCGGCGCCGAAGCAATTGAAAAAATGAAAACGCTTCATTCCGTTTTGATGATAAGAAAAACAAAGCCGATCAGGCAGCTGGAAGAACCCTCGAAGACCCAAATGATGATCCTAAAAACTATGGGTTATTACGAAAATAAAAGCGGGGGCCTACAAATGTGAAACATCAATTTCCTTCTAAAATAAGCCTTTTAGAGAAATTGGATGGTGGATTCCTTAAACTCCAGTCTGAAGGGCGGAACCCGAGGAGGGCCCGCAAGTGACCCGACGCAGCGCCTATTCGGTTGTTATACGATGGCCGCTTGGCTCTTGTTTAAAATCAAATCAACATTGTTAAAAATAAGATTGTTAATAACTGCTTTTTTTGAAATACTTTAATGTTAATCCACAACAGCGGTGCGAGCTGCAAGCGAGCGCGCTGTTGTGGCAAAATTGGTTAAAAGCTAGAGATCAGTAACGCCAAACGCCTTGTAGACTATTAATCTCAAGTCATCGTCGCAGGCGTCATACTCGTCAAGAAACGAAATTATTCGATCAATCTGTATCTTGCTTTGAAAAGGAAGCTGTTTTACCTCGTTCAATTCGTTTACAGTCAAAAAGCGATCGAGGTACTGATAAGGGCCCAACTTTAAATGTGGAATAACTTGTATGAAGAGAAGATTCCACTCTTCGCGTGCGTCAATTGCTTTAATGCACTTGACACAGCGACGATAATCCTCAATCTGTTTACCTACAACCAAGTTTAGTGATTCCTGCAACCAACAATGGAACGCATTGACGTCTTCAGTATATGATTTGATTAGTTCTCCAAGATCTATGCCTTTGGTGTGCTTGCTAACGTAGGAACGAAATTTTTTTAAATTATTGGTATTTAGCTGATCAGGCCCTAATATGAACTGTGAAGTAGTCCCACAGTCTTCACTATAGTTGATTTGCCATCTGGGTTTGTGAAACACAACGTGAACAAGGTCATTCCTCAATGACCAAATAAACGTATTGCTTTTATTAGTCTCGAAAGCAGAAATGCGATCTATGCAACCCGGAAGGTCAATTTTTTTACTTAGTGTGCGGGCCATGGTTACGAGCGTTACCGCACTCGAAGCTAGCAGATAAATCGAATCCTGAACGTTGGCTTCAAATTCCTTAAGGTCAGCTTGACGGTTTCTTTGGAATAGATGGCCGTCTTTAACTTCAGCGTGAAAAAGTTCTAGACATTGAAAGAAGGATTTTGACGCTTTGTTGAAGATGCGCAGAACAGATTTTAAAGAGTTTGCCCTTTCTTCGAAGTCATAACCTGGGTGTTCATCAACTAAACGCATTGCCGTTTTTGAATCATTTCTGAAAGCTGCAATAAGTGTTTCGTTACTCCACGGAAGTGGCCCCAGACCGTATGACTTACTGGAAGGTGATGCCATAGAATTATAACCTCTCTATATATATGTTTTTAAATTTTTCAGATAAAGAATTTATTTTATCCTCATCGATAAAAATAATATTATTTTTTAGTGAATGGCTTTCAATTTTTTCGCAAATTTTTTCAACTGCATTTCCTGTAAAGCGGCCTGAAATTGCAAATATCAATTTAGAAATTCTCTGTTGTGTTCTTGTGTATATATCATAAAACGGCATTTTAAAAGCATCATCTGCTTGAGAAATTAATTCATCAATATCTGATTTGGCTGATCCAGAAACATCTCCATATTTAACTTGAACACCATAAAATTCTAAATCGTCAAATTCTGTTTTTCTTGCAAAAACTATATCTTTACCGTATTCTTTTGTACCGTGATTATATTTGACATTTGTAAATCCTAATTTTCTTAACAATGGAATTAAAATACTAATCGTAAAATCTACTTCTGAATTTGTATCGGATATTTTTTTAAATGGTGAACCTAATGCTAAATCAGTAGTTCCTTCAATTTCATCGTATAATTGTTCAGATTTTTGAACGATGTTAATTAAAAAATCATCTTGGATAATCGTAGAAAAATAAAGAAAAATGTAATCGCCATCGTCATGATAATTTAATAGTTTAATGTCTTTGAGTTCTTTTTCTCGCTCGCTTATAATATGCCTTTTAGCTTCCATATATTTTTTAAACCCTACATTCGCATCCCAATATTTTCTTCTTCCAGAGTCTTCAAAAATAATTTCAGCACTATGATTATTGATTTTTTTAATTTGATAAGAGCATGCACCTAACATAATACAATCTTCTTGAATACTTTCACAAACATTTATTGGTATGTTTTTTTTGATTTCTCTTAATTTTAGGTTCTTTAATAGTAATTTTGGCACAGTTATGAAATCATCATCTTCGACTTTTATGATTTGGTCATCAATCATAACACAATCAAGATAATCATCTTTCATGATATATTTTATTGTCATAAACATGCTCCTGTATTTTATAAAACATTATTAATTATATTATACACTATTAATTTTTTAAGGCTTTTTAATTTTTAATTGCCACTATTTGATATGTTATGCAAAATTTTTAATAATTTTATTTCGACTCCAGAATCTTAAAATTACAATCATTATCAATAAAATATTTATTATGGCATATAAATGATTCAATGAATTTTTTGGGAGGTTGTGGTCTATTAAAATATAACTCAAATTGTTCGGGAAATATGTTTATTTCACCATCAATACCTCTAATTTTAATATTAATAAAACTATTGTCGGCAGGATAATATATTTTAATTTCATCATTCTCTATTTCTTCGAGTGAATCAATGATATCTACAATTAATATTTTCTTGCTGGGTATAACAATGAGTTTATTAAAATAATCTGAAAGCAAATTATTAAACGTTTCATCAAAAAGCAGGTCATTGTTGGTTATATTAAATAAAGTAATATTTTTTATATATGTGTTTGGAGATGAATCACTTTGTTCGATTGTTATGTTTATTTCAAAATCTTTTGTAAAAATACTTGCCTTATTTTGGTTATGGTTAATTTGAATTTCACGTCGTTTTAAATTTAGCCCATTTTTTAAATTTTCGTATAATTCATCGACAAGCAATTTTACATCATTCGTTGAAATTTCAGCAACAAATCTATTTGTACTCGAATTATTATATATCGGTTCTTTGTGAAATTTTTTTTTGTATCCTGAAAGGCTTTTAATGTTTCCAGTTGTTTCTTTTGAAAATTCATAACTTTTTTCTTTTAAATAAGGTATTTCAGCTTTTTTCTTTTCTAATATTTTTGTTAAATCAGCTATTAAAAAATCGGAAGAATATCCTCCAAAACACCACGGAGTTTGTATTATTTTCTTTACATAAGCGTCTCTAAGAGAAATCGGAATTGCTTTTTCAAAATAATTTTGCAAAGAAACCCCTGTCAGAAACTTTTTCCTTTCTAACGCTTCTTTGGCATTACCGTTTAATGCCTGAATTAGATTATAGGTCCATATTCCGTGTTTAAATTTTGTATATGGATAAGAGAATTCATCCGATTTGCATGCTGCAAAGCCGACAAAATAATTTTTGCCTTGTTGAATAAAATCTTGAAATTCTGCTTCGTTTAAATCTGTATACATACCTCTAAATTTTTCATCATTTTGGAGACCACTATGACACGAATCTAAAAAAAAGATTATACGATCACACGAATTTTTAAATTTATTAAAAATTGTTTGTAAAGAAATACTTGTTGATACTAAATCGCCACGAAGTGTATCGTAACAAGTAATAAAATTATGACTGTTTTCACAAAAACCATGTCCAGCATAGAAAAAAATAAATGAATCATTTTTCTTTAATGTTTTTAGTAAAAGATTAAATTTAGATTCAATAACTGTCTTAGTGGCATTATTACTTAATAAAACTATCTGATTTTTTTCATCATATCCGTGTATTTTTAAAATATTACTCAATTCCGTTGCATCGTTTTCAGCATAATCAACTTTATCAATTGTTCGATCTATATATTTTTCAATTCCTATAATTATAGAATAATTTGTTGACATTATAACCTCCTTTAATACTTCAATTATTTCTTAAGTTCTTTAATCTCTTTTTTTAAGTTTTGAAATTCTTGTATTTCTTTAAAAAGCACATTAGGATCAGGTTTGGTTGCAACATAGGCATCACTATGTAAATGCCCTTCAATATAACGCGATATCAGACCATTTTTTTCGATGATTTTTTTAATTATATCTGGAGTAACAACAACTTTATTTAATCTATCAATGCTAACTCTTTCATTAAATCTTAAGACAACTTCATTAAATAGTTCGAATATTACTAATGCCTCATAGTTGGTCCTTAATGCTCCAAATCCTTGTTTTAATAATGATTCTTGTTCCTCTGGAGAAGCTTTTTTACTTAATTCATAAAATTTTTGAGCTTTTTCAACGCTTTTATAATCATTTTCACTTGCGGGACTATTATCTAAAAATATCATTCCTGGCTTCTCTCTTCTTTGGTTCCAATGACATTTAAATTCAAGTTTATCATCGTTAGAGTAATTTTTTAAGCAGTGCACAAAATAAAGGTCATGTGTAAAAATTATTACTTGCCTCTTTGAAGCTTCTTCGACAAGCCTTTTAGCAATAATCGATTTTCTTTCATGATCTAATGAGTTAACCGGATCATCCATAATAATTCCTTTATTAAAACCTAATATTTGTATTTCTGTTAGAAAATCAGCTATTGAAATAGCTCTTTGCTCACCTTCGCTTAATATTTTTTTAGGTTCATAATTCTTTATCATTAATTTTCTATATGTTTGACCTTTGGAAGAAGTTTGATTAATTTCAACTTTTAAATTTGCATTTAATTTTTGACATTCAGTTTCAAAAATTTCTTTATAGCCATTTGATATATAAGTAGAATATATTTGATTCTGTTTAATCGTTATATTACGTGTATTTAAATCGTTTAATCTATTTTTGGCTTTTTCATACCACTTAAGATTATTGATAAGTTTTTCTACTTGATCAATAATTTTTGATAATGATACTTTGTCATTTATTAAATTAATTTTTTCGTTTAATATTTTTAATTCTTCAGTAGTTTTTAAACATTTAATTTCATTGATTTCTAAATTAATTTTTTTCTTAATCTCAACAATTATGGTTGCATCGTATTTAAAAGGCTTGATTTCGTTATTCCAATTCTTATTTAACATATTATTAATTAAGTTAGCTTTTTGAATTAACAAAAATTCAATATATTGTTTTAAAATTTTCAGTTCGTCAGAATAATTTTCAGTTAACCAATTTGTCAAAATTAATCCATCAGAGAAGCAATTTAGATCAATTGAGCCTAATTTTTCTTTGATTTTGCTTAATGATACCTTTACATCATTGATTTTACTTTCAATTTCATTATTGATAATTGACCAATATATTTTAATTAAGTCGCTTGCTTCTTTAGACAAAGGTTGTTGACAAAATATACATTTATCATGTTCGTCTGGATAGGTGAAACGATCACTTTTGTGATGCATTTCTGCAAACTTATATGCTGCTTCAATAAAATTTTTCCATAATTTAAATTCACTATCATTAGTTATAATTTTTTTTATTTTTTCTGTGCTAATATCATATTGATTCGCTTCATTTTTGCTAATAAAATCAATATCATTTTTAATTGAACTTATATTTAACTCAGAAAAAATTGAAAATAATTCGTTAAATTTCGTATCTTGTTGTTCCAAAAGATTTGAAATATTATTTAAATCTTTAATTCGTTTTTCAACATCTAAAACCAAAATTTCATTTTTTCGTTTTTCAAGTTGTTTTAATTCAATTTTATCATCTTCACTTACATTTGAAAGGATTTTTATTTTTTCAATTTCTGTTTTTTCGTTTATATTATTAATAACATTAATAATTTCTTCGCTATTAAAATTAATTTTTAAGTTGTTTTCAATATTGACCTTATTGATGTCGCCATTAAATTTTTCGCTAATTTTATTATACTCAGAAGATAATAAGCTAAAAAATTCTAATCCTTCAGGCGTTAAGTATAATTCGTTTTTCATGTCTAAATGAAATCTAACGCTTTGATTGTCATAAACAGCATAAAATTTAAATTCATCCCTAAATTTTTCATCACCTGGATATTTCAGATCGTATTCGCTATCATCATATTTAAATTTTATGATACATGCTGGATCATCTAATTTTTCTAAATAAATATTAGTAAGTAATTCCTTATCGCCTCTTGAATTAAATAAATTATTCATTAACCTTATATAACCAGTTTTTCCTGATCCATTTGAACCATAAATTACGGTAATATTTTTCCCGAATGTTATTTTTTGATTATTTTCTAACGCATTAACATTCTTATTACCAGAAATTTCTAAAAGTTGTAAGTTTTCAATTGTTTTTCCGTCAATTGCACCATTTATATTTATTTTAATTTCTTCTCTTTCTAGTTTTTTATCATTTAGCCCGGCATCTTCAAGAAAATAGTGATATGCTTTATCAGAAGCTTCTTCTGTAATAATTTTTTTGTTAATTAATTTTTCGGCAATCCACATAGCCCAATAAGGCAAACCATTAATCCATGTTTTAATTTCATCAAGCAATGTTATGTTATACACGTTGATCTCCTACAATACATTTTATTGATTAAATATAAATTATTAAGTTTAGATTGTCAAGATAAATTTTATTTTAATTAGCAGCTCTCCGGGCTGCAAGCCCGCGAGCTGCGTATAATAATGTTTAACAATAGAATCCCCCATCGGCCAAGCGGCTTTCGCCTAACTACCACAAAAACGAAAATATTTTCATTTAACCATTATATTGCGGATAATATACGAACATATATTAATAATTTGTGTATTTAATCATATCTAAAAATCAATCATTTGTCAAAATATTTTTGTGCCATCAATATGACTAAAACCGTTATATTTATTAATTTTTTCGAAGTCAATTAGTATAATTAGTTAACCTTTAATTTGAAAATATTTAATTTTATTCCATTTTCACTTTATTAAAATTATTGTTATCGTTATCAAATTGCATTTTTGATTTATTAATCTTTTATACACGCCAGGGTGTTATTTTACACGGGTGCTTGTGCTGCCGGCAATGAGCGAAGCGATTGGCCGGCACTAACCCCGAAAAACATAAATTATAATTGAACTTTGAATTAATTACGAAGGAGTATATAAATAATATTCACGATAAGCTCATGCAAGCTGACGATTCCGAGCATCAGTTCGCCGAAATGTATCCCGATGCCTATTGAAACAGGTTCCTTAATGCCGGTTATATAACCCGATGCGTGGTTTTTAAATCTGATAAACAAGTTCCATTCTCTTAATAATTTTTTGACATCCATTTTTCTCAAAAATCTTGATCATTCGATAGTTTGATACGTTTGTCGAATCCAGATAATTTGTCGCTCCCATTGACTGAAACATCTTGAGACCGTCAATAAATATTAAATCTCCAAATCCCTGCCCGCGAAACTCCGGCATGACGGCAAGATATACAAAACTTCCCGTTTTCTCTTCGATAAAATTCAAAAAAACTAAACCCGCTGGTTTTTGTTCATAGAAAGCGACTTTCCAGAGGTCTTTTCTAAAATGCGTGGATTCCCACATCTGTTTGAATTCTTCTTCGGCGGTCAATGGAAATGAGTCGCCTATATTTTCTGACGACTCGCTGATGCTTTTAATGAACAGCATTTTTACCGTTTCAACGCTTAATTCGTTAACGCTTCTGTACTCAATATTTTTCTCGATTTTTTGCTCCAATGGGTTATCAAGACTTCCGCTATATAGAACCTTGTGCTTCCTTAAACGAAAACCAACTTCAAAAAGCGCGTCTTTCAATATCTCATAGGGTTCATTGCAATCGTCGAGAAAGGTATCCAGGCGATGGACATTTCTTATTTTTGCTTCAGATACGGCTAATTGAAATAGATCAATGGCGATATTTTTACATTCAGGACACATTTTGATCGCCGGCATTGCGAAAAGAATATGTTCATTATCTTCCTCAATAAAACACATTTTTCCGGGAAATTTCCCGCCTTGTTCGAAAATGAAGAAATTTCCAATTGGAATGTTGAAAGAAGCAGCCCATGCTTTCTCTTTCTGAATCCATTCTTCATAATTTGATTCAGATACTTCCTTTGGACTTGCATACCAGATATTTACTTCATCGCTTCGAATTCTTCTTGCAGTTCCATCAACGATTAATTTTCTTTTCTTCATAGTATTATTTCAAACTTTCTTCTCCAAATATACCGCCTGTTAAAATTCCTGCGTTGGGTAACCGTTCCATGTTGGCGTCGTCCATCCGGTTTTACCCGAAAGGTAATAAATTTTAAACCCGGCGGCACAGCCGGAGAACATGTTTAATTTAGCGTTAGGATCTATAGCCGGGCTGGAGTTAGGCGGGTTGCCGTAAAAATAGGCTGAAGCAAGACGCGTGCAGTTGGAAAACGCATATCCGAAGATCACCGTCACGCTCGATGGTATCGTAATTGAAGTAAGAGCGGTGCAGTTTTCAAAAGAGCTTCTGCCGATGGTCGTAACGCTCGATGGTATCGTTACCGAAGTAAGAGCGGTGCAGCCTCTAAATACTTTATCGTCTATGGATGTCACGCCCGAAGATATCGCAACTGAAGTTAGAGAATTGCAGTTTTCAAAAGAACTTCCGCCGATGGTCGTAACGCTCGATGGCATCGTAACTGAAGCAAGTTTGATGCAGCCTTTAAAAGCTGCGCTGCCTATGGACGTAACACTTGAAGGTATCGCAATTGAAGTAAGACCGGTGCAGTTTTCAAAAGCGCTCCCGTAGATGGACGTAACGCTCGATGGTATGGTAACCGAAGTAAGTTTGCCGCAGCCTTTGAGCATTCCGGCGCCAATAGTCTTAACGCCGGCGGGTATCGTAACTGAAGCAAGGCTGGTGCAGCCTTCAAACGCATTGTTGCCGATATCAGTCACGCTCGTTGGTATCGTAACTGAAGCAAGGCCGCTGCAGATGTAAAACGCTTCAATGCCTATAGACGTCACTCCGTCCGGAATGATGACGCTCGTAACGCTGGTTTTTCCACAGAACGCTTTATCGCCTATTGCCGTTACCGGTGTATCGTACATTGAGGCAGGTATTTTGACCGTTTCGTCGTTGCCCATGTATCCCATGATCGTTAAGCCCGTTTGGTTTCTGACATATATGAAACCGTCAGTGCCTATTATACCGGTCGTATAGGTATTCCATGGATTGGTCCATCCGGTTTTGCCCAAAATATTACATATCTTGAAACCAACGAAGCAATTGGAAAATACAAAAGTGCCGAACGTCGTTGGAGCATCGCCGTCAAAACGGGCGAAAGCGAGATTTGAACAGCCTTTAAAAGAGTTATTGCCTATAGACGTAACACTCGATGGTATTGTAACTGATGTAAGACCGCTACAGCCTTCAAACGCATTATTGCCAATATTAGTCACGCTCGTTGGTATCGTAACTGATGTAAGTTTACTGCAGCCTTTAAGCATTTCATCATCAATAGTTTTAACGCCGGATGGTAAAGTAATTGATGTAAGGCCCGTGCAACCTTTAAAAGTTCCGGTGCCGGTAGAAATAACGCTGGATGGCATCGTAACCGACGCAAGACCGCTACAGCCTTCAAACGCGTTATTGCCAATATTAGTCACGCTCGTTGGTATCGTAACTGATGTAAGTTTACTGCAGCCTTTAAGCATTTCATCACCAATAGTTTTAACGCCGGATGGTAAAGTAATTGATGTAAGGCCCGTGCAGCCTTTAAAAGTTCCGGCGCCGGTAGAAATAACGCTGGATGGTATCGTAACTGATGTAAGACCGCTACAGCCTTCAAACGCGTTATTGCCAATATCAGTCACGCTCGATGGTATCGTAATTGATGTAAGTTTGCTGCAACCTTCAAACGCATTATTGCCTATAGACTTGACGCTAAAAGATGTCGCAGCGGACATTGTAACGGAAGTAAGACCGGTGCAGCCAAGAAACGCTTCTACGCCGATGTTCGTCACTCCGTCCGGGATGTTGACACTCGTAATGCTTGTTTTTTCAAAGAACGCTTTATCGCCAATCTCCCTTACCGGCTTACCGGAAATTATGAACGGTATCGCTATCGCTCCGCCGGTACCTTTATAATTTAAGATTGTTATGTACGTTCCATTATCGACAAATGCAAAATCGTTTGCGACGGTCGTATAAGTATTCCAGCCAGCCCAACCATTTTTGTCCGAAAAATAATAAATTATAAAATTTGTGGAGCATTTTGAAAATACATCGGTACCGAACGTCGCCGGCACGTCGCCGTCAAAACGCGCCGAAACGAGATTTAAACAACCTTTGAATGCATTATTACCGATTGACATAACGCTCGATGGTATCGATACTGAAGTAAGGCCGGTGCAGCCTTCAAACGCGCCGGCACCAATGTTCGTAATGCCGTATGGAATAAAGACGCTCGTAATGCCCGTTTTTGCAGAAAACGCGCCAGCAGCTATCGTCTTTACTAATTTACCGTCTAAGGAGAATGGTATTTGAACCGTCCCGCCGGCGCCCTTGTAGCCTGTGATTGTTAAGTCAGTTTCGCCGGTATAAGTGAAATCAGCGGGATTGATCGCAACGGTCTTATAAGGGCCCCAGGGGTTGGTCCATCCGGCTTTATCAGAAATGTAATATATTTTAAACTCGAAGGCACAGCCGGAGAACATGTTCAATTTAGCGTTAGGATCTATAGCCTGGCTGGAGTTAGGCGGGGTGCCGCAAAAATAGGCTGAATCGAGACGCGCGCAGTTGGAAAACGCAAATCCGAAGATCGTCGTCACGCTCGAAGGTATGGTAATTGAAGTAAGGGAAGTGCAGTTTTCAAAAGAGTATCTGCCGATAGACGAAACGCTCGAAGGTATCTTAACTGATGTAAGGGCGGTGCAGCCTTTAAATACGCTATCGTATATAGATGTCACACTCGCCGGGATCGTAACTGAAGAAAGGCCGCTGCAGCCTTCAAAAGCGCTTCCGCCGATGGACGTGACTCCTTCGGGAATGACGACACCGGTGATATTCGTTTTTCCGGAGAATGCCCCGCTGCTTATCGCCTTTATCGGTTTGCCATATATGCTTGATGGTATTTGAACCGATCCGCCTGTTCCGGTGTAGCCCGTGATTGTCAGGTACGTTCCATTATCTTCCAATGTGAAAACGGGCCGTATCGAATGTATCAGACCGGAATCAACGATTATCTGGTTTGATTCGGCTTTTGCGAGACCGGGCGAGTTGAATTCAAGTATAATGGTGCCCGCATCGTTATAACTCAGGCCTGAAAATGCGGCTATACCTTCTGCATTGGTTTTCGCGACGAGATTCACGCCAAGAGTTCCGGCAATGCCGCTTTTTAAAGAAACCGTGACGTCAATCCCGGAAGTGGCGATATCATTTCCATAAATGTCCTGTATTTTTACAGACGGCTGAATTGAAAATGCCTCATTTTTTATTGCGTTCTCTGATGGCTGAACCGCCATAACTAATTTGGATGGTGCGGCCGGAACAATATTGAACGAAGCGTTTTCGGCCGTGACGCCGCCCGAAACAGCCTTGATCCTGTCGCTATTAAACGACTTCGTTATCGCCGCGACTCCCGACCAGACGCCATTTATAAAGCCCGTGTTCGAAATAACAGTAAGAGACGAACTTAAATCTGATATCGTTATTTCAGAGCTGAAATCTTTTAAGATATTCGAAAGTTTGTCCTTTGCGGTTATCTTTATCTCAAAAGTAGCGCCTGCCTGAATATCGCCTGCTATATTCGTTATGTCGAAATGATCGGCCGTGGGTTTTTCGGACGGCTCGGTCCTGCTGATAATCCCGGTTACAATCAGTTTTACTGATGCGTCTTGCGTATTTTTGTCGATGAGCGTTCCGTTAATGCTGATCGACGTTCCTTCGGGCACTATATTT
>Ga0209212_1006288_pt1 | contig 13660 bp, 8 predicted proteins | sample RifGroC2_FD_183996 | JGI IMG/M metagenome (GOLD analysis project Ga0209212, IMG submission 183996) | Groundwater microbial communities from Rifle, Colorado, USA - Groundwater C2 (SPAdes) (version 2) | ecosystem: Environmental > Aquatic > Deep subsurface > Groundwater | place: Rifle, Colorado... | reverse complement strand
GACACGGACGCAAGCGCCGGTTCAGGAATCGGCAACAGCTACGCCAACCCAAAGATAATTCGCAACTCGTCCGTAAAAGGCTCGTCGCTGATATCGAACGCCGGTCCAAAATCAATTGTAGAAAGCGAATACGGCAATAAAAACTACAACGCCTTATCGAAAAAAATTTCCGCAGCAGTACAGATCAGCCGCAGCGCCCTGGACGCGATCATAGAAAATATAGGCTCGAAACGCCCCGAAACGGGCGGTATGCTTATCGGCCCGATCGGCGGCGACAAAATAACCCATTTCGTGTTCGACGAGGAGGCGTCCGTGTCTTCGATAACCTACTCGCCTTCGTTCGAAGAGTTGAGCGTGCTTTGCGACATCGCGGCCGAAAAAGGCTACACACTTAAAGGCTTCTGCCACAGCCATCCCTGTGGATGCTCGCAGCCGAGCTACGGCGACATGGAATACGTTCGCAAATTCTTCCGCGAGAACGAAAAACTCGAAAAATTCTACATGCCTATACTGACCGGGGCGCCTATAGGGTTCGAAGATCTTAAACGGGCCGTTAAAAACGACAATTACTCTAAATTCATAAACTTCTACACCGTCTTCCGCGAAAACCAGTATCAGTTCTATAAAGTCAATATCTCGATAGAAGACGACAACATCGGAGATTACAAGAAATACAACCCTATATTCCCGTCGGTTATACTGCCTAAATCAGTGGCCCGCATCCGCACCGGAGTCATCGAAAACTATATCGGCCAACGCGGGATCAGCGTCGAGAAAAAGTCGCTGAAATTAGGTGAAATATATATCGGCTGCATTATCGCCACCGGCGCCGGTTTCGAAATTAACATGCTGCTGCCTACCGAATTCCCTCTTCTTCCGCCGCACATAATAGTGGCCGAGACCGGCGGAGCCGAGTACCAATGCGCCATAGACAACTGGAACATCGAAAAAAACGAATTACCCGAAAAAACCCTGGCTAAGATCATAATCGGAATATGCGGCGGCAGCGTCAAAAAAAGCGTAAGCATATGACACCCGCGCCTGAAGGCGCCTTTTCCATAACATCACTCTCTTTTATCTCGGGGCCGTTCCAAAGGGGACGGCCCCATTTTTTTTGCTGAACCCTTATTAACTCGATTTTCATATATCAAATATGTTATTTAAAATATTGTCAAAATATATAATTGACAAATAAAAGCTATTCTGATAATATAAAATAAACATTTATCTTTAACACAAAAGGGCATTTATGTATTATGTACTTAACTCTCCGGTCATAACCGGCCCTGGCACATATAAATACGAGCTTATCCCCGTCGACGCCGCCGCCGCGTGGCTCAAAAACCGCGAGTGGACCAGCACCGTCGGCTACGAAGAAACCGCCAGCGTGATGAGCGACCTTTTCGGCATCGCCATCCCCGTCAACCGGATAAACATCAAAATGCAGGCCGGCGACGAGGCCCTCGTCTTCCGTCTCGTCAAAAGGCTCGAGTCCGCCCTTCTCAAGGGCAGCGTCAGCGAAGAGTTCATAAAGAATAATTTCGAGATAGGGATACTGCAAAAACTCACCTGATCGTACAATCATTACGTTATAAAATCTATAAAAACGCCATAAAAATTTTGATAATAAAATATTAAAGCAAAGGGGTCTTTAAAAATGGAAAAAAATGAAACCAGCGCCACATTTAAGGTAAACGACACGGGAACTTTTTTTGAAGCGTACAATCCAGCTATTTTCAGCCACCACATAGAATCTTATGATGATTTTTTTTCCGGCGCCCCTTTAAGCAGATATAATCTTAAAAACCTTTGCGGCCGTTTTTGCGATATATTAAATGAAACCATATCCAGAGAAACCGACAAACCTGAATTATTTAATATTTCAACCGGCGATATAAAATTCTCTAAAAGCAAAACCGCCAAAAAAAATACTTCTGAAACTATCGTTGATTTTAACGTAAACTTCAATTCTCTTAACTACACGACCAAACAATTCATTAACTTTCCATTGCTGAACGAACATGACGGCTGCTTTATTTCGAGAAACAACAATGAAGACGGATCGGTTGAAAATTACTACACTCCGGTAATAAGACTTTTGAGAAGGCCCGTAATTAAATTCAAAGGTCTCATAGACTCAAAGTTCGTTCAAAAAGAAGAAATCACTTCCTGCACCGATGAAGACAACAAAAAAAAAGTAAAAAAAGTAGATAAAACAACAAACCTGCTTTTCAACATAATACCCGAAGAAGGATTTTTCGTTTCTTTCAAAGTTTCATTAAACCATTCCGACGGCACGGTCGAATTATGCGTCAAACTGGATTCTGACATTTTTGAAAACAACCGGGCCGCTTCAGAAATATCGCCGGATGACGACGGCGTCAAAATTTCAAACCATGACCCGCACGACACTTCAAACTATATCAAAATAAGCGATAATAAATTTGACGGTTCAGATATTTATAAGATAATAAGCGGAAAAAAACCTCTTATCAAATTAAAGAACGGCGCGGAAAAACCAATAAAATTCAGTCTTTCAAAACACCTTAGAGATCTTATCAATAAGACCTTCGGAACGAACTCCGATTCAGATTTCATTGAAATGTCAGATCTTTTAGCTATTAAAAAGGCTTTTTCAACCGAAAAACCTGAAAAAACCGAACCTGCCGTTAAAGTTAGCGAAGTAACCCTGAAAATGAATAATTTTATCGAATATCTCAACAACCATATCACAGGGCTGCTTTCAAGTTACGAAGCCTGTCTGGTGAACGAATCCATTTATTCCTACTGTTTATCATGGTTCAAAATCGCCGCTGATAAATTCTCAAAAACTCTTGCCAATAACGTCATCAAGAAAAATAAAAGCAGTCTGACCAGCCAGTTAGGCGGCATTTTTGAATTTTTAAGCGAAAAGCTAATGGCTATCCATGAAATGGCCGGGATCGAGCTTCTCGACATGACAAACCCTTTAGCCAGAGCAGCCCATCAAAGAAAAGTAACCTTCCTTTCAGACACGGAAAAATCCCCCAGGTCCTTCTCCGCGGAAGCCGCGCAATATCTTTCAAAGTCCATCCGCGACGTCAACTGCTCCGTTATTGGAAGGATTTGTCCCGTAGAAACGCCGGAATCCGAAAAAATAGGGCTGATAAATTTTTTAGCTTCGAGCGCTTCGATAGACCTTAAAAACGGCGATATTTTATCGGAAACAGCTTCCGGTAAAGTTTCTTACGAAACCGAAGAGACCGCGTTTTTAAAACATTCGAAAGAAAATTATCATTCGATGATATTCAACGGCTCGAAATCCTTTAACTCTCTCGAATTCGAAAAGAACTTCATTGAGTGGAAAAATTCCAAAAAATGCCCATATTCAGTAGACCCCGCCGGGGCGCTCGGTTATTCCGCTCTGCAGATACCCTTCATCAACCATAACGACGCGGCGCGCTCGCTCATGGGAGCTAAAAACCTCAAATCGGCGGTTCCTCTACTCAAGCCTGAATTGCCTATCATAAGGACAGGTTTTGAAGCCAACGCTTTCGCGGCCGGCAATGAAGACCACGAAAACAACGTTATAAAATCTCCATGCGACGGCATTCTGAGAAACATAACCCTGGGCAAAAAGGACGGCCGCAACATTCTTACGTTTATGATAGAAGACAAAGATAAAAAATTTCACAAAATAAGCGTTGAAAAATATAAAATAAGCCCCACACAGACATTCTCAGGCTTCGTTCCGATGGTGGGCTTTGAACCCGATCTCTGGAAAGGAGTGAAAGGCGCAGAACACTTAAAGCGTTCGAGCAAAATGATCTGCCGTGTCAGCAAGGACCAGCCGCTGGCAATAGCCTCTTCCTGCTCGGAGGCCGGAGAAATCATGTCCTGCCCCGGAGTTAATCTGCTTGCCGTTTATGCCATCCATGAAGGATACAATTTCGAGGACGGCATAGTGATATCTCAAAGACTTGTCGATGAGAATATTCTGACGTCGGTTTCGCTCTGCGTTCTTAAAAATTCATACGACCCTGATGTATTCGATACAGAAATAATGTATAAAGAAGCCGTTGAAAAACTATTGTTCCGTGAAATTCCAAAAGATACGGTAGAAAAGTTATATAACATTAAGGTTATCGAAGGAAATCCGGAACCTAAAAAAAATGAAGTCACTAACAGGAGAAATTCTACGGATTACGAGCTTGAAACATATTATGGAACCGTGATCGACGTTTCGCTTATAAAAGAAAAAACCGTCACCGGAAAAGACAGGGATACTATTAAGATCACTTTCGCCCAGAAAAAGAAAATCGGAGTAGGCGACAAATTAATGGGACGCTATGGCAACAAGGGAGTTGTCTCTAAAATACTTCCGGCCGATAAAATGCCTAAATTAAAAGACGGCACGCCGGCGGACATGATCCTGAGCCCTAACAGCGCGATAGGAAGAATGAACATCGGACAGATAATCGAAACGCAGATATCGCCGCTTAAAAAATTCGGTATAATAGATAAAAACAAAGATTACAGGCCGTTCGATAATTCCACCGAAGCCTATAAACTTTTCGGCACGGCCGAAGAATTCAAAAAATTCGTGAAAGAAAGAGTGATCGACTCTAAAACTAAAGAAGCGGCCGATTTGAAAAAAACTTTCGATTACGATGAAACGCTGAAGGTTGTTTTATATAAAGACGGCCCCGGCAGAGCGTCACGCGAAAAATATTACGATAATCCCGTTCTTGCCGGATACCAATACATTTTCAAACTCAACCATATTTCAGAAGATAAGATCCATTCGCGCGGCGACGACGAAGCTTACGACATAAAATATCAACAGCCGGTCAAAGGCAAAAAAAGATGCGGCGGCCAGAGGGTCGGCGAAATGGAACTATGGGCGCTTCTTGCTTTCGGCGCTAATAAGATCATCAAACATTTCATATCGGATGTATCCCAGAAAAAAATCGAGTTTAAAGACGCCGCGAAAAAAACGGTCGAGGCCTTCGAAACCGAAAGCGCCGTCACTAACGCTTTAAGGGCCTGGCTTGCGGCGATGGGAATTTACATAAGCCCGGCCGCCGAAAAAAGACACGGCGAACTCGAATATTCGGTAAACCTGATAAACAATTCGAACTGCCGCAACATATTTCTCGAATCCGATCTCATGATAAACGGCTTCAAGGCGCTCGATGCATATAAAATGGTCATCGATAATCCTAAATACCTGGAGGAGCAAAAGTCGTCAAACGCCTCCGATGAGCTCACTAACACCGAATATTACGGCAATTTAAATAAATTCAGCACATCAGGCATTGAATTGTACAAAAATTACGGCATCATACGCTTTGATGAACCGATAGTCAATCCTATACTGGCCGATGGACTTTTTGACCATATCAAAGTGAACGTTAAAAACATTAAACAAAATTATGTTCACGATAAAGAAAAGATCAATAAAATAAAGTTACTGATCGATTCCGCCAGACTTATTTTAAGCCCAAAGTCGCCGGCAAATGATAATATTGACGAAAGCATCGTATGCGGCGGCATTAAAGAACTTAAAAGCCTCATTGCCTCGAATAAAGGCATATTAGACGGTGTTTATGACGAAATCATATCAGCCATAGAACACTGCAAAATGAATTTTATATTAGTTCCGCCGCTGATAGTCAGGGCCGAACCCGCCGTGGTCGATAAAATGCGCGAAATAGAATCGACTATGAATTATAACAATGAATCGGAGAAGATAAAAAAATATCTCGAATCAAAATTAAGTTTAAAAGATGATAATCCCGATCTTAAAAAATTGAGAAAGATACTCACCGAACATTTCGGAGGTGCCGGCCAATTCAAAAAAGCTCTTGACGAAATAACTAACATAGTAAAACCTATAATCGAAAAATATGAAGTTAAAACTAAAGATGAAGTTCTTAAATACTTAAAAACAAAATATCCTAAATCGTTAAAAGAAAAATTTGAAAGCGGCAACGTTCGGCTGAAAGATTTCGTCAATAAAATGTACGAAAAAATTTTCTACATAGCTTCAGGTAAAAACGAAGAAAAAGGTAAAATGCGCGCCGATCTGTTCACCGCTGTTTACTGGCTGTTTTTCAACGACCTGAAAAATAAAAAAGGCATACTTGCGAGACTGGCGACAAAAGATGGTTTACTGCGCAAAAACATTCTCGGCAGGCGCATAGATTATTCAGGCCGCGCCGTTATAGTACCCGATCCGACACTAAAACTCGGAGAGATAATTTTATCTTATAACTTCGCTTATAAGTTCCTCAAAAACGATCCTGAATTCAAAAACTGGGTCTCTAAACATAAGAACAGCGATTTTAGCGTTAAATTCAATACTATAACCACACAGCACATGTCAAAGGAAAGGTATATAATCTTCAACAGGCAGCCGACGCTTCACCGCTTCGCCATGCAGGCGTTCAAGATCAAAACTTTCTGTCTTGAAGACGTTATAAAGATACATCCGCTTTCCTGCGAGGGCCTGGGCGCAGATTTCGACGGCGATACAAGCGCGCTGTATTATCTGGAAAGTGAAGAGCTTCAGCAGGAATTAAAAGAAAAACTTTCGATCGCGAACAATCTGGTGAAATCAACCGCCGCAGATAATATTATGCTGCATTACGAACAGGATTTCAATTTCGGCGAATATGTCATGTTACTTGATAAAGATAAGAAAAACAAGGGTGAACGCGCCGCCGCTTATATAAAATCAATTATAGAAGGTCTTCCGGACAAACTTAAAAAGCATTTTGAAAAGATCGGCGGCTGCGCAAAAATAAGCGACTTTATTTGCGAGCTTTCAAAATATTCCGTCAAGGCGTACTTCGAAAGCGACGATGAAAAAACTTTCAAAGCCGCTTTAGACGCGATAGATAAAATAAAATCCGATACTCTCAGCCATGCGACACGATTCGGAGCTTCATTCGGCGTTCACGATCTCTGTGAAATGCAAGGCGGCTATAAAAACGAAAGCGAGTTCGACGCCTATATCAAAAATATAGATGACGCGAACGGGCTTAAATTGTTCTTAAAATCCAAATCAAAAGGAAACTACGACATCATCAGGCAGTTGTGCGGCGCAGAAGGCCGCGGCGAAATGCAGACACTCCGCGGAGACAGGCACCCGCCGACAACGGCGAAGGTAAATTCATGCCTTCTCGGAGGCCATAATTTTTATGAATACATTACTTCAATACACGGCGCGCGCTGCGGTCTGGGAATGAAAAAACTACTGACGCCGGTATGCGGATATTTCAACAGAATGCTCGTTGAAACGCTCTACGATGTAAAGATCGTCGAAAAAGACTGCAAAACCAGAAATTACCTGGAATATGACATTAACTCCATAAAAGCCTTCTTTACAAAAGACGGCAAGGTCAATTACGATGATGTTAATAAAGCGTTGAAACATATCTTGCTTTATCGTTACGATTCATCCGGAAAACTTATTACCGACGAAGTTTTCAATAACAGCATAAAATTTGACGAGAACGGCAAAAATAATGCCGGCAGCTCGATTATGTTAAGAAGCCCGCTTCTCTGCGAGTCTAAAAACGGCATCTGCTCGAAATGCCACGGCCTCGACCTTACCAGGAACATCGAAGCGCCGGCCGGATACAACGCCGGCATAAACGCGGCCCAGACCATCGGCGAACGCGGCACTCAGCTCGCCATGAAAATGTTCCACGGCGGCGGCATATATAAAAACAAGTTCGTCAATACAGTAGAAAAATTAATAAAAGACATTAAAAACATCAAAAATCTTAACATAAAAGACGCTTATTTCAGACTGCTCAAAGAAGTCATACGCGACCATATTGTTACGAACAAAGTAAGCGCGATCAATTTCGAACTTCTCGTGTCCGCTCTCGCCGTGGTCGAAAAAGGCGAAAAAATAATTAAATACGACCATTCCAACGCCGGTTTAAGAATAGACCGCGATTTCCTGTCAAGAATATCGTATGGAAGGCTCGTCAGCGAAGTAAGCGACGAAGCGTGGCAAATAGCGGCCGGCGGACTTAAACCGAAAAAATACGCAACTTCATCCGAAAAGGCCCGTATTATATTTTCAAAATCAATCGAGGCGGTGAAGTAAATGCAAAAAATAAAAGCCCCAAAAATCGGACAAGGCACAAAAACAAATGCAAAACCTTCACCTATTTTAATAGATTTAACAAAACCGGAATCTATTGAAGATACTGATAATACAGAAAATTATAATAAAGTCGAAGACGATGATCATGGCATCGATATTCGTGATGATGACGACGATGAGATGGAACAGGAGGAATCCGGGTCAGATGATTTGTCTGACGCGCACAAATATTCCCGGCCCGAAAAAAAAATATATGCCGGTTCAATAACTTGTGAAGGGAAAAAAATCTTATGGAATCCATACCCTAACATCTTTAAGGATAAAAAGAACCTCGAAAACATTGAAATTTTCATTGAATGTTTTAAAGATGAATTCAAAAAATTTATTGAAGCGCCTGCCGATAAATGCTTTTATCATCTTAAACCGCTGACGCAGAAAACAATAGCCGATTATATGCTTCCTAAGGTTTCCGAAACAAGAAAAAAGAATTCTAAAAAAGACGACCTGGATGATATTAATAAAAACAGCGTTACAAGCTGGTTAAGCAAATTTGCTTCAACATATTATATTAAAATTAATGATTTACATTTTGACGTTTGCGATCTTTTTGACCAGACAAAAAACACGCTTACTATTTCAGAATTCGCCATAGCGGTTTTGATAAGTGGAAATGACATCTGGCCTGTTATAGATTTGATCGATACTGACGTCGAAAGAGCAGAAAAAATAGAAAATAAATTGGACGATATTCTTGAAAAAGAAATAAGGGGGAAACTTTTTATAGAAAATGAGGACCCTAAAAACAATATAACGCAAGCCGGAAAAAATAAAGTTCTTAAAAATGCATATGACTTTGCTTGCCAAAACCATGATTTGATATTATCTAAATATTTTTAAGTTTAAGAGGAACTATAATGGACGATAAATTGCTTATTATAATCACCGATAAAAATTTATCTAAAAAAAACAACGGACCGGTCGAATTAAAAGAAATCATAAATAATTTAAATACCAACTCGAATGAAAACTCGATCGCTTTCGATCAAATAGATGAGCCTTTGAAACAAAAACTTTCTAAAAAAGTAAAAGTAAAAATTTTTAACAGTATAGACGAGTTCGAAAAAAATATCAAATCGATCATCTGTGAAACCGGCCTTATTCTTTACGATATAAGTGTAAATACACCTAAAGGCCGGCGCGGCATCCTTGAAAATCTAAACGAAATAATTAAAGACTGCCTGTCTGAAAAATCTTTGATCAATTATCCTCCGATAGGTTTCATCGCTGAAAAGTATAGAATAAAAATTCTTGAAGAACAGGTCATATCGCCGGATTATCCCAAATTCATAGGAATATTTTCATATAAAGGATTGCATGATCCCTCGTTCATAAGCCTGACAGATAATTTCCTGAACTTGTCCGGTGTAGACATCAAATCAAAAATCATAGGAGAAACATGTAAAACTGAAATTGAAAAAGTTCATGAATTGACGACTTTTTTCAATACAAGAAAATTTTCATCTCTATTCATCGGCAAAAACCGCCAGGAACTCTTAAGATTGAGGACGGAACTTATTAATATGAAAGACGTCCTTATAAGTTGGATAAAAAGTGACCTTGTTAAAGAATTCCAAAATAATTCCGAGTTTTTAAGAGTTTTTTTCAATAATTTATCCAACAGCAAAAAAAGCGATGAGGTCGATGAAGATCTGAATAAATATTTCAAAAAAAACGACGAATCAAGCTGGAAAGGATTTTCAGTATTGATACTCGGTGATACGGGAACGGGGAAAACTCTGGTCAGCGAGTGGATAAATTCTTTCGTTGAAAATCTTGTATCTAATAATGGCAAAAAGTGTATCATTGAAACCAATCAATTTAACTGCGCGAATCTAACAGAAGAGCTTTTTGATTCCGGTTTTTTTGGAATTCTTGACAAAATGGCCACCGAAGTCAAAGATCGTTTCGGAAAAATTCTCGAATCGATAGGAAAAATAATGTTTCTGGACGAAGTGGCAGAACTACTGCCGCAGTGCCAGAGCAAACTTCTGACATATCTTCAGGAATTCAAAATGCGGCCTGAAGGCTTCGACAAAAGCGATCTTTACATTCCAAACTTTTTAGTGGCAGCTACAAATCGGGATATACAGCCGGAAAGTGAAAAAGAATTCGGCCGGTCAAACATTGATTCTTTAAATGAAGTGAAAGATCAAAAATTCAGGCAAGACCTTTATCACAGATTCAAGTTCGTGATCAAACTGCTGCCTCTTAAAGAACGGAAGGAAGACCTCGAGATACTCATCGATTACGTTCTTCAGGATCCGAATGTGAACGCATTGAAATCATCTAAAAACGAAGCCCCTGTGGAATATTTAATAACGAATATAGAAAACCGGGCCGTCGACTGCCTTAAAGAATACGACTATCCGGGCAATTTCAGAGAGCTGGAAAGGATATTAAAAGACGCCGTCAACAGGGCTATATTCTATAATTCGAATATTTTATTATTCGACCATCTGCCGGAATACATTAAAAAATACAAAAAATCAAATTAAGTATATTTTATTGCTTTATAAAAATAAATATTCTTCATATTTTTTATCGCCGCCGAAACCAATCAGTTGGAGTTCGGCGGTTTTTTAAAATAAAATCATTTATTTAGATAAAATTCAGCGTTGAAACAACTTTTTTAGTCAAATTTTTATAAGCCGCCGAGTTCCTGTGTATGGTCTTCGGCCTGATCGTATCCATTTTCTTTGAAGAGCGCGAAAAATAGAAAACTTTAATCGCGAATTTGCCGCAGGCGAATAAGTTAGCGTCATCAGGCAAGTGCACGCCACGGCGGGTTTTTGCGGCTGGAAGTTTTTCAAATATTATCGGGCAGAGCATGAAATCGCGCTCTTCTTCGGCGAATATCTTCTTCACCTGCTCGAGGTCGGTGAGGCTGGTATTTTCAAAACCGGCGGGGTGCTTGTGCCATTCGCCCAGATAGTCCAGGCCGCCGGTTTTGCGGCCGCGGACGAGCATTTCATTGTAATAATCGATGTCGGGAATCAGCGCGATCGGGGTTTTGAACGCGCGCGGGCCGGGGCCGGATGTGTGAAAAACTACGAAAACTATGTGATTCGCCATTTCGTACTTTCTGCCCAGAAGTATGCCGCCAGTTTCGGTGTATGGGCTTTTTTCGCTCTCGACTTTAATAACGCGCAGGGTTTCGGGGCTGAAATATACCTCGACCGTCTTTTTAATTTTCTTTTTAATTTTTTTCATCATGCGCGCTCCTTTTAATTTTAAAGTGTTTGTTATAAAGCGATTCAACAGAACGCTATCTGCGAAATTTTGCCGAAATCGACGCTCACTGCTTCGAGACCGCGCGGTTTGAATTCGAGGAATGGCGACGATATTAAAATATCCAGTGCCGGGCCGCCCGAAGAATAATTAACCACGGCCAGAATTTCGCCGCCCACTGTTTTTCCTTTCAGCTCGATATAACTCACGCCGCCGGTCGAAAGAACGGTTTCGGCGCGGCAAAATGTGTTGTAATAATCGATAGCACCGGCTTTTATATATATTTTACGGTAAAAAACGGGAGCGGCGATCTCGCCTCTCAATATCGATACGGGGGCGCCGTCAGCGCCGTTCACCCCGACCACGCACATTCCGGGCGTACCGGCGACCGCGAGCGCCGCGCGTTCGATAAAGCCGGGCGAAGTTCCGGTCAGTTCGTTGAAATAAAGATAACTTTCGAGGCTCTTGAGGTTGATATATCTGTCTTTGTGCGCTGAAAGGGCCGAATCGTCGAAATTACCGCAGGTAAACAGAACCCGGCATTCAAGCGAGGCGGCGATCTCGGCTTCGGCGGCGCCAGTCTCGACGCTTAAATAAGCTGCGAGCGCGCGGCTGCATCTTTCGGCCTGGCCGAAGCCGTCGCCCAGTTTTTTTTCGCCTCGCCCGCGGCGCGGCCTTAGAAGCCACGAACCGTCGGAAGCGACGCTCAACGAGCCGGAAAGATGCTTGACCTCGAAAACATATATGCGGCGCCGGCCGACGCATATCAGGTCACATTCAACGCCGCGTGCGCCGGCCGGAGCGAATGGTATGATCTTGTTATTGAAAACTTTAAGGTAAAGCCGCTTCAGCGCGCCGAGCGCCGCGTAAAAAGCTTCCGCCTCGCCTGATATTCCAGCCAGGCCGATCATATAGCCTGCATAAGGGTCGCATTTTTTACCGTGCGCCCGCTCCCGCCCGGGGCCGGATTCAGGGCGGCCTTCATAAAGTTTTACTTCCATATACTCTACACCTTCCTTTCGCCAGAATTTCGTTAGTTGTAATCATTAACCGTAACCATAATCGTAATGGTAATGGTTAATCGTTAATCGTTAAAACGATTTTACATTTTTATAGTCGGCCATTTTCCGGTCTTTTTCCAGGACTCGTAAGCGTGCAGCCATGCGGCGGTCCACGCTATAACGCTCACCGGGCCGGTCCTTCCGGCTTCGTATTTTTCGCCCGCGCCGCCGCCATGGCCGCCGTAAAGGCAGAGCCGGCCGTCGTTGAATCTGTGCTCGGTGGCGGATATGAACGGGTCTATCACGAACGCCTTCAATTCGCCGAACGGATAATTGCGCGGGACGGAAACTGCCACCGTATATACGTTCGCGCCGCGAGTCCTGAGCCTGCCTAAAAAATAATACTCGCCCGCGCCGGCGATCTTCCAGCTGCCTGAAATTACGTCTTTATTGGCTTTATAAAGCCTGAACTGCGGAAATTTCACCGTCAGGACCTGAAGGTCGGCCTGAAGCCTCGAGGCGAATTCTTTTGAAAGCGCTGCTGTTTCCATAATTTTCCTCCTTTAATTCAAACGCGGCCGCCGATAACGCTGTTCTCGCCGCACACCGGGCAGCCGGGATTCTTGATTATGTTCTCGCTCCTGGCGCACATGAACCTTATGGGCTCGTTGACGCCGTCTTCGGGCGAGTAATGTTTCGTTATAATTAAACTATACGGCATCGCGCAGCTTTTGTCGTCGCGAAGCTCTTCTATGGCCATTTTAGCCGTCAGCTCGGCCGTCATGTTAATATCGACGCTCAATCCGGGCTGAATTGTAAGATCACGCGGGTCCCTGGCCGCGCTGTAGGTAACCGCGCCCGGCCGTTCCTCGAAAGTGCCTATCTGATGGCATTCGAGACACGCGCCGCCCGCGGCCGGGTCGAATTTGAAAATACGGGCGCCGCCGGCGCGCTCGAATACGCCCGAAAAAATAACCGGAACCTGCAGAAGAATTCCGAGATAGTTCGCCGTGCGCCTGGATGCGAGAGTATCGGTAGTGACTATTATCAGGTCGCAGCCGTAAATCAGTTTTATCGAATATTCGAGGTCTTCGGTAAAGTCGCATATAGAGGCCGTAACGCGCGCGAGCGGATTAATTTTCATTATTCTGTCTCTTAAGGCGTAAGATTTGAATTTGCCTATCTCGGTAACGGCGCAGGCATGCCTGCAGACATTAGCAGCCGACAGCCTGTCCAGATCGATGAGCGTGAAATTGCCCAGGCCGCT
>Ga0209212_1006285_pt1 | contig 13662 bp, 12 predicted proteins | sample RifGroC2_FD_183996 | JGI IMG/M metagenome (GOLD analysis project Ga0209212, IMG submission 183996) | Groundwater microbial communities from Rifle, Colorado, USA - Groundwater C2 (SPAdes) (version 2) | ecosystem: Environmental > Aquatic > Deep subsurface > Groundwater | place: Rifle, Colorado... | reverse complement strand
TGGAAAAATATTTAATTTTTTAGTATCCTATACAAATACCGCGGGGTCGTGGTGTAGCCTGGTTTAACACGTCGCCCTGTCAAGGCGAAGACCGCGGGTTCGAATCCCGTCGACCCCGCCAAATTTTCTTCTCGGAAAATTTGGCAGAATTTAAGTCCGCTTGAGCGTTTAGCTCCCGCAGTTTCTCCGCCGGAAAAATAAATTTTAATTTTATTTTCTTCCCGCCTATAATTAAGTTCGAACCGATATTTTTCAATATTTGCAGGTTTTCCTCGGGTTTTCCGGAGACTGCGGCCTCTCCGGCGTGAACCGCGGTCTTGTAGAAGCCAATAAGCGGTTCGAACCGTTTACTCCCCTCCCGCTCAAAAGCTGCGAGTTTCATTTCATATTCCTTTTTTTCTTCTATACATGAACGCTTCTTTTGGGCGTATTCAACCTGCGTTATCATCCCGCTAAGGATCATGTCCAAAAGAGCGTTCATGTTCTTCGTAAGGAAATCTATTTTATCTCGCAGATTTTGGGCGGCTTCTTCCCCGGCCTGGGCCGCCTTCATTTTTTCCTTATTTAAGTTATCAAGAGCCTCGGCGGCCAGGGCCGGGGGTAAGGAAACACCTTTTAATAAGTCGCGTATCTGTTTTTCAACTTCCTCTTCCCGCACAAATGGCTCGGAGCAGGGGCCCTTGCGCTTGGTGCAATGCAGGTAGTTATGGCCCTTTTGGGTTTCGGTGGTGATGAAGCAGCCGCAATTAGCGCAGCGGAAAGCGCCCCGGTAAACGTAAGGCTTTAAGGTTTTAGTGTGGGACTTGCTTTTCCGGCTAAGCACCTCCTGGCACTTATCGAAGAGCGCCTTGGAGATTATGGGCTTATGCTTGCCCTCATAGATCTCTCCATAGTAGCGGATAACCCCATAATACAGCGGATTTTGAAGCATGTAGTGGTAATTCGATACGGACATGACCTTTTTATGCCTGCGCCCTTCCAGACCAGCGGCGTTTATAAGGCGCCGCACCTCTTTAATGGGGTATTTGCCCGTGGCGTAGAGTTCAAAGGCCTTCTTGATAAGAGGTGCCTTGGGGCGGTCTACGACAATGGTGTGGGTATTCCGGTCGTTTATATAGCCCATAGGCGCCCAGGCAGGCCAGATGCCATTGCGGAGCTTCTGCCGTATGCCGCGCTTAACGTTCTCTGACAGGTTGTCCACATAATACTTGGACTGGCCGAAAGCGATAGACAGCATGAACTTGCCCTGCGGCGTAGGGTCGAACCAAAAGGTGGGAAACTTTAGCTCCTGAATCTTGCCGGTGTCCACCAGGTAGATAATGCGACCGCCGTCTATTGAGTTACGGGCCAGCCGGTCGGGATGCCAGGCCACTATTCCGTGGGCCGCGCCCTGCTCAAGGCCAGCGACCATCTCGTTGAAGATGTCGCGGCCCGGTTCCTTGGCCGTTTTGCTCTCAATGAACTCGCGGACAATAGTGAGGCCTTCCTTTCTGGCGTAGTCGCGCAGTTCAGTGAGCTGCGCCTCTATGGACAGGATCTGCCGGTCCGGCTCGTCCGTGGACTTGCGCGCATAAAGGAAATACCGCATATTAGACTTCTCCATACCTTGCCTCCCCTTGCTCTTAAGGCCGGTTTTGCCCAGCAGGGCTAAACCGGACTTAAGTGCTATTCTTCAACTCCGCGCCGCGGGTAAGGCCGGCCAGGCGCAGCAGCGCTGGGCCGGCCGCACCGGCGGCCATAAGGACAATAATTCGGTTCGCATTTAATCATGGGCGGGAAGAAAATAAAATTAAAATTTATTTTTCCGGCGGAGAAACTGCGGGAGCTAAACGCTCAAGCGGACTTAAATTCTGCCAAATTTTCCGAGAAGAAAATTTGGCGGGGTTTTCAGGATGAAGTTATAACCTACTTTGCTCAACATCCCGAGGTAACATTATAAGTTCCACGTCCCCGCCCATCCTGGGATCGAAAAGGAGGCCCGATCTTATCCGCGAGATGCCGCACGGTCGGCCACGCAGCGCGGCCGCCCATGCTTGCCGCTAAGTAGCGGGTCCGCAGGGCTCCGGCACTACGCGCCGTCGCACCTGCTCCCAAGGTGTTCTGCATCTTATCAACACCTCCGATGCGCGGCCGGCCGGCCCCAAACAGGCCTTACCCGGCCATACCGTTCGCCGCAGGCGTCCGTACAACGCAGAAAATTATTTCCCGCGCCCATCAACTCTTTGCTGTTTTAAGTTCGGCAAACACCTTGTCTATCTGTTCCGCAAAATCTTTTATCCTCTTATCCGTTCCAGCCTGAACCACAATCCCGTTATTTGCCTTTAAAACCGCTTTCTCAAGGAAATCGAAAGCGAGCCAGCCAATTTCGGAAATGGCATAAAGCCGCGAAGCAATAAGAGCCTGGCTATTCGTATCGAAGAAGTGAAGATTCAACTTCCCCTCACGCTCACTTATCCGAGGGGCTGCTGTTGTGATATTCGCGTGCGAGTAGTTTTCATTAATAATTTCCTTCAGTCTCTTGATCTTCTTCGAGTATTCAGGGAACTCCGTCTCAATCCATTTATAGGCCTTCCCTGTACTCCCGAATTCAGAAAGTATGCCAGCCTCATCCGCCCCTGGCTTAAAGATCGTGGCATATGCCGCAAGCGCTATTGATTCCAGCGCATGGCGCAGCATCAGGCAGGCCTGTATATCATGGTGCCTAAGTGTAGAAAGAACCGCCAACTGCAAATCCGCACAGACTTGGCTGTGGAACGAAAGGAATATAATGTTTTCGTTCCGCACAGTATCAACAAATTCACGCGATAAAGAGTAAACAATATCATCCGCCAACTTAAAGAAGGCGGGATACTTCTCAAGCGCTTCAAGCAGCTTGTCGTTCTCTAATGAATTAAGCCGGGCAATCCCTTTGCTCATATCGGCCATATTACCCCCAATCAGAAACCAGGAAAACCGCAGGCCCGTGCCGGCGCAGCCAGGCACGACGGTTTTCGTAATCAGGGAGGACTGACTTAAGTATGCTCCAGAATTTGGCCGAATGCGAGTTTACCCTCAAATGGCAGAGCTCATGAACTACGATATATTCAATAACCGCCGGCGGCATCATGGACAGGCGCCAGTTAAGGCGAATATCTCCGCTGCGCGCACAACTTCCCCACCGCTTTGTCTGATCTACTATCAGGACGCGCCCAGGTTTGATAGCCAAAGCACCGGCATGTTTGCGCACAAAGGCTCTAGCGCGCATCCCCGTATGCTTTGAGTAGAAATCCTGTACAGCGCTACCTGAGACGAACTTAAATTCTTTTCCCGTCTGCCCGTCTAAATAAAGCTTTAACCGGTCACCGGACACAGCGCACTCTATGGTTTTGCGCCCAGCAGCGCGAAAGAGTTTAAGCCGCAGGTTTCTACCCAGGAACCCGAAAGACTCCCCATTCTTAAACTCTTTGGGCGGGTACACTGTCAGCAGCCGCTTAAAATATTCCTGCTTCTCAATAATCCATTCGGCGCGCTTGGCAACGAATTCCTCAACCACAGCCTTTAAAACATGCCTTGGCGCGCGCACTACCACCGCGCAATCCCTGTGTACCCGCAAAGATATGCTTTTACTCCCGCTGGATGGCAGTAAAGTATATTCGATGCGCGCCGCTGTGGTAGGCATAATTATCGCTTTATCCACTGCTGGGCCAGTTCAATGAACTCCCGCGTTAAGGACGGCAGCTTTTCCTCGTCGCAGCCTTTGCGCCGCAGCAGGCGCTTTATTTCCCTGCGGATCTCCTTCTGCACATCCTCGCGCTCGGTCCATTCCGCAACTGCCCGCTCTTCAATAAGTCCTATGATTTCTTTCGCCAGCAAGGCGCGGTCTTCGTTTTTTAAGACCGGCAGGTCTTCGGACCTGTCTATAAGCCCGAAGAATGCGAATTCTTTTGCCCCAGCCAGCCCGAGTTTTTTCGCGGCTTCGTCCTTATGGTCTTCCGCCTCTTTTATCTGCATAAGGGAGAGCAGCAGTTGCGCGTCATCCCGGCGGTCCTGCAGATTTGCTGCGATAACATCCTCAAGCTGCTTCTGCAAGGTGCCATAAAATGCAGGATTCTCAGCCGCGGCGCTATGCAGTGTATCTCTCAGGGCGTATTCCAAGTGCACCGCCTTGGCCTTATCCGAGCCTTTAGCTTCAAGCTGCTGCGCGAAGTCAGGAGCTGTAATGGTCAGCGGCTTAAGCAGTTCCTCTATCTTTTCGGCTGCGATATGAGCCTGTATCAAAGCCTCAACCTTGGCACTCAGGTCTTCCGACTTAAGACGCTCGTCCCGGTAGAGGTTTTTTGCACCCTCACGGATAGCTCCGAGGAATTTGAAATCCTTCAGAAACGGTTCAACCCGCAGGTCCGGCATAAGGAAATCCATGCTTTTTGCCAGGTCGCGGTATGTTTTATCAAATTCTCCCCTTATAGCCGGGGGCCTAAGAATCTCCAGACATTTCTGAATTATCGTCTTGGGCTCGTCCTTAAAAGAGACCTCACCGAAGAATTTCATGGCGGTTTTATGATGAATAGCCAACTGCGCAAGTTCTCGCTCTACATCGTCAGTTCTAAACATGCCGGCCAGATCGTCGGCGCTGAATTTTTTAAGCGCGCTGGCTAGTTCCGCACCAAGGCCGACATAATCCACAATAAGCCCGTAGTTTTTACAGGGATAAACCCGGTTAGTGCGCGCTACCGCCTGTAGCAGGTTGTGCTCTATCAGCCGCTGATCCAGGTACATGACCTGCAATACCGGTGCATCAAACCCTGTTAACAGTTTATCGCAGACAAGCAGGAAAGTGAGCGGATCCTTGGGGTCCTTAAACCGCTCTTTTATTATTTCCTCGTCCCGACCGGAAAGATAATACTTTTCTTTCCAACCCTCAGGGTCTTCCCTGTCATTAATAGTCATTACCACAGCGGAGGCCTCAGGCGGGATGAGCTTATCCATGGCCTTTTTATACAGGTCCACCGAGGCCCTGTCCTTGGCTACTATCATCGCTTTAAGTCCATTGGGGCGGATAGCCTGGTGATAATGCTCCACAATATCCATAGCTATACGCTCTATGCGTTTCGGCGCACCGGCTAAGACTTCCATGCTGGCGTATTGCTTCTTGATTTTGGCCAGCTCCGCCTTATCTTTGTCTGGGAACAAGCCAGCAAGCAGGGAGTCAATAGACCCACCGACCAGATGCAGCGAGGGCAGGCGGCTCATGTATTTTATCGGCTTGGTGGCCTTGTCGGCCTCGGCTTCCATAATGCCGTAGCGGTGCATGTAGGTTTCGCCGGGCGGGCTGAACAACCGGTAGGTGTTACGGTCCTCTTTATCCAGCGGGGTGCCGGTAAAAGCGAAGAAAGCGGCGTTGGGCAGGGCTTTGCGCAGGTTGAAGGCGAAGTTGCCGTACTGCGTGCGGTGTGCCTCATCAGTGAGCACAATAATATTTTCGGCAGCGGACAGCGGCTTATCGGGCGGGAACCGGAACTTTTGCACCGTGGTCATTATGGTGCGGCCCACGCCTTCCGATAGCATCTTATAAAGCTCCTGCCCGCTTTCTGCCCGCACCGGATTAGGGAAACCGCAGTCGTGGAACGTACCGGAAATTTGTTTGTCCAGATCGGTACGGTCAGTCACCACAACGAAATACGGATTTTGCAGTTTAATCTCCTCCCGCCGTAGTTTGAGCGCGGCAAAAAGCATTGTCAAAGATTTACCCGAACCCTGCCAATGCCAGATGATGCCTTTCTTTTCTTTCTCGTTCAGAACACGCGCAGCCAGCTTCTGCACGGCGGTGAACTGCTGGTAGCGGCAGATCTTCTTTTTCACTTTGCCGTCACCGCTTTCAAATACGGTGAAGTTCCGTATGATGTCTAGAAAATTGCGTTTATTAAACAGTGCTGCTATAGCCACGTCCTGCGGGGCAGGAGTATGCGGCAGGTCTTTCTCTTCTATTAGGCCAAGGGATTTCATCTCCAGCACGGTAGGGTGCTTGGTGAGTATCGGAAGTTTTTCCTCAGGCTTGGCCTTCCATTCGTGATAAGTATCGTAATCTGAACCTATTACGCCATACTTTGCGCCCAAGAGGTTAGCCCCAAGCAGTATCTGGTTAGTTCTGAACAGTGCCGGGATTTCCCTTTGATAGCGGCAGAGCTGCTCAATGGCATTCCCCACGCCGACCTCTTTGGCAACAGGACTTTTGCACTCTATAACGGCCAGCGGAATGCCATTAACAAAAAGAACTATGTCGGGCCGGTCCGTGAATTTGGGCCCCTTAACCGATAACTGGCTGACCACAAGGAACTCGTTATTGGCCGGCTCGTTGAAATCAACAAACTTGATTGTAACCGCCCTGCGGCCGGAACCGCTTTCCTGGTCTATGGAAATGTTGGAGACCAGGTCTTTGTGAAACTCCCGGTTCTCTTCCATAAGGCTGGTTCCCTGAATATTGGTTACCTGCCTGATGGCCTTCTCAATGGCGATCTCGCCAGCTTCCGGATTTAATTCCTTAAGCTTACGGCGCAGCCGTTCAACCATTATCACGTCCCGCCTGGAGGTCCGCTCAGATTCCTCAGTCTCCTGCGGATCCAATTTGTCGCCAGAGACGAACTCATACCCCATCCGCACCAGTTGTTCTATGGCAGGTTTTTCAGAAAGCGTATCTTCGTTGAATTTAGGATTTGTCATTTTATATTAATCCAAATATTCTGCCTTTCTATGGTGACTCTCCAGTATCTTCTCTACTGTTGCCCCCAATTTGCAATCAATTTCTTCTTCAAGAATATAAAACTGAGATCGCATATCTGAAGGCACTATTTTAGGATCACGAAATAATTTGTTTTTTGGCCCGATATGTATCACAGGAACACCAACAGAATGCGCAATCCCTGTTTCATAAAACACATTCGGGCGAGGCGTACCGAGCCCAAAATCTGCAATAACCAAATCCGCCTCAACAAGAGCAGATTTAATCTTTGTCATTAGCGGACTTTCTCGCGTTAAATCTCTTGAATCCAAAAGTTCCACCTCATTGCCAAGAATCCTTTCAAACCGTTTGCGCCGTTGAGATGTAATCTTGCCATTATTCCCATTGATATTCGTTATTACAAAACAGCGCGCTCGCTTTTTAATAACTTTCAGACTCAGCTTTGCCTGACTACTGCCATACGAATACAGGCCGACGTGACCATTTGACATCGTTGAAGCCAGAGACCCCTTAAACGAAAAGTCCTGAAAGGGCAACAGCAGCTCATCATTTAGTTTAAGCTGCACTAAGAATCCCCCTTGGTACTCAATACTAAAAGAATATTTTTTGTTCTTCTGAACGCTATTCAGGCTCCCCATTGGCATCCGGATGAATCCCTGGAGTGTGCGATTAAAAACCGAATAATAACCGCCCCATCCGCCCAATCCAGCCCCCAGATACTTCTCTCCGTTTTTTCGAATGAGAACAGCGATATGAAAATCCCGAGATATTTCACCGACAGGCAGAATATCAAATCTGATTTCCCCATTGCGCACCTTGCCTATCCTTGATATCGTACAGTCATATATTTTCTCACTGCTATCCTTAGGCGGACAACACTCATATTTATTAGGAGCCACCTGCGCCCACGCCGCATTCAATTTGGTGTACATACGATTTACCCCATACGCACTTTGCCGGTTAAAAGTGCAGACATTAACCCGCTTTTCATCCGAGAAATAGCATCCAGATATTTTTTCTGCCCAGAAATTAGCGCATCGATATCTGACAATACTTTTGAGACTTTCTCCTGTTCGCTGAATGGAGGAACAGGCACAACCACGTTCTGATATTCTGAAATGTAATACCTTTTATGGTCCCCCACAGTGAAGTTGATTATCTGCATAACCTCAAAAATGTATTTCAAATTAACCCCTGCCTTAGGCTTCAAGATTTTTATAGCAGAAGATTTGACCTTGAATGGAAAGTCGACATATTTACTGTCAGCAGTGAAATCATCAAAGAGTATAACTGGGTTACCCCTATAAATCCCAAAATCTTCACTAGTATACCCCAATACAAAAGATTTATTTGCAGTTAATACTGGAACCCCGTCTCCGGAGCTTTTGGAGTAATCGGTACTTTTCACAATGTATTTATCCGGCCTTTCATAATCAAGCAAATCGCCAATCCTAACGCTCTCCCACTCCACTGGGATTTCGCCGGCGGGGGTCTTTTTGAACTTCTGACCCATTTTCAGGTTGCCTATCTGGTTACTCATGGGAATCTCCTAGTATTTTAGTTAGAAAAGCCAAGGAAACTTTCTGATGTAGTTCGGCGGGCAGACCGGGCGCGGGCGGGTTACCCACATCAAAACCAGCGCGGGAGAATTCCGCCGTAACCTGCTCAAGGCTGTCCTGCAGGCGGGAACTTTTCATGTATTCAGAGGCGTCACTATCCGCCAATGCGTCCATGGCCTGCCATAAGTTAGAAAACGCGGAATAAATAACAGCCCAGTCCAGCCACTTAGGCCGGTATTCATCTGAACCGGCCGGGGAAATGAAGTCCCACCATTTTTTATGGGATAGCCAGTAATCCAGCTTCTTGCCCCTGTTCCTTATGAGAATCAGCCCTGAACTCGATAGATCAATAAGAGTCTGACTTACGCCAAGCCAGAAAAGGCCAATAGAATCGGATATCTCTTTAGGCCGCGCGCCATCGTGCGTAAGCAAGTAAAGAATGATTTCCGCCTTGCCACCCACGCCAAAAAGAGAGCGCAGAAGAAAGCGCAGATTCGTCCTGGCATTCACAGGCACTTGCTTGCCGGCTTTCTGTATTCTCAACACCGGGCGGTTAAAACCGAATTTAAGGAAAGCCGCGTCGGCCTTTTCCTCTGTAACAATGGGGTGTGGTTTTCCGGTTTTATCTTTAAACAACGCCTCTATCTTTACGGAAGCTTCTGGCGCTAGCTTGGCGCACAAAGCCACTAAATTTTTCCATTTGCGAGGGTCCCCGCCGTCATCAAGGATGTACTGCAGGGCCGCGCCCATAAGCCGTGCGGAGGATGTGCCGCGGGCTTCAATAATATTCCTTAACCTTGGCGTATCCAGCCAATGCGCATTAATCTTGACCCAGGCAAGAATTTCGTCGAAAAGACGGGGCTCATAGCGGCCCATCTCAAGGGAAAACACCAACAAGGACTCCGGGTCTATTACCCAATCCTCGTCGCCGCCGGATTCCCCAAGCAGTCCCAAAGCGGACCATTGCCGCCACAGGAAATTCAGCAGGCGCTCAAGCAGTTGTTCTCTATATTCTTTCAGCGACATCGTTGTGCCCCATTCCTATCAGGATCTTTTTCACTTCGTCCTTGTAGGTTTCGGAAACGTCATGCGTCATACTCCACTTGGCGGCGGCCAGCAGTTCCTCCGCGGTGGGCTTAAGTTCTACCAAGTCCGCATAGTGCTTGCCGCCCTGGTCCACTGCGGCATAAAGCTTGAAGTGTATTTGGTCATACCGGCTGAAGAAGCGGACGGTAAGGTGTGTGCCGTAGTTCGCTACTTCGGCACGCTTAAGCACGCCCTCAGGCAGACCGAAGTCCAGCGCCGAGGCGGGACCGGGATTAAACCAATCGTCTTTCAACCCGAAGTCCCTGGCTACTTTGGAAATGGCGCCGGCGAGCGCTGGCGGGAATGGATCCGGGCGGCGCATTTCACCATCTCCACCGTCTATCCTGGCCACAACATCCACATCTTTGGTCGTGCGGGTTACAAGATGCAAGGCGTGAAGGGCCGAGCCGCCGCAAACCAACAGGTCCAGCGGCTCACCCCCGGCGGCCGCAAGCTGGTCGCCCAGGGCGGCCAGTATGCGGTCTATCTCGTCTTTGCTTTTGAATGGCATATTCTTGTTAAATCTTTTCTATTTCTTCCTTTAACATTTTAAAGATTCGCATGGTTTCATCCACCAAATCCTTGGGGCTCATGCTTCGCTGCCGCGAGGTTGCCGCCGCCAAATTTGCTGCAGCGACAAGTATTTCAGAATCTTCCATATACATATCTGCCTCCTTAATTATCGCTCAGCAGCATTCTTCACGACTTCGATCAAGTTAACCGGAGCTGCCGGAGATGAAATACCATCAGAATATCCTGTACACTGCTGGCCATAAATAGCTTGTCCCGCCTGCAGAAGAACGGCATTTTTTACTGATTGATCAGAGCCCGCAGCTTCAATAAAAGTCTGAAAAGTTGCCAAGGCGTTCTGCCGATGCTTATTTATCACGTAGTTATGCTGGTGTGCCCCATGATTCTTGGCTGTCCAATATATTAAGAACGAGATAACCGAAAACAGCATTATACGTGACGCCACTAAATATATGGCTTGTCCGGCAGTTAGATTTTCCAGAGTCACTTTCTGAGGGCCCAAGAAAAAATACCACACCAGATATGCGCCTAGAGCTACGGATAGCCATGTAAACAGTAGCCACACGAATGAAATCCTCTTATGCTCATCGGACTGCAATTTAAAGTTAATTGAGTGCTGCCCAGCACCAAGCTTGGCAGCCTCTTCCTGCAATTTATGAAGTATTTTTTCTGCCGATGCCTCAACCGCCCTCCCCTTTTCGGCAATTTCTAGCGACAGTTTATCGACAGCTTCAACCGCAATCTTAGCCTTGCGCTCATAGTCCTCAAAATTCGTCCCCTTTCGCCCCGCATAAGAAAGAACTGGCGAAACCCTTTGAAAATGGGTGTCATACTGGTCACGGGCCGTGTTAATCAATGCCTCCCTATCCGCATTAGGATTTGCAGATTTTTTAGGGTCAAATTCCTTTATTTTCTGAAAGAGTTTAATAGCCTCAACGAATATCTTCGCCAAGGGATCAAGTGCCGAGAAGGGGACTCCGGATAAATCGGCCTGGGCCAGTTCTCTATATAAATTCACTATCCGCTCAAAGTATGGGAGACCTTCTGAAAAACCAAACTGTGTTCCGAGCTCGGAATCACGAGTAAAGTCTTTCGGGTTTAATTGACTAAACTTTGGCAGCTCAGTTTTCAAAAAATTACGCGCAGTATTTTCCTGTTCAAGAGTAGCCATATCGCCTCCTAGATTTTATACCCCAACTCTTTTAGATAGCCTTCCACCTTGGCCTCGGCGGCTTGGCGCTCTTTCTTCAGTTTTGCTAGGTCTTCAATAACGGACTGCACGTTTATTGACTCCTCTTCTTCCGCGATGTCGATGTAGCGGGGGATGTTTAGGTTGTAGTCGTTGCGACGTATCTCGTCTAAGCCGACAAGGCGAGAGTATTTCTCCATGTTAGACCCCGTACGGTAAGCGTCCAATAACTTCTTGATGTCTTCCGGGCGCAGTTTATTCTGGTTCTTAAGCTGCTGGAAGTCACGCGCGCCGTAGATGAAGAAAACCTTGCCTTTCCTGTCGACTGGCTTATTCTTGTTTATTATAAAAAGCACGGCCGGAATGGCAGCACCATAGAACAGGTTAGACGGCAGACCAATTACGGCCTCAACAAGGTCTTCTTCTAGTATGCCCTGCCGAATTCGGCCTTCAGCACCCCCACGGAACAAAACGCCATGGGGCAGAACAATGCCCGCACGACCGGAAGGCTTGAGTGTGGCGATCATGTGCTGAACAAAAGCGTAGTCGCCGTAGCTTTGCGGGGGAACGCCATAGCGGAACCGCCCAAAGCCGTCGTTTTCGGCCGACTCCATGCCCCAGTTCTTCAGAGAGAACGGTGGATTGGCAATAACGATGTCATAATCTATAAGTTTACCCTTCTGAAGCAGCCTGGGCTCGCGGATGGTGTCGCCTTTCTCAATGCGCGCGCCAGAGATGCCGTGCAGCAGCATGTTCATTTTGCAGATGGCCCAGGTGCCGATATTGCGCTCTTGTCCGTGCAGTACGATGTTTTTGGGATTTTGTTTTATGGCCTTTAGGTGATGTACGGCCTGCACCAGCATACCGCCGGAGCCACAAGCGGGGTCGCACACATACATGCCGGCCTTGGGGTCCAGGATTTCCGTCAGCAGGGTGACGACTTCCTTCGGCGTGTAGAACTCCCCGCCCTTCTTGCCAGCATCGTCAGCGAACTGTGCAATAAGGTATTCGTAAGCGCGGCCGAGAATATCCGGCTCGGCCAGATTGTCGTTGCGCAGGCTTAGGCTGGAGAAATGGAGGATGAGTTTTGCCAGGGTTTCGTCCGGCAGCCGCTCTTTGTCGTTAAAGTCCGTAGCGGAAAGCACGCCTTCAAGAACACGGTTCTCTTCTTCAAGAACATCATTGGCCTTGTTTATGGCGTCGCCCAGGTTATGGGTAAGAGTGGCAAGGTGCTTCCAATTAGCTTTAACAGGAACAAAGAACTCGTGCTCGTCCGGGTCTTCATAGGCAATTTTTTTATTACCGGTTTCCTTGATTATTTTTTCGGCCTCCTCCTCGAATACGTCGGAGATGCGCTTTAAGAACAGTAAGCCAAAAATGTAGTTCTTATAATCAGAGGAGTCTATGCTGCCGCGCAATATATTGGCGGATTCCCATAGATGGGCAGTAAGTTTTTCGAGATCGAGTTTTTCCATAAGTTTGAAGCCCCTTGCAACAAGACTAAGCAGACACCTCTAGTCTAGCAGAGAAAACCGATTTTGTCAAGTCTAACTCTTGGATTATAGTTTTACTATAGTTTTGCACATACTATTACTATATTTCCCCATAAGCTAGCAGGCGCACAGCGCTTCCCCTGATAGGAGCATTACGAAGTAATGCTCCTATCATGATTACTTAACGCATTTATTATAGAACATGAACCCGACAACCGTGTGTCGCGTTGCAAAAGGACTTTTTGGCCTAAAATTGCCGATAAATTGCCGTTAAATTTCCGATAAATATAATTCTCCGTCGGGTGGGTTAATAGGATGTATCATGAATGGGCGGGGTCATTCATTAAAGGGGCCAGGCCGGAGGCGGCGGCCCCCGAGCGCCGGACGCTACCGGCCTGGCCCTTCCTTACGGTCTTCCTGCCCCGCTCCCCCGGTGGATGCAGAACATTAACAGAAAAGACCACCGCGGCGGCCGCAGCAGCGGACGCCGGGGTGGTGTTTTATAAATACGGCTGCCACCGGCAATTCATGAGATAGATAACAGCAACAGGCCCGCGCCGCGGGTGGCCTCAGCAGAGGCCACAGGCGAGCGCGGACAGAATCTGTAATGATAACGGTTCAACTCTTTGCAGTGGGCGCGGGAAATAATTTTCTGCGTTGTACGGACGCCGAAGGCGGACGGGAGCGGCCGGGTAAGGCCTGTTTGGGGCCGGCCGGCCGCGCATCGGAGGTGTTGATAAGATGCAGAACACCTTGGGAGCAGGTGCGACGGCGCGTAGTGCCGGAGCCCTGCGGACCCGCTACTTAGCGGCAAGCATGGGCGGCCGCGCTGCGTGGCCGACCGTGCGGCATCTCGCGGATAAGATCGGGCCTCCTTTTCGATCCCAGGATGGGCGGGGACGTGGAACTTATAATGTTACCTCGGGATGTTGAGCAAAGTAGGTTATAACTTCATCCTGAAAACCCCGCCAAATTTTTCTCCCGAGAAATTTGGCACAAAAAAACACCGCCGGCTTGTCCGGCGGTTATTTTTTCCAACATACTCCCGGTCAAGAAGGCTTCTCCGGAAACAGCAAAAACCGCGCCGTC
>Ga0209212_1006283_pt1 | contig 13665 bp, 11 predicted proteins | sample RifGroC2_FD_183996 | JGI IMG/M metagenome (GOLD analysis project Ga0209212, IMG submission 183996) | Groundwater microbial communities from Rifle, Colorado, USA - Groundwater C2 (SPAdes) (version 2) | ecosystem: Environmental > Aquatic > Deep subsurface > Groundwater | place: Rifle, Colorado... | reverse complement strand
TGAGGGGATTACCGGGCGACTCAGAAAGTGGGGAAAATCCAATCATGCCTAACAACTCATTCAAGCCGACGCCGCTTCGCGGCGCGGCTTAATTCAGGCGTTGGGCAACAAGGCGCACCTATAATTTTCAAAATTGGAAGGAGATAAGATGCTGAAAGGCTACACACTACCCCGCACTCCCCGTGGTACATCCAGTTTAGCTCCCACGCCACCTTGGCACTACGTCGGCAATTCTCTCGCGGTTGAATTTGAGGCCAACCCAGTTTCAGCAGCGGCCTTCCTTCCGGAAGGCCTTGAATTATTATCTGAGCGTTGTGCTGCATATTTCATAGAATGGCAGTACGTCAGCGAAACGGGCGAAGAGTATTTAGACCCCATTACCAGCCAATACAGGGAGACCATCATCTTGTTGTCGGCCAGTTTTGAAGGTTTGCCAGTTGCTTACTGCCCGTTCATATGGGTTGATCAAGATGTTTCCCTTATGCGCGGCCTGATTCAAGGTTGGCCGAAACAGATCGGTTCAACATGGATTACGAGAGCTTATGATCTACCCTCAAAGGCTGCTCCTGTTGTTGGACCAGGCGGAAAGTTTGGTGCAACACTTTCTGTGAAAGAGCGTCGCTTGATCGAAGCGCAGGTTACCCTGAGCGAACTTTCCGATACCCTTCCCTCGCCAAATTTTGCGAGGGCGGTGAACACTCGATATTTCCCGGAACTTGTCGCAGACAAACACGATCTCCCGGCAGTTCACGAGTTAGTTCAGTTGAAATCGCGAGATGTACAGATTTCACCAATATGGAAAGGCGAAGCCACACTGCAAGTTTTTGAGCACCCTTACATCGAACTACCAGATCTGCGGCCAACCGCAGTAATTGCAGGATACCGTTTTTCCTTTGCACTTACTGTAGACGACTTACTGCCTCTTCGTGACCTCCGAACGGGGGTACATGCCCAACAAACGCATGCATCAGAGAAACCCGGTGATGCTTGAACCATTGGCTGTATATAGCCGGCATCTTGTCTGGAGAAATGATGTGGGAGCAAGGTTGAGTTTGTTGACTTTCTGAAGTAACTCAACAATCTCAAAGGCGTCCCCCCCACTCACTTGTACAATCTGGAGCCCTCTTTCGTAATCTAGCATCAACTTCTGAAAATCTGCAGCCTCAGATTGATACATCGCCTCTTCCAACCGCGGCATGGTCCGCTTCCGCTACCAGCGGTCCGATACGCATCAATGGAAGAGCATGACTCTATCTTTTCCACCATTAGGTTTGACAGTATAGTATCACAATAGTACCATAAGAGCATGCCACCCAAAATACGAGAACTGATAGAGCGCCTCAAAAATGCAGGTTTCGTTGACCGGGGCGGGAAAGGGAGCCACCGCAACTTCAGTCATCCGGCTTGCACCAAACCTGTTACTCTATCCGGCAGCCCAGGCCATGATGCCAAGCCTTATCAGGAGCGGCAGGTGCAGGCGGCCATTGAGGAGAGCAAGAAATGAAGAAAACAGACAAGTATCTTAAGATTGTGGAATGGTCGGAGGAAGATGGTTGTTACGTCGGCACCTGTCCTGGTCTTATCTATGGAGGCGTCCATGGAGACAATGAAACAAAGGTGTATCGGGAGTTGTGTCAGGCAGTGGCGGAAGCAATAGAGTTGTACGAGGCCGATGGCAAACCGCTCCCCCCTTCGACCGCCAACAAGGAGTATTCCGGGCGCTTTGTCCTGAGAGTTGACAAGGAACTGCATCGCGAAGTCGCTATTCGTGCCCTCCGTGCCGGTGAAAGCCTCAATAGCTATTGCCAGAGGATCCTAAAGAAGGCTGCAGAGCAAGGTTAACTCCCATGTTTCATCCTTTCAACCCCGGCGCCCACAGGTCCGGCAAGGCAAAGCGCAGCAGCGGGATGGCAAAAACGCCGCCGCTGTGCTCTCAGCCGTAACAAGAGGAAATGATAATGAAGGAGACCCTGCCACAGACAGTTGTTGGCGTTAGGGAGGACAAGGGTATTATGCCGGTCTTTTTATCGATGCTGCTCTTGATGGTCGGTGCCATTTTCCTTAACGCGGATCCTGCGCGTGGCTCATCGGACTGCCAGGCACACTATGAAGTGCTTGGTAATGAAAAGGCCGGCCTGGTTTTCGGGGCGATAAGCAGAGCTATGTACGGTGTCAGCGAGACGATCACAGGCAATGGCTACACGGTATCTCTCTCCCCAAAAGGTAGGTGTTCAGTCGATATACGTATGGAAGACGCCGGCAAGTCGCTGGTGTGCTCGGAAACGATCACGATTTGCATGGATGATCTTCCCCAGGAAGAGGCCGATCGCTTAAGGCAGCGGCATGATATGGAAGAGCTGAAACGACAAGAGCTGCTCCATCAGTTGGAAGAAGAGGGCAAGGCTCGCATGGAGGCAGGTAACAGGGAGAAAGAGCGGGCACGCGAAGAGCACGAAAAACAATTATTGGAGGGAGTCCCTCGAGAATACCTGGAAAACCCGGAACGGTACCTCCCGATCATCTGTAACGAGTATAATGTCGAGCTTAAGAACGTCCGCTCTTGCCAAAACGACACCGAGTGTGGTCAGATTCTGGCAGGTACAAGCTGTGGCTGCACTCGTAACTTGGTTGCCCGGAAAAATGCGGACCTGGCGAAGTTCAAGGACCTGAGAAAGACCTCTCTGGCCTTACTGAGCATATCGAGCGCTGTGCCCGATGCGTGCTCCGACGTTGCTGCGATGTCAACATGCGACTGTCCCGAGACAAACGGCTTCCTGTGTGTCGATAGCGTCTGTAAATGGAACTATACCCCGGCGATAACGCGCGAAACGAGCCAAGACGAGTAAAGAGCCCGGCGAATGGAGCGGTGAACCCGCTCACCGGCCAGCCGTTAGAGCAAAGGAATTAAAGCGTGAAACTGTTCGTTAAGTGGACCTTTGCAATAGTCCTTGCGGTACTCCTGACAGGAGATATTTATCTCATTGCCGTGTTCTTGAAAAACAAACAAGAGATAAGCATTGGCAATAACTATAAGCGCTACGACCTGACTTTAGGCAAACCGCTAGCAATTAACCTAAAGGAATTGCCACTGAAGGAGAATAGAAAGTTAGTTGTCATGGGACATTACGATTTCCCATTTGAGGTGATGCGTAAGGAAGGAAGATACGAGGAGTGGAGCATAGGTGTTTCATTTGAGGCTCGTGGCATCAAGGCAAAAAAAATTGATTTTAATCGAGATTACGTCCAATCAGGTTTTTCCGAAAACTTAGTAGAGTTTGACCCACAGGGAGTCTCGTCACTTTATATAACTCTATTCCGCTTGGATAAAGTGCCTTCTGACAAAATACAGATAAGCATGGGTTCTGATTACAACATAGATGCGTACACAATTGATAGCTTGTTGCCTGTATATATTGCAGTTTTAACGGTTCTTAGCGGTATAGTCGGAGGCGGGTTGTTGCTTATCCACAGACGAAAGGTCTAACCAGGCGCTGGTGCTGTCAAGCAGCACAGCGCCCACGACGTTGTGCCGCTATAGGAGAAATAACGATGGCACAGTCTAAACGAATCAAACCCACACAACTGGAGGATTTACCGAACATTGGCAAAGCTATCGCAGCCGATCTTCGACGTATTGGAATACTCCGACCCGATCAACTTGCCAAACGCAAACCGATTGCCATATTTCACGAACTGTCAACTGTCATGGGCCATCGCCACGATCCTTGCGTACTCTATACGCTGCTTTCGGTGAAGCATTTTCTTGAGAGCGGTGAAGCCCTGCCATGGTGGAACTTCACCGCTGAAGGAAAGAATCTTCTAACATCAAGCAAGAAAGGAGGCCAGTCATGAAGCCACACATTACAGTCCTTACTCTCGGAGTCGATGACCTCGAAAGATCGCTCCGCTTCTATCGTGATGGCTTAGGACTCAGGTGATCTCCCACGACGTTGGACGACCCGAATGGAGCGCAATATGAAGCGTAGTTTTGTGCTTGTGCTTGCGATGCTGTTGGCGAACAGCGGCTGTGCACCTAATGGTGCCATGGGACCTGGAGAGAAGGTGTCAACCCTTCAATCGAAGCCGCTAGCGACCGGCCATGCCCCGGTCAACGGCATCAACATGTACTACGAAGTGCATGGTCGTAGAGATGGGGTTCCGCTCGTCCTGCTTCACGGCGGCGGGTCCACGATTGAGGTCACGTTCAGTAGAGTGCTCCCGGTCTTTGCCAGCAGCCGCAGGGTCATCGCGGTGGAGGAACAGGGGCACGGCCGTACGACCGATCGCAATGCGCCCGTCACGTTCGAGTCCTCCGCAGACGACGTCGCGGCCCTCCTTCGGTACCTGAAGGTCGACAAGGCAGACATCTTTGGGTTCAGCAACGGCGCCAGCGTCGCTCTCCAGGTCGCCATACGACATCCGCGGCTCGTGCGGAAGATGGTCTTCGCTTCATCCATAACCAAGAGAGACGGTGCTCAACCGCAGCTCTGGGAGTTCATGAAGCAGGCAGAATTCTCGAATATGCCGCAGCCGCTCAAGGATGCATTTCTTCGGGTGAACCCGGACGTTCAGCAGCTCAAGACTATGCAATACAAGGACGCCGAGAGAATGCGAACCTTCGAGGATGTGCCAGACGAATTGGTTCGGTCTGTTCACGCGCCAACGTTGATCGTTCTCGGAGATCAGGACATTGTGAAACCTGAGCATGCCGTCGAGTTGACTCGCCTAATTCCGGGCGCACGCCTCCTAATCCTGCCCGGTGGACATGGGGACTATCTTGGCGAAGCCGTGATGACGCGGAAGGACACCCACTATCCCGAGCTAACCGCGCGGTTGATAGCGGAGTTCCTTGACTCCCGGTGACAATTGCGTGGGCAAAAGGGGTCCGCCCTTGAAAGGGTGGACGGGTCAGGACTGAAAGAAGACCCGAGGGGGACGTGGTTCAGTTGGGTGTGAAAATGTTTTTGCTCTGCTGTTGATGGAGAGGGATTGTCGTAGGACGGCAGCGATCGAGCAGGGAATCGCGACCCGAACAGAAGCCAGGAATGTCTGCCGTTGCGGCAACGAGGGCGTTATGGTGGTGGTTTCATGGCTGCCGAGGAAGTCGAGGAGTCCGCCACCGGACGGGAAATGAAAAAAAAGGCCGCTTTCGAAAAACAAAAGCAGCCTCTCTATGGCATCTATTATTTCAGAAGATTTACTTCTTGACCCGTTCCAGCACATCGGAAAGCTCTTTGTCATCAAGAACCGGAACGATGGTCAATTCCATCAGATCACTCCACATAAGGGCAAATTCGGTCAAGGCTTTGGTGTCTTCACTTTCGATTAAGTCAAACCCGCCGCTGAAATCAGCCCGAGTCCACCGCCCCAAGAGTTTCGCTCCAGGGTTGGGTGGCAACCCACCAGTTTTTTTAAACCGGGAGATGGCTTCTTCTCTGGTAGCCGTATCCGGTTTCCAAGCAAAGGTCATTATGAATTTCATGGCTCTTACCTCCTTGCGGAAAATTTAGGGCGTCGCAGATGAAAATGGTGTAGCCTTTGCGTTCATCCCTATTATCCCCACTATATCACCTGAAAACAAAAGACGCCGAACAGATTTATCGTATTTTAATGAAGAGAAAAGGCAGGGCCAGTATTTGGCTCTGCCTTTCTTCAACGGTTTACGAAACTGCCAAGGAGAGTGTCAGGAGAAAGCCGCTCTTACCTTGGCCAGCAGGTCGTGCGGCGTCATCGGCTTGGAGATGAAGCCTACCCCCTCCTCCAGCACCCCCTTCCGGTTGATGATGTCCCCAGTGTAGCCACTGGAGAAGAGCACCGGGATGTTCTTTCCCGATTTACAGATCTCCCGGTAGACCTCCTTGCCGTTCATCTTGGGCATCACCACGTCCAGGATGAGGAGTTGCACCTCCCTGCCGAACTCGGCGAACTTGCGGACGGCCTCCTCGCCGTCCTGCGCCTCGATCACCTGGTAGCCGAAATGGGTGAGGGTTTGGGTCATGAACCTCTTTACGTCGGAGTCGTCCTCGGCGACCAGAATGGTTTCCGTCCCCCCCGTCACCGGCAGAGGCAGTGCCGCAACCCCCCGGTCGATCTTCGAGTCGATCAGTTTCAGATAGATCTTGAAGGTGGTCCCCTTCCCCGGCTCGCTGTAGACGTTGATCTGGCCGTCATGCTGCTGGACGATGCCGTACACGATGGAAAGGCCGAGGCCGGTTCCCTTCCCGAGATCCTTGGTGGTAAAAAACGGCTCGAAGATCCTTTGCTTGGCCGGTTCCTCAATCCCTACTCCGGTATCTGAGACCGAGAGCACGGCGTAGGAGCCAGGCCCAAGGAGGAACCCGGGGAAGGGATCCCTCACCTCGATGCGCTCGGTCTTGATGACGAGGGCTCCCCCGTTCGGCATGGCGTCGCGCGCATTGGCCGCCAGATTCATCAGTACCTGTTCGATCTGGCCGCTGTCCGCGTTGATCACCAGGTCCTGCGGATCAAGCACGGTTTTGAATTCGATGTCCTCCCCGATGATGCGGAAAAGGAACTTGTCGAGCCTCTTTACGATGTTGTTCAGTTGCTCCGGGCCGGGCTCGATGATCTGCTTTCTACTGAAGGAAAGGAGACTCTTGGTGAGATTGGCCGCCCGGTCCGCGGCAGAAAGGATCTCTTTCACGTATTGCTGGAACGGGCTCTCAGCTGCCAGCTGCATCTCGAGAATGCTCCCGAAGCCGATGATCGCGGTGAGGATGTTGTTGAAGTCGTGAGCTATCCCGCCGGCCAGGGTACCGGTCGCTTCCATCTTCTGGGACTGCCGCAACTGCTCGCCCAGCTTCCTGCGCTCGGTGATGTCGCGCCCCTCCGGGATGAGCAGCACCACGTTCCCCTCGTCGTCCCTGACCGGCTTTATCGAGAAGTCGAAATAGTGGAGGCTGCCGTCGGCGCTCTTGTGGGTCACCTCGAAGCGTACGAAAGCTCCCGCCGCAGCCTTGGCCACCGCCTCCTTCAGCTGGAGTTTCAAATCGTCGTTGTAGCTCCACCAAGGTGACTCCCAGAAGAGCTTGTGGACCACATCGGACTCATCGAGGCCGCTGAAGGCCAGGGAGGTGCGGTTGGACTCAAGGAGAGTGCCACCCGGGGTCATGAGCCCCATCAGTTGGAAGGCGTTGTCGAAGATGGCTTGAAACTTCCTTTCACTGGCGCGCAGGGCATCCTCCGTCTGTCTGCGCTCGGCCACCTCTTTCTCCAGTTCCCGGTTCACCTCTTCCAGTTGGCAGGTACGCTCTTCGACCCGCTCTTCGAGTTGGCCCCTGGCGCTCTCCAGCTCCCGGGTCAGTTTCCTCAGGCGCAGGTGCACGCCGACGCGGGCCAGCACCTCCTCCCGCTGGAAGGGCTTGGTGATGTAATCGACGGCTCCGGCGTCGAAGCCTCTCAACTTGTTTTCGGTCTCCGCAAGGGCGGTCATGCAAATGACCGGGATGTCCCTGGTGCTCTGCTGCGCCTTCAGCCGGCGGCACGTTTCGTAACCGTCGATACCCGGCATCATGATGTCGAGCAGGATGAGGTCCGGCTGAGAGTATGCTGCCCTTTTCACGCCGCTTTCGCCGTCCTCGGCGGCCAGGATGGTGAAGTGGAACTCCTCCAGGAAGTCGGTCATGATGGCGAGGTTGTTCGGATCGTCGTCGATGATCAGTACGACCGATTCTTGCTCATGCTTTTGAGCGTGGCCTATGACTTCCTTCTCCATCCCCTGCCTCCAGTACCTTGCCTTGGTTTCCACATACTCTTTATCTTCCGGCATTTTGCAACCGATCATTGTATCTATCGGTCGAACCGTGGTTTTCAAAAGCTTTTTTTTCTGATCACCCCTGCCGCTCTTGATCCAGGTGACTTTCCACCAGGGCAAGAATCGCCTTCGTCTTGAAGGAGCGGGCCAATCCGGAGAGCGTTCCGGCAAAGGATCGGTAGGTCTCCTCCTCCAGCCCAGCGGCAAAAGCCTCTATCTTGCGCATGTCACCCAGAAGCGCCAACCGGTGCAGTTCCTCCAGTTGGGCGCGCGGCGGCGCCGTGAGCGCATCGGCCGTCTCCCCGCTTCTTTTCGGGGGGCCGGGAGACAGCTCCCCGGGCGCCGTCTCCCAGACCAGGCCGAGCTGCAGCTTGATCTTCTCCAAAAGGAGATCGATCCGGATCGGTTTGGCTATGAAGTCGTCGCAAATCGAGGCAAAGGCATCCTTGCGCGAGTTACCCGAGACCATGGCAGATGCGCCGATGATCCTCGTTTCAGGGCACATCGAGAGCTTGCGCAGTTTCTCCGCCGTCTCCAGTCCGTCCATCCCCGGCATCACGAGATCCAGCAGCACCAGGTCGATCGCATGCCTGGTCACCTGATCCAGCGCCTCGTGCCCGTCGCCGGCCGTAGTCACCCCAAAACCGAGCGGCTGCAGGAGCGAGACCAGCATCGATGCGTTGTTCGCGCTGTCGTCCACCACCAGGATCCGCTTGCGCTTGCCGCGGTAACCGATCACCGAGTACTGCGCGTACTCCAGGACCGTCCCCGGGTCATTCACCTGGGGGAGCGGGACCTCAAGCCAGAATATGCTCCCCTTTCCAGGTTCGCTTTCCACCCCCATGCGGCCATGCATGAGCGCGGTGAGCCGCTTGGTGATGGTGAGCCCGAGGCCGGTTCCCTCGCTGACCTGCCGGTCCGTGGCCAGCTGAGTGAACGGCTCGAAGACGGTGTCCTGTTTCTCCCTGGGGATGCCGATCCCCGTGTCGACCACTTCGCAGCGGAAAAGACCGGCACTGGTGCAGAGGTAGCTCACCCTGAGCGTGACTCCCCCCTGACGGGTGTACTTCACCGCGTTGCTCAACAGGTTCAACAGGATCTGCCGCAGCTTCCTCTCGTCCCCCCGCAGGTACTCCGGGAGTTTCCCGGTCGCCTCGTAGTTGAAGTAAAGCCCCTTCTCCTCGGCATTGATCCTGGTGAAATTCAAGACCTGGTGCATCAGTACGGCGAGGTTGAAGGGGTTGTCTTCCAGTTCCATCTTGTGCGCCTCGATCTTCCCGACGTCCAGGATGTCGTTGATGAGCATCAAGAGGTGCTCACCGCTGGAGCGCATGACGTCGACCTGCTGGAACTGCAGGGGAGAGAGGTTCTCCTGACGTTTGAGGATCTGGGCATAACCCAGTATGGCATTCAGCGGGGTGCGCAGCTCGTGGCTCATGTTGGCCAGGAATTCGCTCTTGGCCCGGTTGGCGGATTCGGCGGCGTCCTTGGCCTCCCTGAGTTCCTCATGGGCCTTGGCGAAGGCGTCCGTCAGGTCGTTCACGCCGGTTACCAGCTTGCGCCACTCCCCCTCGAACGGCTCCGGATCGCTGCGAACGTCCAGGCTCCCGGCCCTTACCGCCAGAATCAGGGTCTCCGTCTCCCGGAGCACCTGCTGGATGGTGTTCTTCATGGTGCTAAAGGCATCGGCGAGGGTTCCCATTTCGTCCCCCGGGTGAATCCCGATCTCCTGCTCCAGGTCCCCGTGAGCGATGCCGTTTGCCACCTTCACGATGCGGGTCAGGGGGCGGGTGGCCGCGCTGATCAGGAAATAGACCAAGACGCTGCTCCCGAGGGAGAAGGCAAAGGCGAGCAGCAGTCCCTGCGCGACGATGCGCCGCTCGTTTTCCCGCATGGAGCGCTTGGAAAAGCCGAGCCTGATCCAGCCGATGTTCTCCTGTATCTTCTTCACCTGCTCCGAGTCCTGGAAGATGTCGATTTCATCCTGGGTCCTCACGGTGAACACGGGGGCAAAGTAGACGAAATCTTCCGCTTCCTCGGACATGAAGATCGCAGGGGCAGCGGAAAAGGAGGGGATGCCCAGGGAGACCGGGGGGCCGTCGTGGATGAGTTCTCTTTTCGAGGCATCATAAAAGGTGACCGAGGAGACCTCCGAGTTGATCTTCAAAAACGCCACCGTTCCCTTCAGAAGCTCGGCATTCCCCGAGAGAATCGGGAGTTCGCCGGTCTTGGTGGCCAGGGTCGTAATGGTCTCGGCCCGCTTGATGATCTCCTTTCTTACCAGATCCTTTTCAGTGCTTATTGAAACGTAGGTATGTACCAGCGACACGACGATCAGGACCGGGATCGTGACGAAAAGGGCCTTCATTTTAAAGGTCACTCTCATGGGTAGGTCCTTTTCGCGCTACGCACGACATCTTCAGGCAGACGGATCCCCATTTTCCTTGCGGTATCCAGATTGACAAAGAGCTCGAACTTTCTGGGAGGCGACGGGGGGAGCTGTCCGACGTTGCCCCCCCTCAAGGCCTTGGTCGCGTATTCGCCGATCGCCCTTCCCACGTTGACCGAGTCGACCACCAGGGCGAGGAGCGCCCCGTCCTTCACGCTCTTTTCCGAGATGCCGAGCAGCGGGATCTTTTTCCTGAAAGACAGGAGGTAGGCCTCCTCCATGGCGGTCGCCGTCAGCACCGAGACATCGGGAAGGAGCAAGATGGCGTCGGCGCCGCTTAGTTGCTTGATGGTGCTGACGAATTCGAAGGCGTTCCTGACGCTGTGGGTGGTGAGAAGGGTCGAGTCGTTGCGCGCCAGGATGTTGAGCTGGTCGCGGGTTCCCACCGCTGCGATTTGGCTGAGACCTTGGAGGTGGTTGGCGATGAAGTCGGTGTACTCCTTGGCGGGAGTGGCCATATAGAAGCCGGTCGTGTTGGGTCTGCCGATGACCGGCGGAATCACCACGAGGTCGTAGATGACGAGCACCGAAGGGGGAAGGCGCAGGGCTTCCGCGAGAGCTTCCCTCCCGAGCGCCACGACGACCTTAGCCGCCTCCTCGGCGACGACTGCGTTCAGCGTACCCTTCACCTGCGAGGGGGGATAAATTTTCAGAGGGGACTTCAGGGTTTTGCTGATCCCGGAAATGACCTCGACAACCGGCTTGAGTTTTGTGTCGGCGACAACAAGTACCTCAGCCGCACAGCTCAGGTAAGCGGAGAGGTGAATAAGAGCAAAGCTAAGTAAAAAGATGCGTTTCCAGAAGGTCATTTTCAAAAACCGGGTCAGGCTTTCCGAGTTTCGCGTTCAGCGGGAAGCAAACAGCGACAAGCGGAATCGAAATCCAACAGCAAGTTGGCCACGGTGTAAATCACTCATCTTCAAAGATCGGTTGAAAGCCAGGAATCTTGAGGAGTTTCGCTTACCACCTATTGATAAACTCTCTTGGCCATGCGCATCATCTCGCGCGGTATCTGAATCCCCATGCGCGAGGCGGTCGCGGTGTTGAGATACATGTCGAACTTTGTTGGAGGAGAGGCCTGCCCCCGTCCCAGTTCTCCCCCCCGCAGCACCTTGGCAGCAGCCTCCCCGATCAGCTTCCCGACATTGACCGTATCGACCACCAGGGCAAGGAGTGCACCCTCTTTCACGTTCTGCTCCGAGACGCCGATGAGCGGGATCCCCTTTTTGAAGGAGATCAGAAACGCCTCGTTCATGGCGGTTGGGGTCAACAATGAGATGTCCGGCATAAGCAGGATGGCGTCGGCGTCGTCCATTTGCCGCACCGCGTCCACGAACTCCACGCTGTTTCTGACCCCGAAGGCGGTCTGCTGCGGCAGCCCCCCCGGGGCCAGTATGCTCAGTTGGTGGCGGCTCCCCACCACCGCGAATTTCCTGATGGTATGCAGGTGGTTTCGGATCAACTCCGCGTACTCCCGAGTCGGGGTCGCCATGTAAAACCCGGCGGTGTTTGGTCTGCTGATCAGGGGTGGGACCACGACCATGTCGTATATGACAGGGATGGACGGCGGTAGACGAAGCGCCTCGAAAAGAGCGTTTTTGCCCAAGGCCACCACAACCTTCGCGTCTTCCTTCACTACGACGCTTTCAAGGGTACCCGTCACCTCGGAGGGGGAATAGATCCGAATGGGGCTTTTTAGAGTCTTCCTGATGCCCGACACGATCTCGGTAACCGGTCTCAACTGCGTATCGCAGATTATGAGTACGTCGGCTGCATCGCAAGAAGTTGTCCAAAGAAGGGGCGCAGCAACCATACCTACAAAAAAAACAAGGGCAGCGATTTGACGCGACATTTTCTTTAATCTTTCTTCTAATTAACTTCACCGAGAGCGGCGCAACTTTCTGGAGCCCACCCTATGACTGAGCGGACATTCAGTCTGCCAGGAACGGTCACACACTATATGTGCAATGCAGTCGAAACTCAACAAAAATGCATGACTAGCCCCTATTTAATAAAAAAACGGGACTCGGCCATTTCACGCTTGACAAAAGAGTAGAAGGTGAACTATTTTTGATTCTTAAACTCGTAACCTGCTGAAATTTTACAATTATTTAATATCATTCGCAGCACCTACAACGGAACAGCGCCAGCTACCGATGGGGATATCACTTAAAAGGAGAAACAACCAATGGAAAACGTCGCCCTGGAAGTTCTGGAAGAAGGAATTGAGATGAGCGTAGAAGGTCCGATGACCTGCTGCATATCCGCGATGCTGGACCTGATCTAATAGGTGTTTGTCAACTTTGTACCGAAGAGGGGGGCATACGCTCCCCTCTTTCTCGTCAGGGATACCCATACATGCACCTGTCACGTTATCTGAAGATCTATCCCTGTCCGGACAAACCGGGTCGCAGCCTCCTTTACTCAACCAAGCGTTCCTCTTCGATCCTCATTCCGGACGCACTGCTTCGAGCCGCCCGGGAGAATACCCTTACCGGCCCTGATCGGGACACCCTGGTTCGCCTGGGGTTCCTGGTTCCCGATTCGGTCGCCGAGCGGCAGGAGATGCGAGACATCTTCCTCCACGCCAATAAACGGCGCCGCCTGTTCAACGCGGTTGTGGTGCTCAACCTTGACTGCAATCTCGCCTGCGGCTACTGCTACGAAGACAATTTCCGCGGCAACTTTTATATGTCCGCTGACACTGCAGATCTCTTTGTCGATACCGTGACTCGCGACCAGATAGAAAATGGGCTAGACGTCAGGATCTCCTTTTATGGCGGAGAACCGCTCCTCTCGATAGATCTCATCAAAGACATCTCCGCTCGTCTTGGGTCTGCCGCCCGGAAAAAGGGGACAAAATTCAGTTTTTCACTGGTCAGCAATGGCACCCTCCTTACCAGAAATGTGGTAGAGAAGTTGATTCCTCTCGGCTTGACCGGGGCGAAGGTGACCCTCGACGGTCCTCGTGAAACCCACGACCTGAGCCGTCCATTTGTTTCCGGCAGCGGCAGCTTCGACGCCATAGTGGACAACCTCGTGCAAATCGGTGGCATGATCACCCTGCATCTTGGCGGCAATTTCACCCGCGATAACTACCGACTGTTTCCTCCTCTTCTGGATGAACTGCTCGCAAAAGGCATATCACCGGATAAAGTCGCCAGGTTACTCTTCGTACCGGTGGTCCAAAAGTCAGGAGAAAAAGCAGCCAGCGACTTCAGCAACAACTGCGTCTGCTCTTACGAACCTTGGCTCATCGAGGCGAGCACGTATCTGCGCGAAGAGACACTTAAACGAGGGTTCTCGGCACTTAAGATGCAAATGTCTGCTTGCACGGTGGAGTACGAGAGCGATGTCGTTGTCAACTACAACGGCGCCCTCTACAAATGTCCCGCCTTCATGTCCAACGACTCGTTACGGATCGGCACCCTGAAGGACGGCA
>Ga0209212_1006279_pt1 | contig 13669 bp, 11 predicted proteins | sample RifGroC2_FD_183996 | JGI IMG/M metagenome (GOLD analysis project Ga0209212, IMG submission 183996) | Groundwater microbial communities from Rifle, Colorado, USA - Groundwater C2 (SPAdes) (version 2) | ecosystem: Environmental > Aquatic > Deep subsurface > Groundwater | place: Rifle, Colorado... | reverse complement strand
TCCCCCGCTGCTTCATAGAAGGCCTGCAGACGCTCCAGCCATGCTATGAGCGCCCTCTTCCAGCCGTTTTGCGAAGCGGTTTCTACTGCCGTCCGGAGGATCGCTTCATTGATCAGGCGATGGCGCACCGCAAGACCCGCAGCGATCAGACGGGAGAGAGGATCGTTGATGGCTGCGATCGCCTTTTCCGCCCCGCCGACATCACCGCTCTTAAGAACCGTCAGAAACGGCCGATACTGCTCCGGCAGGAGCGAACCTTCCACCGCCGCCGCGTCTCCGGAAAGAAAAAGATAAAAGTTCCCGTTCACGGGAATGGACTGCGCGGCTTCGACCCTCCGGTAATCGCCATCCTCCATTTCGCCCAGAACGGCCACTTGCAAGGCCACCCGTGTCAGCCAGGCCTTCCCCAGCAGGTCCAGATTCCCGCCTTTTTTGATCTCCTCAACGGCCTTTTTGAAATGCAGTTCCGTGACGAGCGGCGTCCGGCCGGTCAGAAAATCCTGTTTGAACGTCTCTAACTGCTGGTGGCCCGCCGCGATCCACGCCGGCGCCGGTTTCGAACCGCAGCCAGCCAACAGAAGGGGAAGGATCAGCAGGCAGAGAATCTTCTTCATGGCAGTTTGATCTCCGGTTTGGCCTTGAAAGGAATCTTCCGGTCCAGCTCTTCGGCCAGGTTGCCGATGGCCGTGACCGCAGCATCCAGCTCGCTCCGGAGGACCTTCAGATCTTTCGTGGAATCGACGGCATCCGCACTGACCTTGTTGATGTTATCCAGGGTGGCGTCGATCTTCGCGAGTTTCGCCAGAAGGTCGTGGAGGATGTTCCGGACTAACGGCAGGACGCCATCCGGGCCGTAGATCTCCTCCCCGGTCTTCCCGGTGATCGCATCGGCCTTCGCGAGGAGCGCGTCGAGACGAACCGTGATGTCCCGGACCTTTCCGATGGTTTCGTGAATCGATTTGACGCTTTTCGGATCGCCGACGGCCATCTCCAGGACGGATTCCTTTCTGGCGAAACGGGCGGACAGAGTCTCCGCGTTCTTCAGGATCCGGTTCACATCCCCCCTGGGATCGGCCAGGTTCGCGGTCACCTGCTCCACATTGGCCATGATCCGGTCCGCCTTGTCGATGATCGGCTTTGCCCTCTGGATGATATCATTGATATCGCTGGACAACGCGATCTCCGAAACGGTCCCGGGCGGGAGGGGAGGGCTGTGGGGGCTGCCAGCCGAAACGACGATCCGCGGCGAACCGATCAGGGGCTTCTCGAGGGTGAATTTGCTGTCCGCCCGGATCATCCGGTTATGACGCTCCGGGATCTCTATCTTGATCAGAACGGTCCCCTGTTCGTTCAACTCCAGCGAACTGACCTTGCCGATATTGAAGCCCCAGACGACGACCGGCATCCCCTCTGTCAGGCTCTCGCCCATCTTCGAAGAGAGGGTGTAGGTGTAGACCCTGGCGAACGCGCCCTTCCGGTAGGCGACATAACCGATGGCAGCCATGATCAGCATCGCGGTGATGGTGATGAACAGGCCGACCTTGAATTCAATTTTCCGGGTCATCCGTTACCCCATAGCGTTCTTTTTGCCAACTATAATCAAAAATATCGACTTCTGCAATCAAATCGTCAACCTTGCGCAGGGCCTCCCACAGAAAACCGCCGTCCTGGAGGTGCGTCAGGATGCTGAAGGGCCGGTCCAGGACCACCACGGCCTCCCGGACCATCGCCGCCCGGAGTAACATGCCGCAGAAACGCTCCTCAGCGGTCAGGGCGGGATTCCGCTTCTCGGCGATCGCCGCCAGATCGAAGCGTCCGAGGAGATCGAATATCAACGACCGCGCCTCCTGCCGGGGCATGTTTCGGTGGTACTGCGGAATCAGGGTTATATTGTTACAGACAGAGAGGTTGGAGATCAGAGGCGCTGTCAGGGACACGAGTCCCAGATGCGGCTTATTGGCCGCGGCGAATCTCTCCAGGGCCGCTTCCAGATCCTCTTCACCCGCAAAGAGCTTCAAATGAACCTTACGATCGATGACAGCACCTCGATGACCACGATGGCCAGAAAGACCTTGACCATGCCGTTTAACACCGCAATGGGAATGCTCGTCAGCTCCTGCGAGGCATTCAATCCGAGACGGATCGGGATCAGGGTAATGAAAAAACCGAAGGTCGCGCACTTGATCAGCACGACGATGACATCCGCCAAATCGGCGGAACGCAGCAGGGCGCCAATATAGGCGTCCACGCTTGTGCCGAAGATCAAGCTGGAAACCAAAAGTCCCATGGAGAGGACCACCAGCGAAAAAAGGCCGCTGAGCAGGACCATAGAGATCATCCCGCTGAGGATCCGCGGGATGAAGAGGTAGCGGATCAGATCGATATTGAAGCTTTCGAGCGTATCGAGTTCCCGGTTTACCTTCATCACGGCGATCTCGGCATTGATGGCGGAGCTGGAACGGAGCGCGATGAGCAGCACCGTGATAAAGGGCGATATCTCCGTCACGATGAACCCCATCAGCAGATGTCCCAGGTATTCGGTCAGCCCCAGGTTCTTGATCACCTGAAAGGCCATGCCGTTGACCAGTGATCCGAAAATGACGGCGACGAAGAGAAACAGCGGCAGGATCTGCACGGCGGTAAAGTAGATCTGGTTGATGAAGACCATGCGCGAGGCACTGTTGTACGACCGTTTTTCGAACATCCGGAGAATGACCTGGGCGGCAAACGTCAGCGTGCCGCCCAGGGAAGAGGACGTATTGAGGGTGAACCGGCCGATGCTTTCAATAGCTGCGATCATGACGCACTCGTAAACCGTCGCTTAGGATTCTAAAAAAATTTGTGAAATTTTAGCACAACCGGCCTGTGCCTGCAAACGGGAACTTATCGAGGCCCTTGCCGGTAAGAGCGCCGTCGAGCAGTTGCAGGGGGTGAAGGACGGCGATCCGGTCCTGTTCGTCCATATTGCCGCCGATCGTCACCCGGCATCCCGGACATCCCGTGGCAACGACACGGGCGCCCGTCTCGCGAATGCGCTTTATCTTTTTTTCCGTGATTCCTTTTGCAATCTCGGGGAAATCAAACTGGAAGGTCCCGCCTCCCCCGCAGCAGGCGTTTGCCTCTTCCATCTCTACATATTCGACCTGAGGCAATGCCTGGAGGATCTTTCTCGGAGCGCTGCTCACCCCTTGAGCGCGAACCAGGTGGCAGGGGTCATGATAGGTCACCCGGATCTTCTCACTTGTGTAGTCCTTGCGCAGGGGAAGCTCATGGATCCTTTCGGCAACATACTCCATGACATCCTGCGTCTTTCCTTTGAGGATCTCTGCCTGGGTGCTGTCCAACCCCTTCCGTTTCAGCAGGTCGATATACTCCTTCCGGAAGGCGGCGCCGCAGGTGGCGCAGTCAACCAGTACGGCATCCACACGGGCCCGGGACAGGGTGGAGATATTCTGTTGGACATTCTTCAGGGGGAGATCTCCCTCCCCCGACAGGATCGCGGCGATTCCACAGCAGTCCTCGGCCGCGGGAATCTCAATCTCCAGGCGGAGCTTCTTCAGGACGTTAACGACCGCCTGTCCCACGTCTCCCGCAAAATAATTGGTGAAACAGCCCGTAAAGAGGGTCTTCCCCCCGGTGCGCAGAACCTCCCCGGAGGCGAGGACGACCTCCAATCCGAGGAGGTAGTCCCTGGTGACGCCGTATTTGAACGCCCTCGGCCCGCCCGCATTCTCAGCCACATTCCCTCCCATGGTTGAAACCGCCATGGAGCCGGGGTCCGGGGGGTAATACAAACCCCTTTTCGTGAGCTCGTTCTGGAACTCCATTATCCTCCTTGTCTCTTGAGGGCTTGCCGCGGGAACTCGCCTTTTTTTGGGGACTGATTTCAAATCTGTCCCCAAAAAATGTTCCTGTCGCCGGTTTCTTGAGGCAGATCATTTTCCGGTCTTTACCTGCTCCACGATCTCCTTAAATTCCTGCTCGGTAAGCACGCGTTTCAAATCATGGGAACGCCGCTTCATCCGATTGAGAACCTCCATTTTCTTGTCCTCGGCGATTTCGAGGCCAAGTTTCTCCGCCCAGACCATGATGTTGTCCACACCGCTCTTTTTGCCCATGATGATTTCGGGCATGGCGTGGCCCACAAACTCGGGCCGGACAGGAAACACGGTCGTCGGGTTCTCCTCAAAGGCATTCCTATACCAGCCGGTGACGATCCCCGATTCGATCGTATAGGCTTTATCGCCTACAAAGGGGCGCTGGGGCGGAACTTCCAAACCGGAAAGATCCATGACAAGCTTGGAGAGCTCATTGAGCTTGCTGTAGTTGATGCCCACGTCGATTCCGTACATCATCAGCAGAGCCAGCACCGTCTCTTCCATAGCGGTGTTTCCGCACCGCTCTCCGATGCCCCCCACCGTGGAATGGATGACTTCCGCGCCCGAAAGAACCGCCATGATCGTATTGGCCACCCCGAGACCGAAGTCCGAGTGGAAGTGGATCTCAAGGGGTTTCGCTACGCGCTCTTTCACCTTCCGGGTGAAGTAGCTCGCGGCCTGAGGGGAGAGTACGCCAAAGGTATCGACCAGGGTGAAGGCATCCATGTGCCCCTCCGTGGCTACCCGCTCCACCAGGTTGAGCAGGAAGTCCATTTCAGTCCGGGTCCCATCGATGGTGAAGAAGACCGTGTAAAGGCCCTGCTGTTTGGCACAGGCCGTCGCCTTGATCGACAGATCGATGGCTTTCTCGAGGGGCCATCTGTAGGCCTGCTCCACCATGTGGGCGCTGGCGGGAATTTCAATGACGATGCCGCTCACACCGCAGTCCGCCGCCCTCTTCACATCGTCCACTATGCAGCGGCTGAAGCAAAAGATCTCCGGTCCGAGATTGCGCTTCACGATCTCTTTGATCGCGGCTTCATCCATGGGGGAGACGGCCGGCAGGCCCGCCTCGATACGGTGTACACCCGCTTCCGCCAGCTTTTCGGCAATCCGCACTTTATCATCCCAGGTGAAAACAATCCCTGCCTGCTGTTCTCCGTCGCGCAGGGTAACATCGTGAATCTTCACCTTCTTGGGCGGGTCGAAGTTCTTCGTCACCTCCTCAACGTAGTTCCAGGGACTCACAAACCAGTTATCTGTCCTCCAGGGCGTATCTTTTGGACTAAAATTGTCTCTCATACGATTCTCCTCTCGCCCCTTCTATCGCGAAGTCATTAAGAAATACCGAGAGTTTTGTCAATGTTTTATTTCAGCGCAAACCGCGGAAGATGGCCAAAAATGCTGAGAGGGGCGACGTCATGGTCCATAGGGAGGCTTTGTACGGCGACTGGAAAAAGCCTGCCCTTTTTCGCAGTTTAAAATGAGGAAGGCCATTGACAAAACTCATTTAAAGTTTATATTACCACCGTCATTTCAAAACGAGTTGGAGGAAAATATGAAGGAAAATAATGGCAGAACAACATTTATCATGTTTCTGTTGGCCTTTCTGATCGGGTTTTTCGTGGTGTCGACTATGGAGGTCCTGCGCTCGTCTTTTGTCCCGACGGCGCCCGGACCGGATGTGCAGGTGGCCTCTGCGCTCCCCACCGGCGAAGTCTCACGCACACCCGTATCATTTGCGGATTTGGCCGAGAAACTGAAACCGTCCGTGGTCAACATCAGCACCACCAAGACGGTCCGCGGCGGCGGATCCCGCTCCCCCTTCGGCCAGGGAACACCCTTTGACCGTTATTTCGGCGGGGACGATTTCTTCGAACGTTTCTTCGGTGATGTTCCCCAGCGGTCGTTCAAGCAGAGGAGTCTCGGTTCGGGATTCATCATCAGCCATGACGGTTATATCTTCACCAACAACCACGTCGTGGAGCAGGCCGACAAGATCATCGTGAAACTGTCCGACGGCAAGGAATATGAGGCGAAGGTCATCGGCAAGGACGCCAAGACGGACATCGCCCTGATCAAGATCAAGCCGGATGACAGCCTCCCGGTCGCGGAAACGGGCGATTCGGACAAGCTCCGCGTCGGCGACTGGGTAATGGCCATCGGCAACCCCTTTGGCCTGGAGCAGACCGTCACCGCAGGCATCGTCAGTGCGAAGGGCCGCGTCATCGGCGCCGGTCCCTATGACAACTTTATCCAGACCGACGCTTCCATCAATCCGGGAAACAGCGGCGGTCCGCTCTTCAACATGGAGGGCAAGGTCATCGGCATCAATACGGCCATCGTCGCCCAGGGGCAGGGGATCGGTTTCGCCATCCCGATCAGCATGGCAAAAAGCATCCTGCCCGATCTGAAGGCGAAGGGGAAGGTCACCCGCGGCTGGCTGGGGGTGTCCGTTCAGGATATCACCGAGGAGATCGCCAAGAGCATGAAGTTCAAGGACCGGAGCGGGGCTCTGATCGCCGATGTGTTCAAGGGGGATCCCGCCGACAAGGCCGGCCTAAAATCGGGCGATGTGGTGACCGAGATCAACGACAAAAAGATCAGGGACACGCATGAACTGCTGATGCTGATCGCCGGATTCCGCGTCGGGGAAACGGTCAAGCTAAAGATCCTCCGGGAAGGACAGGAGAAGCTCATCAACATCACTATCGCCGAGCGGAAGGAGCAGGCGGAAATCGCCGCGGCAGGCGGGGAAGGCGAGGCCTTCGGCATGGCGGTCCAGGAGATCACGCCGGAGATCGCAAAGCATCTGGGATTGGCCATCAAAAAGGGCGTTATCGTGGTGGACGTTCAGGAGGGTAGTGTAGCCGACGAGGTCGGCATCCAGCCGCAGGACATCATCCTGCAGGTCAACAAGATGAAGATCGAGACCATGAAGGATTATACCCGAGAAATCGGCAAGGCGGCGGCAGGGAAAAACGGCATCCTGCTTCTGATCAAGCGGGGAAAGTCGACCTTCTTCGTGCCGCTGTCGAAGTGAGACCTGCGAGCGAATGGGGACAGATTTCAAATCTGTCCCCACTTCTGCTGTCCCAAAGTTTCCGTTGAGCGAAGCGAAGAGGTGCAGGGTCGATAAAATGCCTTGTGATTTTGGGGACAGATTTGAAATCTGTCCCCACTTCTGATAAAGCTCTCGAAGTAGCGACGGTAAGGGAAACTGGGGAAAGCCGGATGGGATGCCGTGAAGATCTGTTGAGCATCTACGAAATCCTGAATGCCCATTTCGGCGATCTTCACTGGTGGCCTGCCGACGATCCCTTCGAGGTTATGGTCGGGGCGATTCTGACCCAGAACACAGCCTGGACGAACGTCGAGAAGGCGATTGCCGCACTCAAGGAGAGGCGGCTTCTCTCTCCCGGGGCGCTGTTGCGGTTGGGTGAAGAAACCCTGGCCGGCATCATCCGGCCGTCCGGTTATTATCGCATCAAGGCAAAGCGCCTGAAGGCCTTTGTTCGATTTTTCCTGGATGAATACGAGGGGAGCGTGGAGGCGATGAGCGTAGGGGATATTCCTCTCCTCCGGGGAAAGCTGCTCCGGGTCCCGGGTATCGGCCCGGAGACCGCCGACAGCATCCTGCTGTTTGCTTGTCAAAAACCTGTCTTCGTCAGCGATGCCTACACGCGCAGGATCCTCCTTCGGCATCGCCTGGTTCCTGAAGACGCGGATTACGACCAGATACAGACCCTGTTCATGGCCAACCTCCCGCCCGATGTCTCCCTCTTCAACCAGTTCCATGCCCTGCTAGTGCAGACGGGAAAGATCTTCTGCAGAAAGACGCCGCAATGCGATCCCTGCCCGCTGGGAATCCTGCCGGCGGAAACGGTTTCCTTATGAGACCCGAAGAAGATATTCGCCATTGCGGGATCTCTCTTGTTATTTCGAAGCATTCCCTACGTCTTGAAGATTGCTGCGCCGGCCTCCTGCCTCCGCGCAATCAAGGAGAGGAGAGATATGCAGGTCTCCTTATGGGAGACGGAGGGAGGCGTCCATGGAGCTGATCGCTCACGCCGGAGCCATCCATCTGCACTCCGCCTATTCCTTCGACGGCCGCGTCCCGATAAATGAAATCATTGCGGCCGCGCGACAAAACGGCATCGACTTCCTGCTGCTGACCGATCACGCGACGCTCCGGGCAAAAGACGAGGGGCTCGAAGGGTGGCATGACGGCGTCCTCGTCGTCGTCGGCGAGGAGATCGCGCCCCGTTTCAACCACTATCTGGCCTTTGGGCTTTCGGAACCGGTCTCGACCCTGAAGGACTCCCCGGATATCCCTCCGCAAGCCTATATCGACCGCGTGCAAAGCCAGGGGGGGATGGGCTTCATCGCCCATCCGGACCACGAGGGGGCCGCGTTGTTTCACGTGAAACATTACCCCTGGACCGACTGGACCGTCATCGGTTATACGGGCATGGGGATCTGGGACTTCATGACGGACTGGCAGAACAGCCTTTCCACCCATCTCCGGGCCATCCTGAGCTACGCCTTTCCCGCCTTTTTTCTCCGCGGCCCCTCCGCCAAAACCCTTGAACGCTGGGACCGCCTGACGCAGGAGCGCCGCATCGTCGGAATCGGAGAGTTGGACAACCACGACAGCCTGAAACAGCTATTGGGGATCAATGTTTCCGTGTTCCCCTTCGCCAGGGTTTTTAGCCTCATCCGGACTCACGTTCTGACCGAAAGCCCCTTCTCCGGAAACATCCGGGCTGACATCGCCTTGCTCTTAGGAGCCCTGAAAAACGGCCGGGTGTATGTCTCACTCGACTATTTCCGGCCGGCAACCGGATTCTCCCTGATCCTGACGGAGGAGGGGAGAAGCGCCACGATGGGCGATGCATTCCCCCTGGCGCACTCCGCAGAGCTCACGATCCGCGTCCCCCACCAAGCGCGCATCCGCCTGATCAGAAACGGCGCCCTGTTCCGCGAGACAACCGGGACAACCCTTGCTGTTGCGATCATAGAATCAGGCGTCTATCGCGCCGAGGTCCATCTGAAGTTCCTCGGCCGGCGCCGCCCATGGATCTTTTCCAACCCCATCTACGTGACCTCCCTTGCAAAGTGAAGCTCCCCCCGGGACACCGCTGCCGCAGCGGCGCCTTTCGCCATTTCCATCTTCCTCCTCCTGCAACCCCCGCTGCGGACATTCGCGCGCATTTGCTCCGCCACTGTACAATCGCCGCTCACACAGAGCTTGACACTCTTATCTTTCAAAATTATGATTAGCCGGAGATTTCGAAGAAAGGCCCGAAGAATCCCGTCAAGATCCAGGACAACACGTTTAGGGACGGCCACCAGTCCATTTACGCGACCCGTATGCGCACGGAAGACATGCTCCCCATCGCCGAACAGATGGATGAGATAGGCTTCTGGGCGATGGAGGTCTGGGGAGGCGCAACTTTCGACACGATGCACCGCTTTCTCGGCGAGGACCCCTGGGAAAGACCGAAAATCTTAAAAAAGTATATCAAAAAGACCCCTTTCGCAATGCTGCTCCGGGGGCAAAATCTGGTCGGCTACCGCAACTATGCCGACGACGTCGTTCGGGCCTTCGTGGATAAGGCCTGCGAGGTGGGCATCGACGTTTTCAGGGTCTTCGATGCCCTGAACGATCTGCGGAATTTCCAGACCTGCGTGGAGAGAATCAAGGCCAACGGAAAGCACTTCCAGGGAGCGATCTGTTATTCGCTCACGGAGCCGCACCTGGGGGGAGACGTCTTCAATCTCGGTTACTTCGCGAAGAAGTGCACAGAGCTCGAAGCGATGGGCGCCGACACCATCTGCATCAAGGACATGGCCGGCATCGTGGCGCCCTACGACATTTACGAGCTGATCAGCAAGCTCAAGAAGACAATCAAGGTCCCCCTCCACCTCCACACCCATTACACCAGCGGCATGGCCTCCATGTCCTACCTCAAGGCGATCGAGGCCGGGGTGGATATCGTCGATACCTGCCTGGCCCCCTACGCCCTGAGGACCTCGATGCCTGCCGTCGAGCCGCTGGTGGTGGCGCTGCAGGGGACGAAGCGCGACACGGGACTGGATGTGCGCAAACTGATCCAGTTGGGCGAGCACCTCGAGAAGATCGCCCCCAAATACCAGAAGCACCTTGCCGCGAACAAGCTCTCCCTGATCGACGCGGGCGTGCTTGCCCACCAGATTCCCGGCGGGATGATCTCCAACCTGATCAGCCAGCTCCGGGAGATGAACGCCCTGGATCGCCTGGACGAGGTGCATCGCGAGATCCCCATCACCCGGCGCGAGGCGGGGACGCCGCCGCTGGTCACCCCGACCTCCCAGATCGTCGGCGTCCAGGCGGTCATGAACGTGATCTCCGGGAAATACAAGATGGTGACCAACCAGTTCAAGGATCTGGTCTACGGCCTCTATGGACAGACTCCGACGCCGATCGATCCTGAGGTCCAGAAGATCGTTCTGAAGCACTACAAGCGAGGCCAGACCCCGATCACCGGGAGACCCGCCGATTACCTGGAGCCGGAACTGGAAGAAGACCGCAAGAAGATCGGCGATCTCGCCAGGACCGACGAGGACCTGCTGACCTACGCCCTCTACCCGGCGACCGGCGAGCAGTTCCTGAAGTGGAAATACGGTATCGAGCCCATGCCGGAAAGCGTGAAACCGGCACCCCCCAAAGAGGCCAAGGGGAAATAGTTCACGGGCTTTGCGGCTCATCGGCAGCAATGGCACTTTTCTAAGAGGCTGTTGAAAAAGCCGCTGATCCAGGCTGTTCAAAAATGTCCGGATGCAAGGCCCCCGAAATCCTGAGCCGTGAGGCGTACTTGTTGGTACGTTGAACGGCGAAGGATGAGGGAAACGAAACAGAAGGGCGTTTTTCAACAGCCCGTCAGGCCAGCATCCCGCCGTCCACGGCGAGACAGATCCCCGTCGTGTAGGAGGCGGCGTCAGAGACGAGATAGAGAACCGCACCCGCCATCTCCTCCGGCTTCGCGATCCGTCCCATCGGAATCGTGGGGAGGACCATCTTCAGGATATCCGGGTTCTGCGTGAGCGCGGCGGAGAACTTCGTTTCCGTGAGTCCAGGCAGGATCGCGTTCACGCGGATATGGCAGGGAGCAAGCTCCTTGGCGAAGGACTGCGTCATCGCGATGATCCCCGCCTTGGTGATCGAGTAGATCCCCAGAAACGGCTCCGGACGGACGCCGCTGACCGAGGCAACGTTCACGATGACGCCGCCTCCCGCCTTCCGCATGAGTTTTGCGGCATGCTGGCTCATAAAGAAGTACCCCTTCAGATTCACGTCGCAGGTCTTGTCCCAGGCATTCTCGTCCACGCTCAGGACACCGCCGAAGAAGGGGTTAGTGCCGGCGTTGTTCACGAGGATATCGAGGCGGCCGTAGCGACTCTCGATTTCCGTAAAGAGGCATCGGATCTGCTCCATCTCCCCCATGTGGCAGACCAGTGAATCCGCCGCGCCGCCCGCCTGAATGATCTCCCCCTCCACCCGCCGGAGGCCTTCCAGTTTCCGGCTGGCGAGGATCACTTTCGCGCCGTGGGCGGCCAGCGTCTTCGCGATCGCCTCGCCGATCCCGCGGCTCGCGCCAGTGACCAGGGCTATCTTCCCGTTCAGATTGAAGCTGTCCATCACCTTCCCCCCTCACAGGTCCGATCTCTCGATCACCCTCCGGGCCGTCTCCTCCAGGACCTGGACGAGCACGATCATCAGCTTGAATCGCTCGTCCTTCGTCTCGCCGTGGTAAAAGCGCCAGTAGATCTGCTGGGCAATGGCAGCCAGGCGGAACAGGCCGAAACAGTAGTAGAAATCGCTGTTTGAAAGCGATATCCCCATCCGTTCGGAATAGCGCGCAATCAGCTCCTCGCGTGTGAACATCCCCTCGATATGCGTCGGCACCACCCGGACCGCCTGCATGGGCGGAGGATCGGCACGGTTCACCCAGTAGGCGAGCGCCCCGCCGAGATCCATCAGCGGATCGCCGATCGTCGCCATCTCCCAGTCGAGGACACCGATGATCCGGAAGGGGTCCTGGGGAGCAAGGACAACATTGTCGAAGCGGTAGTCGTTGTGGATGACGGAAACCAAGCCGCTCTCCACCGGCATCTTCTCCTGGAGCCATGCCATGATACCTCCGTAATCCGGGGCGTCCTGCGTCCGGGCAGCCCGGTAGCGACCGATCCACCCCTCAACCTGGCGCCGGACATACCCCTGGGGCTTGCCGAAGTCCTCCATTCCGATCTTTTTATAATCGACCTGATGGAGCTCGACGAAGACGTCGATCAGCTTCTCGCAGAGGCGTCCCGCCTCCTCCGGTGTGAAGGAGAGGCCGGCCGGCAGGTCCTTCCTGATGATGATTCCCCTTATCTTCTCCATCACATAGAACGGGCAGCCGATGAGCGATTCGTCCTCGGTATAGGCGAGCGGCGCCGGGCAGTAAGGGAAGGCAGGCCGGAGCGCCTTGGGGATCCGGTACTCCCGCCCCATGTCGTGGGCGGTCTTCACCTTCCGGCCGAAGGGGGGCCGGCGGAAGACGAGCTCCCTCTTGCCGACGCGGATGAGATAGGTCAGATTAGAATGGCCGCCGGGGAACTGCGTCACCGTGAGGTCGCCCTTGAGCCCGGGGATGTTCTCCCTCAGAAAATACTCAACCTTCCGGAGATCCAACTCCTCGCCTTCCCGAATCGGTTTCGTCCTGTCCGTAAAATCCATCATCTCCCTTATCCCGTTCACCGGGCGGATCGCCCGGCATACTCCTTGAGGATCCGCTTCGCGACGGACATCTTGTGGACCTCGTCGGCGCCGTCGTAGATCCGGGCCGCCCGCTCATGGCGATAGTAGAAGGATATGATCGTGTCATCGGTCATCCCGAGGCCTCCGTGGACCTGAAGCGCCCGGTCGATCACCTTCTGGAGCACCCCCGCCACGTAGAACTTGATGAGCGAGATCTCCTCCCGCGCCTCCTTCACCCCCAGGGTCTCGATCTTCCATGCCGCATGAAGGGTCATGAGCCGCGCCGCCTGGATTTCCGCCGCGCATTCGGCGATCCAGGACTGGATGATCTGCTTGGTCGCCAGCGTATTTCGGTCCGGGGAGATGATCCGCTCCGTCGCCCGCTTGCACATGAGGTCGTAGACCCGGCTGCAGATCCCCAGCCAGCGCATGCAGTGGTGGATACGGCCGGGGCCGAGACGCTCCTGGGCAATCACGAAACCCCACCCCTCGGGGCCGAGCAGGTTCTCAACCGGCGCCCGACAGGACTGGTAGAGGATCTCCGCATGGCTGAAGTAATCGCTCCCCGCATGCCCCATGACGGAGATGTTCCGGACGCGGTTGAAGCCGGGGGTGTCCGTTGGGACGATGATCATGCTGGCCCGCAGGTAGGGCGGCGCCTCCGGGTTCGTCACCGCCATGACGATGGCAAAGGCCGCGCCGTCCGCCGCCGAGGAATACCACTTCTGACCGTTGATGACGTAGTGGTTCCCGTCCCGGACGGCCGTCGTGTCCATCATGACGGGATTCGAGCCGGGGAGCTCCACCTCCGTCATCGAAAAGCAGCTCCGGATCTTCCCCGCGACGAGGGGCTTGAGCCAGATCTCCTTCTGTGCCTCCGTCCCGTACTTGTGGAGGATCTCGATGTTGCCCGCGTCCGGGGCGTGGCAGCCGAAGACGAAATGGCCGAGCGGCGACCGGCCGAGGACCTCCGAGACGAGGGCGTGCTCCATCAGGTCGAGGCCCATCC
>Ga0209212_1006277_pt1 | contig 13682 bp, 17 predicted proteins | sample RifGroC2_FD_183996 | JGI IMG/M metagenome (GOLD analysis project Ga0209212, IMG submission 183996) | Groundwater microbial communities from Rifle, Colorado, USA - Groundwater C2 (SPAdes) (version 2) | ecosystem: Environmental > Aquatic > Deep subsurface > Groundwater | place: Rifle, Colorado... | reverse complement strand
GCGAGCATATGGAGGGGCTTACCACGGCGGCAGGCCTTTGGGCAACAGCCGCCATTGGCATGGCTGCCGGTTTCGGGCTTTATGCGATTGCTGTTTACGCGACGATTTTAACGCTTTTAGTGCTTTGGGCTTTGCGTTCGCTGGAAAATAAAATTCATCAGGGCGAAGGGCCGAGTTAATTTTTTAAAGAATGCCGTTTCGGATATCCCCATTTTGGGAGGCGATAGGAATTACCGGAAGCGTGATAATCGGCTCCGGCATATTCATACTGCCATACGCTGTGGGCGTATCCGGTTTTTGGGCGGCTCTCGGCATGGGCGCTCTCGCGTTTTTTTTGGTGCTTTCAATCCATTTGGCTTACGGAGAAATTGTGACCAACACGAAAGCGCGGCACCGGCTCCCGGGATACGCGGAGCTGTATTTGGGAAAATTTGCCGGAGCGCTTTCCAAAACCAGCGAGCTTTTGCTTTTTAACGCCGTGCTTTTGACTTACGGCATTTTAGGCGGGCAATTCCTTTTTGTGGTTTTTGGCGGCAACGCCATGGCTTGGTCACTGCTTTTTTTCGCGGCGGCCGCTTCTGTCTTATTCTATTCCCGGGTGGAACGCATCGGCTCAATAAATTTCTTGATTATGAGCGTTGTCGTGTTAATGGAGCTGGGCATCGCGTTTTTTTCTTTTAGGGCCGGCTCTTTTTCCAATTTACCCCTTTACGGGAGCGACCCGTTTTTTTCTTTCGGCGTGTTTGTGTTCGCCCTAGCGGGCCTTTCCATAATCGCCGACGCGAGGGAAATTTTCAGGCGCGGCAACATTGAGCACAAGCTCAAATCGGTAATTATTTTAATCACCTCTCTTCCGCTTCTGCTTTATTTTATTTTCGCGGCGTCGGTGCTGATGGCAACCGGAATGGAGGTTACCAAAGACGTTTTTTCCGGTTTGTCCAAGGTTTTGGGTAGCCGTGTTATAATGGTCGGCGCGTTTATCAGCGCTTTTTCCATGTTTTCTTCTTTTTTGGCTTTGGGGTACGACCTTAAAAAAATTTATGAGCTTGACCTTGCTTTGCCTAAGCTCGCATCTTGGGTTCTGGTGGCGCTTCTGCCCGCTGTGATTTTCCTTTTGACCAGGATTGATTTTGTAAAACTTGTGTCTATTGTCGGCGGAGTGTTTATCGCGATTGACGGCATCTTGGTTTTTTTTATTTTAAAGAAAATGCGCGCGCAAGGCCTCTCGCGCGTCAAATTCCTGCCGTTTGGTTTTTGGCAAAGGGCGCTTTTGCTTATTACTTTGACTTTAAGTATAGTTTATGAAATTATTTATCAGATTTTGTAAATATGAATCAGTGGCATACCAAAGAAGTTACCGAAATTCTTGATGCGTTTCAATCGCGTGAACACGGTTTAACAAAAGAAGAGGCGGCGGAACGCCTAAAGGAACACGGCTTTAATAAACTTCCCGAAGGGAAAGTGGATGGCTTTCCCATTATTTTCTTGCGCCAGTTTCAAAGTCCGCTGATTTATATTCTTCTTGCGGCAAGCATGGTTGTTTTTGCAATGGGTGAAACCATAGACGGCTCGATTATTCTCGCCGTGCTTTTTTTTAACGCTGTCGTCGGGGCAATCCAAGAAGGCAAAGCGCAAAACACGCTTCGGGCACTCAAGAAATTCGTTGAAACAAGAGCGACTGTGCTTCGCGAAAGAAAAGAGCTTATTATTTCTGACAGCGAAGTAGTGCCAGGCGACATCATTATTTTACAGGAAGGCGAAAAAGTGCCGGCAGACGCGCGAATTATTACGGCCACAAATCTTAAAATTGACGAAGCAGCTCTTACGGGCGAATCGGAGCCGGTGCATAAAATTGCCGATACTCTGGAGAGAGACAGTCTGCCAACCGCGGAGCAGAAAAATATGATTTTCAAAGGGACACATATTCTTGCCGGAAACGGCAGAGCGATTGTGGTGGCAACCGGCGCGCTCACCGTCATCGGCAAAATCTCTAAGGAGATAGCGGCAGTTGATACTGAAATTCCTCTCAAGGCGAATATTCGTTATCTTTCACGGCTTATTATTATCACTGTCGCGAGTATTAGCGCTTTGTTGTTTATAATCGGTATTGTTTCGGGAAAATCGGCAAAAGAAATGTTTACTACGGTGGTGTCTCTTTCGGTCTCAATTATTCCTGAAGGGCTCCCTATCGTGATGACACTTGTTTTAGCAACTGGCGTATGGAGAATGTCAAAGCGCAACGCTTTGGTAAAAAAGCTTCAGGCGGTGGAAGCATTGGGGCAAGCTCGCGTTATCGCCGTTGATAAAACAGGCACTATAACCAAAAACGAGATGGTAATACAGAAAGTGTATCTGGCCGGCGGCAAGGCTGGTGCGGGCGGAAAATTTTTTGAAATTGGCGGAATTGGTTATGAGCCGAAGGGAGAAATTCGATTAAATGGAAGCGCGATTGATTCGGTTAATCACCCAGAACTTCTTTTAGCGGGGAAAATCGCCGCTTTTTGCGCCAATGCCCGCGTGCTTTTTTCGGAAGAAGAAAAAATTTGGCGCATTGCCGGCGACCCGACCGAAGCGGCGATGCTTGTTTTCGCAGAAAAGCTTGGTTTCCATAAGGATGATTTAGAACGGGAGTCGCCGCTTGTTAGCGAGATTCCGTTTGATTATAAACTCAAGTATCACGCGACAATTCACAAAATCGAGAACCAAAAACTTCTGACAGTCGTTGGCGCTCCGGAGAAGATTTTAGAACTTTCTCAAATATCAAAAGAGGAAAAACAAGAATTAGAATCCGTTTTTCTGTCTATGTCGCGGGAAGGGTTGCGGATTGTCGCGTTAGCAGAAACTCGCAATGGGCCGGAGATGCTTACATCCGAGAAAATTAAATCACTTACCTTTGTTGGATTTTTCGGCATGAAAGACGCGCTTCGGGAGGAGGTGGCGGAAGCTATGCAAAAAGCGGCTTCCGCCGGCATTCGAGTGGTAATGATAACAGGAGACCATAAAGTTACGGCGCGGGCGATTGCCAAAGAAGCCGGTCTTTATCAAGATGGCGATACTATTCTTACTGGACAAGACATTGACGTTTTTTCTGACAACGAGCTTTCTGAAAAATTGGCCAAAACTTCGGTAGTCGCGCGAGTAACGCCGGAACACAAATTGAGAATTATCAAAGCGTATAAGGCGCGCGGGGAAATTGTTGCCATGACCGGAGACGGCGTTAACGACGCTCCTTCTCTTGTCGCCGCCGACCTCGGTGTGGCCATGGGGAGGATTGGCACCGAGGTAGCAAAAGAAGCTTCAGATATTGTGCTTCTGGATGACAATTTCGGGAGTATCGTATCAGCTGTTGAAGAAGGAAGGAGTATTTATAAGACAATCAAAAAAGTGATTCTCTATCTTTTCTCCACAAGTTTGGGAGAAGCATTGACAATCACCGGTGCGCTGCTCTTGGGTTATCCTCTCCCTCTTTTGCCTGCGCAGATTATTTGGCTGAACTTTGTCACCGATGGCTTTCTTGATGTGGCGTTGGCCATGGAGCCGAAAGAAGAAGGATTACTCCGCGGCAACTTCGAGCGGCCCAAAAAGTATCTGGTAGACAAACTTATGGTGCAGAGGATGTTTGTCATGGCTATCCCTATGATGATCGGCACACTGTTTCTTTTCAAAGGATATTTTGAGAATGATCTTGCCAAGGCTTGGACAATTTCACTCACCACGCTTGCGGTATTCCAATGGTTCAACGCTTGGAACTGTCGGCACGAATCAAAATCCATTTTTCAGACGAATCCATTTTCAAATAAATTTTTAGTAGCAGCTACCATCACGATTATTTTTCTTCAGCTTTTGGCTGTTTATAATCCTGTGATGCAAAAATTGCTTAAGATAACACCAATTACTGTTTCTGATTGGCTTCTAATTGTGCCTATGGCTGCATCAATAGTGTTGGTTGAAGAAATAAGAAAGTTTTTTTATCGCAGGCGGTTGCTTGCGAAGCGATAGCAAAAAAGCAATAATAATATATGTTAAAAAAAATATATGATTGATTTTCTAACAGGCCCTGATCTTGTTGCGATTATAAAATCGGTTGGGTATATCGGCCTTTTTGCCATAATTTTTGCGGAGTCAGGGCTTTTCATAGGTTTTTTTCTACCCGGAGATTCTCTGCTTTTTACGGCGGGTTTTTTGGCGTCGCAGGGTTTTTTAAACATTTGGATTTTGGCCCCGCTTACTTTTTTGGCAGCGATTTTTGGGGATAATTTCGGATATGCATTCGGAAAAAAAGTGGGACCCGCAATCTTTAGCCGCGAAGATTCTCTTATATTCCACAAAGATCATCTTAAGCGCGCCAAAGTTTTTTATGAAAAATATGGGGCAAAAACTTTGGTGCTTGCTCGTTTTTTGCCTGTTGTCCGCACCTTCGCTCCGATTTTGGCTGGGGTGGGACAAATGCATTACCGGACATTCTTTTTTTATAATGTAATTGGCGCGGCTCTTTGGGCTTTGGGAATGACATGGCTAGGATATTTTTTAGGCGCGACAATTCCCGGCATTGATAAATATTTAATTCCGATAATTTTGGCGATTATTGTTATTTCTGCCCTGCCGACGCTGATTCATATAATTAAAAACAGAGAATATATTATAAAACGTGGGAAAAGCTGAAGAATTAGGAAAATTAAAGAAAGAGATGGAGGCGGATAAAAAACTGCCGCTTTTTGGGCAGGCGAACTTAGTTTTTGGAGAGGGGAGGCCGGATGCGGAGGTGATGTTTATCGGCGAAGCGCCGGGGTTTCATGAGGACAAGCTTCAGCGGCCTTTTGTCGGGCAGGCGGGAAAACTATTGGATAAGCTTTTGGAGAAAATAAAGTGGCCACGAGAGAGCGTGTATATAACCAACATTGTAAAACGCCGTCCGCCGGAAAATAGAGACCCGTTGCAGGAGGAGATTGAAGCATATAAACCGTATCTCACAAAGCAGATAGAAATAATAAATCCTAAAATGATCGCGACCTTGGGAAGATTCGCCATGGCCTATTTTTTACCTGAGGCAAAAATTTCTCGCGATCATGGCATTCCTAAAAAAAATGGCAGTTATTTAATTATCCCGATTTATCACCCCGCAGCCGCCCTGCGTTCTACGACCGTTCTGCAAGAACTGGAAAATGATTTTAACAAATTACCCGAGTTATTAAAAAGTTCTGAAAACATTAAAGCAGAAGAAGCGGCTCCAAAAAAACCAGCACAAAGCTCACTGTTTTAATCGCAGTAAAAAACAAAGCCATGAGAAGCAACACGTCATACAGCTCGCCGAAAGTAGAAATGCAAAATAGCCCGATTAGCGGGCGAGATTTGTTTGCTAAGAGAAAAATAAAGAAAGGCGAATTACTTGTTAGTTTTGAAAGCGGCAAAGGCAAATTTATAAATTCAGAAGAAGCAGATAAATTGTATGTGAAAGGGAATGATCACATGTTGCAAGTTGATGATGACTTGTTTTTTGCGGCTGCAAACCCTGGCGAAGATTGGAAAATTCCAGAATTGCAGGAAAAATACAAAGGTTATTTTTCAGAGTATTTGCAGAAAAAATTGAAGACTTACCTATGATATAATCTTAGTATGCGCATTCATATAAATATCACAGTAAATCGCGCCGTTAAGATTTTGCTTTTGTATTTGTTTTTTGTTGTGGTTTCCGGAGGGCTTTTTGCCCCTATTTTTGCCGTATTTGTCACGGATTTTATTCCTGGAGCGACCTTGAAAACCGTCGGGTTCGCTTTGGGGTTTTATGCTATTGCTAAATCAGTTTTACAAATTCCTCTGGCCAGATTTTTGGATAAACGTAAAGGCGAGCGTGACGATTTCTACGCTTTAATGGCGGGCGCTTCTGTTGCCGTTATTTATCCTTTTGCACTTCTTGCTATTTCCAAAGCGTGGCACCTTTATTTTCTGGAGGCCTTTGTCGGCTTTGGAGATGCCGCGTTAATGTCTGCTTATTATTCTCTTTTTGCGCGCCATGTGGATAAGGGCGCTGAAGGATTTGAATGGAGCCTATTTAGCGTCGGCGGGCTTACGATCTCAAGCGCAATCGGCGGCGCAATTGGCGGAGTGCTGGGAGATTTATTTGGGTTTAGGCTCCTTTTTTTAACCAGCGGAATTATTAATTTTTTTGTGATGTTTATATTATTTTATATCTATCCTCTGCTTGACGGCACCCGCCCTGTCTCGCTTCCTCCTTTTACTCCGATTCCAAAAAGTCCGACAACTAAACATTAATATAAACAAAAAGAACCCCCGGTGCGTTTCCCAGGGATTGTGCGAGTCTATTCTTTGTTGTGTAAGAGCAAAGTATTGGTGTAAGCGAGGAGCACAGAATGCGCTCGGATGAGCTTGATGTGGTTGCCAAATGGCAAACCTTGTTTTTTGTGCGCTTTGCTTACGCCAGCTCTATAAACGGGCAAATCTTGATCTACTTATATTATCCCAAAAAATAAATATCTGCGCAACATGGAGCTGTGGATAAAATTTATTGATGTTAGAATAGCGTTATGACCAATCAGGAAATAGCAAAAATTTTGCGGGAGACTGGCGAGCTTTATGAAATGGAAGGCGTGCTTTTTAAGCCGCGCGCCTATGAAAAAGCCGCTCTTGGAGTGGAGGGGCTGGGGCGTGCAGTGAAAGATATTTACAAATCGGGCGGCGCAAAAGCTCTCACCGGAATTACCGGAGTGGGCAAGGGGATCGCGTATCACATAGAATTGCTTTTGAAAAAAGGGCGTTTTCCGGAATATGAACGCCTCAAGAAAAAAATTCCAGTAAATATATCCGAACTTTCCTCGATTGAAGGCGTTGGGCCGAAAATGATTAAAGTTTTATACCAAAAATTGAAGATAAAAAATTTAGCTGATTTGGAACGCGCCACCAAAGCTGGAAAACTGCGTTATCTGCCGCGGATGGGCGAAAAATTAGAACAGAAAATTTTAAAAGGCATTGAATTTAAAAAAGAGGGCGGAGGTCGTTTTGCTTTGGGGGAGATTTTGCCGCTCGCGCGCGAGATTAAAGAAAGGCTTTTAAAAGTAAAGGGTGTGGAAACGGTAGAAATCGCCGGATCTCTTAGAAGACGGCAGGAAACGATAGGCGATTTGGATTTGCTTGCAATTTCGGAGAACCCGGATGCCGTCTCCGATTATTTCACAAAAATGCATGAAGTGGCGCACGTTTATGCCCACGGAGACACTAAAGCAATGGTACGTTTAAATTCGCCAGCTGGCGGAGGCATTGATGCCGACTTGCGCGTAGTTCCAAGAGAATCTTTCGGCGCGGCTCTGCAATATTTTACCGGATCAAAAGATCACAATATAGAAGTTCGCAAAATAGCAATCAAAAAAGGATACAAATTAAATGAGTACGGGCTTTATCGCGGGAAGAAAATCATTGCGGCGCGAAGCGAAGAGGAAATCTACGAAAAACTCGGAATGGCGACTCCGCCGCCGGAGATTCGTCTAAACGACGGCGAGATTGAGGCGGCTTTGAAAGATAAATTACCGAAACTTATCGGTTACGGCGAATTAAGAGGCGACTTGCAGGTGCAAACCGACTGGACGGACGGAGCCAACTCCATTGAGGAGATGGTCCGTGAAGCGGAGAAATTGGGGCATGAATATATCGCAATCACTGACCACACTAAATCATTGGCGATGACCGGCGGCGCTGATGAGAAAAAACTTTTAAAGCAGATGGCGGAGATTGATAAAATTAACCATAAATTGAAAATTGAAAATTGTAAATTAAAAATTTTAAAGGGCGCCGAGGTGAATATATTAAAGGACGGTTCTTTGGATATCAAAAACGAGGTCTTGGCGAAGCTTGACGTGGTTGGAGCGGCGGTGCATTCGCTTTTTAATTTGTCCAAAGCCGAACAGACGAAAAGAATTGTAAAAGCCATGGCAAATCCGCATCTGGACATTCTTTTTCACCCAACCGGCAGGATTATAAACCGCAGAAAACCCTACGAGGTTGACATGGAGACGATAATTAAAACCGCCAAACGCACTGGAACAATTTTGGAGATTGACGCTCATCCCTGGCGCTTGGATTTAAAAGACGAGCATATCAAAATGGCGCGCGAAGCCGGAGTGAAAATGGTTATAGACACAGACGCTCACTCCGTCGGGGAGCTTCACTATCTGGAATACGGCATCGCCCAAGCCCGCCGCGCCTGGGCGGAGAAGAAAGATATAATAAATACGAAGCCATTGAAAGAATTTTTGAGTATGCTAAAATAATTTTAGATAATAAGTCTATCACAGGAGGGCATTATGGATTCAGGAAAGCTAGGATTGATGCTGAAGGGGATGCGTCATGGGTTTTATTTCTCTGATTCATACCGCAAATCGTGCCTTTGCAAGAAAGAAAGTTTCGCCATTATCAATCGTTTTTTATTGATATGGATGGTAACGAAATACCAGGCCAAGAAACAATGCATTGAATTACAAAATAGCGCACTTTTTATTGGGGATTTGCATTCTGTGAACCCCATTTTTATTTTCCTTTCCGAGAGACGAGAAAAATGCTTAAATAGGTGTAATGCCTATTTTGGAAGTAAAAAACTTAAATGTGCGCTACGGCGAACAAATCATTTTGGACAATATTTCTTTTGATTTGGAAAAGGGAGACGCACTTGCGATTATCGGGCCGAACGGTTCAGGTAAGACCCCGCTTATGTGCCGCAAAAAATTGATTTGGCCAGAGACCTTCCGATTACGGTGGGCGAATTCCTGTCGCTTAAGGATGCGGGGAAATCCGCCGCCCGGCAAACACCGGCTTACTCCCCAAAAGAATCGCTAAATTTGGTAAATCTTTCTCCTATGTTTTTAAAAAAACGCCTCGGGGAACTTTCGGCGGGAGAGCTTCAGCGGACGCTTATCGCTTGGGCGGTGATTGGCAGACCGTCCCTACTTTTATTTGACGAACCGACTGCGAGCGTGGACGTAGCCGGGCAGGAGACCGTATACGAACTACTTCACCGTCTGCAGGACAAGTACGGCCTTACGCTTATTTTAATTTCCCACGATCTTACCATTGTCTATCGATACGCAAGCAAAGTTTTATGCCTTAACAAGGCGCAACTCTGCTTCGGCATCCCCGCAGAAGTGCTTACTCCGGGAGAGCTTACCAAACTTTACGGCGGCGGCAGAAAATTTTATCACCATATGCATTCCGAAAATTAATCATGGACAGCGAATTTTTAAGGACCGCAGTTGCCGCTTCGCTTATTGCTGCCGCAGGCGGGGCGTTGGGATCTCTGGCTTTGCTTCGCCGCATGGCTTTGGTTGGAGACGCGTTATCTCACGTGGCTTTGCCCGGAGTCGCTTTGGGGCTACTCTTTAATTTCAATGTTTTTTTGGGTGCTCTGGCGTTTTTAATTTTTGGCGTGATTATTATCTGGGCGGTGGAGCACAAAACCAAATTGCCAGTTGATACTTTGGTCGGCGTGCTTTTTACGCTGGCTTTGGCGGTTGGAGCGATACTGACTCCGAAAGAAAACATTTTGGACGCGCTATTCGGAGACATCGCGGGTATAAGCGCGTTTGATTTTTGGCTGGCCTCATTGATTTCGCTCGCGATTATAATTTTGCTTCTTTCTTTTTATAAAAAATTCACTTTGTCTTTAATCTCTCCGGACCTCGCTCTCTCCGCCGGGCAGAAACCTCACATTCTTGAGTTTTTGTTTCTTGTGATTTTCGCGCTGGTTACGGCAGTTGGGATTAAATTCACCGGCGCGCTTCTTATGGGATCCATCATAATAATTCCTGCGGCGACTTCCCGCAACGTCGCACGAAGCATGAACCAATACTTAACCCTCTCTGCTGTCATCGGAGTTTTAAGCGCGGTTTTCGGGGTTTTAATCACCAACCTTTATGGATTTTCCCTTGGCCCGGCATTTGTTCTCTTCGCCGGCGCCCTCTTTTTCATCTCAATCTTTTTCAGGAGGTGATTTTTGTTAAATATCACTAAATACCGCAAATATTGAATTTGCAATTTCAATGCTATAGCTGTCAGATTGCAAATCACCACCCGCTTTTTGAGATTATGGATTGGCATAAGGTTGATTTGCGAGACGATTGGTTTGTGTGGGTCAGAGAAAATAGCAACTTCTATTCCCCGTTTGTAGTGGACAGCTTTGCAAAATCCGGGGGACCCTTCGAGCCATCCTTGCTTATCATGGTTGATGGTTCGGTTTTTTTATTTTGAAATTTCTTGGAGAATTTTCTTAAAAACCTCCGGATGTTTTTCGGCGAGTTCTGCGAGCATTTTGCGGTTAAGGCCAACTCCGGCCTTTTTTAATTGAAAAATAAGTTTGCTGTACGAAAGTCCGTTCTCGCGCGAGGCGGCGTTGATTTTGATATTCCAAAGCGCGCGGAAATTTCTTTTCTTTTTTCTGCGGTCGTGGAAGGCGTGGACGCCCGCGTGAAGAAGCGCTTCTTTGGCCGCGCGCTCTTTGGATTTTCTCTGCCACCTAAAGCCCTTGGTTTGTCCCAGAATTTTGTGCCTCCTTTTTAACGCGATTTTCCCTCGTTTTACTCTTGGCATATTAGTGTTTTAAATAAGAAATAATCATGCGTTTTTGGATTCGGCTCAAATCCGAGGCGCGCTTTTTGGGAAGTTGTTTCCCGCGGCTTTTTTTGGCTTGAAAATGATTAATACCCGCGCCCGAGTGCAGGATTTTTCCGCTTTTTGTAATACGCAGCCGCTTTAGAATTGATTTTCTGATTTTTTCCATGATTGGGAGAGTATATCATTTTTTGGGTCCAATAATCAAGGATAGCCCCCTCGGCCCTTTTTTTATCGGCTCTTTTTCAAATGCATGAGAGATGAGTCTCAAAAATCGCTCAATCCGCTCCTCAAGAAATTTTTTATCCAAATATTTTTCCCGTCCACGTAAACTAAGATCTATTTTGATTTTATTGCCCTCTTTTAAAAATTTGTCTGCCTGCTGGGCTTTTAATTCCAGATCGTGCAAAGATGTCCCGATGCCGACGCGGACACTTTTTATCTCAACATTTTTTTGTTTTTTTGCCGCGGCTCTCCGTTTTTTTTCCTGTTCGTAAAAATATTTCCCCCGGTCCATTATTTTGGCGACCGGAGGACTCGCGGCGGGGGAGATTTCTATAAGGTCCATTCCTACTTCACGGGCAAGTCTCAAAGCTTCCTCCGTAGCCAAAACCCCGAGGTTTTTCCCTTCCTGATCTATAACCCGCAACTCCCGCGCGCTTATTTGATTATTGATTCTTGATCGTTGGATATTTTATTCTACCATGTCTGGCGTCTTGTTTACAAATTTTGTGCGTCTGCTATTTTAAATCTGGAGGGCGAAACAATGAGAAAAACGAGATGGTTTATTGAACCTACGGATTGCGGATTTACCAACGAAGTGATAGCCCGTTATATTCCCAGCGAAAATTACAAACAGGCGGGGAAGAGGCATCTTTGGGAATGCTCCTATGCGTTTATAGAGCAGCTTAAAGCAAGCCGCGTGAGCTGGGGAGCTAAATTCAAAATTTTTACGCAGGAAGGCCAAGGGGCGATACGCGAATTTGATGAGAAAATTTTCTCAAAAAAGCGAAAGCTTGTCAAAAAAACGAAAAAAGAACTAGCCGACAAGCGCCCCGCCAGATCCCCAGGCCGCTCATAGGAGCGGTTTTATTTTTTTAACATATTCTGCCAAAATAGGTTTATGAACGTATTTGCCGAAAACAGAAAAGCGAGATTTGAGTTTGAAATTTTGGAAGCCTTTGAGGCGGGGCTGGAGCTTTTTGGTTTTGAAGTAAAAGCGATAAAATCTCACAAGATAAGTTTGGAAGGCTCCTATGTTTTTCCGCGAAGAGGCGAATTTTATTTAGTGGGCGCGACCGTGGCGCCCTATCAACCAAAAAACACGCCTAAAGATTATGATCAGGCGCGCGAGCGCCGACTTTTGCTTCATAAAAAAGAGATTGATTATTTAATCGGAAAAGCCGCTGCCAAAGGCTTGACAGTACTGCCTCTCAAGGTATACACTAAGGGTTCCATAATCAAGCTGGAAATCGCGGTTGCAAGGAGGTTGAAACAACGCGACCAAAGAGTGAAAATTATGGAAAGAGAAGATAAAAGGAAAATTGAGCGTACATTGAAAGAAATTTAAGGGGATGATCGGCTTCGAGGGAGAGTGACTGATCATGTGTTCAGGTGTCCCGCCAGGGCGGGACTAAATCTCACCCCTGGGAAACCAATAAGTGCAAACTTATTTTCTAAAGTAGCCGCTACTTTTGGCGCTTTGCGACCAATGCAGTTGGCAACTTCTTACGCCTAACCGCGTAGGCATCCGTCTCTGATTCTCGCTGGGAGGTCGCGGGTGTTATAAGCGAGAAAAACTCTATCAAGAGTATAACTTGAAAAACTTTCCGACTTCGGTTGGATAAACCTGTAAACCGCAGATCATGATTTTTTCTGACCCGGGTTCAATTCCCGGCATCTCCATCAACAATACTTCCGCGTTTTTCAGAAAATTTATGAAAAAACACTATATAATAATCGGGATAGCGGGTGCGATTCTTCTGGTCGCGGGTTTTATGTATTTTTTACTTGGCGGCGCGTCGCGGGGCGTTCAAAAGGTGGTTTCCGATGACGGGCTTGCCGAGCTCGAAATACCTAAAAACGCCCTTCCGGAAGGCGTGTCCATCAAAGATATAACGATGACCGCAATCGCGCCCGCAGATTTTTTTAAAGAAAGCAACCAGCCCATTGATTCGGTGAAGATTTACAGACTTGAGCCGGATGGATTCACGCTTTCGAAGCCCGCAACAATATCGGTCACGTTGTCGTATAACCCAAACAGGGCATATTCGCCCATCTTTCTTACTTACTCTGGCGAGAAAGAAGAGGCAGAAAATCTTAATGTTACTGATTTCCAGATAGATGAAGAGCGGAAAACATTCACTGTTTCCGGCGAGCTGTCGCATTTTTCCGAACTTATATTCAATGCTGAAGCGCGTATTTTTAACGAGCGGCATATTCCCGAGGGCGATATTACTCTCCCCGTCGGTCAATCATTTGATCACACATATATCCTCACTGCCAGCGGAAAATGGGAATTTGTGACCAAGGACAGAAATGATCCGACACTTGAATACCATCATACATTTGAGATCGGGAATGGCACCCGATGGGTGATGAATCCAAACTGGAGAAGTCCGCACTTTATTAGTGCGGGCTGGCGTCTTGAACCGGAGAAGATTATCCTCAAGGAAGTTGATCTTGGAGCTACGGAAGAATATCGAACAACGAATCGATTCACCTGCGTCAGGGTGGGCCATGGTAGCCCTGGGCTTAGCGCCTGGCCCTATTACACGCTCCAGGAGACACAGACCGTTTTTAGAGACGGCAAACAAATAAGGAAAACATGGGTAGGAAGAGAAAGGCACTACGCCCGGTTGCATGGATATGGTCCGAACATCGATTGCGTAGCGTCTCCGTCGGGGCAGGAATCCCCGAGCGCCGACGTGCGGACCGGCGAAGAGAGCTCCCCCGCGACGATAGCGCCACCTTCAGCGGCTCCCAAACCATCCGGCGGGACAATCAAAGTCTGCGGTCTCCCCGGCGGCCCAGCTTGTCCGAAGAGGTAAAATCTTATGCATGGAACAATTATG
>Ga0209212_1006276_pt1 | contig 13684 bp, 11 predicted proteins | sample RifGroC2_FD_183996 | JGI IMG/M metagenome (GOLD analysis project Ga0209212, IMG submission 183996) | Groundwater microbial communities from Rifle, Colorado, USA - Groundwater C2 (SPAdes) (version 2) | ecosystem: Environmental > Aquatic > Deep subsurface > Groundwater | place: Rifle, Colorado... | reverse complement strand
AAAAATAGTAATTGATCTTGGAATTAATGGCGTTGGGTGCGCTTACGCTTCACCTACCTACTTTCTTACAACCACAGATTTCGCAGATTACACAGATTTTGAGTAACTACAAACCTGAAACTCTAGCTTCCAAACCTCCAGCTTCAACCTTCAGTCTTCTGGCCTCCGGCCTCTAACTCATTTTGCATTTTTCAATTTGCACTTTTCATTTTCCGTTGAGCAACTTTGTCTCTGGTCTCCAGATTCCTATTTTCCTATGTCATTGTAATCCGAAAGCAATCTATTTCTGATAATGTTTAATAAACAAGCGATTGATTCGGGACTTCCATCCCTCGCAATGACATCAAATTAGTTATTTTTAGACATCTCCCATCACAAAAACAGGTTTTAGAAATAGTTCGTTGATATTTGTGATTTGAAATTTAAGTCATAAAACCATTCTGGTTACGGCTTCTCAAGGCAAAGTCTTTTGAATTTTATAATGAATTATATTTTGACATTAATCCTGTTTTCTAATATAATCTGAAAGTTATGAAACTTCAAAAGGAACGGGTAATATCGAGGAATCTAATTTATTGTATTTTTATATTCATTACTATATCTAAGTAATTATATTTCAATTTATTCTTAATTCATGACCAAGAAAAACAAAACCAAAATCAAGAAAACACCATTTTCAATTGGATATGTATTACTCTTCATTTTAGTTATATATATCGTACAGATGTTTTTGTCACCTAAGGCTGAGGAAATATCTTACAGCCAGTTCAGGTTGTATCTTAAAAATGGCTATATTTCTGAGTGTACCGTAGGTACTAATATCATTCGCGGTTATTACAAAAAATTGTCTACCGAAGGCGATAAAGAAGAAAAGGTTGCATTTTTAACAGTACCTATTATGGACTCAGCACTCGTCAATGACCTTGAATTACAAAAGGTAAGATTCAAAGGGGCAATTGAAAATAATTTCTTTAGAAATATCCTGATGTGGTGGGTTTTCCCTTTTGGCATTATGGCTTTAGGATGGTTCTTTCTCTTTAGAAAAGTTGGTGGTATGGGCTCGCCTTTTATGTCCTTTGGGAAGGCAAAAATTAAATTATATTCGGATAATGGAACACAAAAAACAACCTTTATAGATGTCGCAGGGTGCGATGAAGCCAAAGAAGAGTTAAAAGAAATTATTGACTTTCTTTCTTACCCCGAACGATTCCAAAAACTGGGTGGGAAAATTCCCAAAGGTGTGCTTCTCATAGGTCCTCCTGGAACAGGTAAAACGCTCCTAGCCAGGGCTGTAGCGGGAGAAGCAGGTGTACCTTTCTTTTCAATCAGTGGATCAGACTTCGTGGAAATGTTCGTAGGAATGGGAGCCGCAAGGGTACGCGACATGTTTGAGCAGGCAAAGGAAAAGGCGCCATGTATCGTTTTTATTGATGAGATTGACAGTGTTGGTCGTCAACGAGGCACAGGATTAGGCGGTGGTCACGACGAACGTGAACAGACACTGAATCAACTCCTTGCAGAGATGGATGGTTTCCATTCACAGAAAGGCGTTATCATTGTAGCAGCAACCAATCGACCGGACGTTTTGGATAGTGCGTTACTGCGTCCGGGGCGTTTCGATCGTCAAATAACCGTTGACAGGCCAGACCTTATTGGTCGCGAGGCTGTTTTGGCAGTTCATGCAAAGAGCGTAAAATTGGCTACTGAAGTCAGTCTAAAGGTCATTGCAAAACGCACACCAGGCTTTTCAGGCGCAGACCTGGCAAATGTCATCAATGAGGCTGCACTCCTTGCAGCAAGGCACAATAAGAGCTTTGTAGGGATGGAGGAATTAGAATCCTCCATTGACAGGGTATTAGCCGGTCCTGAACGAAAGAGCAGGATTATGAGCGACGTTGAAAAAAAGACCGTCGCATTCCACGAATCAGGCCATACCATTGTAGCTGCTTTGCTTCCCAACACTGACCCAGTACACAAGGTTTCTATAATTCCGCGAGGAACTGCTGCGCTGGGTTATACCATGCAGCTACCGATGGAAGATAAATACCTGACAAGTGAGTCTGAAATCCTGGATACCCTTTGTGTGTTACTCGGAGGCCGCGCTGCCGAAGAACTTGTCCTCCATGAAATATCGACAGGCGCACAAAACGACCTGGAGAAGGCATCACAACTTGCACGAAATTATGTATGCAGATTCGGAATGAGTAAGAGATTAGGACCTCAGACCTTTGGCAGACAATCGGGAAATATATTCCTTGGGCATGATCTCGTTCAGGAAAAAGAATACAGCGATAAAACAGCCATCATAATTGATGAAGAGGTTACCGATATTATTATGGGAAGCTACGAGAAAACAAAAAAATTGCTCAACGATAATAAAGGGAAACTGGAACTATTAGCAAAGAAATTGGAAGAGGAAGAAGTTCTGGAGGGAGAGCAGGTATTAACATTGTTAAACATTGAAAAGAAACGTCCAAGAACTCATAAAGAAGTAGATATTGCCCCAGTCGAACAGCCCCAACAAAACCTACAATTCATAAACAAAGAAACCGATAAAAAGTAAGTAATTGTTCAACTACCTTAGACAGGATGAACAGGATTAACATGATAATTGTTTTATCCTGTAGATCTTTTACCTAAATCCTACAATCGAACCACAGGGCGCCCAGAGGAAATCTTTTAATGTCAAAAGAAAAAACCTGGGTGAACTATTACCATTTATTTACTTTGAGATTTGTTGCATTTCTGCTAAAAGGCTTTGTGGAAGATTAAAATTAGAATATACGTTTTGCACGTCATCGTGCTCTTCAAGCGCCTCCATAAGCCTCAGTACTTTACGGCCTGCCGTTTCTTCTACATCAATATTGTTTTTGGAAATCCAACTCACTTCGGCAGTTTCAACTTTTATATTTTTACTCTCGATGGCTTTTTTGACTTTGCCTAAATCTGCTTGTAAACATATTACTTGAAATACATCTCCAATCTTCTGTAGGTCCTCTGCGCCAGCATCCAGCACCAACATCATCAAGTCGTCTTCGTTGAGGTTGCTGCTATTTAGGATAATGAGCCCCTTCTTTTCAAACATCCATGACACGCAACCCGCTTCTCCCATGTTTCCGCCAAATCGTTCGAATATCTTTCTTATTTCAGGGACGGTTCTATTTTTATTATCCGTCAGAATTTCTATCATCATGGCAACACCGTGCGGCCCGTATCCTTCGTACAAACACTCAAATAACTCTATATCTCCGGAAGAATCCCCTGTCCCTTTCTGAATAGCGCGTTCTACATTATCCTTAGGCATGTTAACAGAACGGGCTTTATCTAATGCAAGCTGCAATTTTGGATTCATATCGGGATCGCCTCCTTTTCTCGCAGCTACCGTAATCATACGAGCTATCTTAGAAAATGCTTTGCCTTTTTTAGCGTCCGTGGCACCTTTTTTATGCTTTATACTTGCCCAATGTGAATGTCCTGCCATTTTCTTTCTCTCTACCCTGTTAAAAAACTATTCTCTAGTTTAATTTAGGCACGGACAAACAAGTTTGTCCGTGCCACCCACTGTCACCTAAAACTATTCTTTTGCAAATGTTTCTAAGGTTTAACTACATTTTCAACATCAACATGATTCGCTATAACCTTTAAACCTGTTTTTTCCATAGAAATCAGCTTTTCAATTCTTTCCAATTTTGTCGTAATATTTTCAATTTGTGGTTCGTTACCAGGCATCTTTTTATATAAGGACTGGGCTTTCCTCCACACATCAATAGCCTCATCCCAATGTCCCAAACTATAATGAACATCTCCAATATGCTCGTAGATATCAGGTTCTTCCAGGAGTTGAACGGCTTCTAACAACTTTTTAAGCGCCTCGGTCAAGTAATCATCTCTTCCTTCTGCCTGTGCCTTCTTGTAATATACCCAACCCAAACTATCAATATATGCCCCGTTATTGGGCTGCGCTTTTAACGCCTTGTTAATAAGCTGTATGGCCTCATCCAAATTCTTATTATTCTCAGCAAAATAGTAGCCCAGAAAATTATTTGCCTCGTGAAAATCAGGATCAATCCTTAATGTCATCAGCAATTCTTCTTCTACCTTATCTAATTTTTTAGCTTCGTAGTAAAGATTCGCTAACAAATAATGAGCGTCTCTCTTCGTTCCTTTATCAACAGGAATCAATTTCATGTTTTCAATAACATCTATAGCGTCACCAATTCTATTCTGATTTCTGTAAATTTGACATAAAATGAAATATTCCTTCGGTTCCTTGCTTCCGGCATTCACATTTTTTTCAAGAATTTCCAGAGTCCTTTTGACTTCTTCATTTCGTTTAGATTCGTTTTTTGTTTTTTCGTATATTTCAGATAAAGCAAGATGCATAACCCAGTTATCTGGCTCTTTTCCCAAAAATATCTTTGATTCATTCACGGCATTATCGTAGTCATTTAACGCATCATAACAAAGAGTAAGATAAAAACTGGCAAAACTTAACTTTGGGTCAGCCTCCTTTACCTTCAAAAAATATTCTATGGCTTTTTTAATATCATTTTTTTCAAAATATCTCTGACCCAATTCATAGTATATCTTTGCAGGTTCGGTTACAAGTTTCATATCAAACATGCTTTGATAACACTCTGAAACCTTTTCCATCATTCCCTCATTCATATAAAGATTGGCAAGTCTGTATAGCGTGTCAGCCAAAAATACATGGTCCAACTTGGTTGTCCTGCATCGGCGCGCACATTCATATTCTGAGATAGCTTCGCGATTCCTTCCCACAGTCTCGTACAGAGTGGCCAATGTATAATGTACATTAAATTCTTGAGGTTTAATCTTTACCAATTTTTCAACAAAATCAATCGCCTTTTCATTTTTACCTAGCTGAAAATAGCACGTGGCTAAATGACGGATAATTCTTTCTGAATGACGATCTAACAGGAGTGCCTTTTCAAAATTATTAACCGCAGATTCCCAGTTTCTTTCCAACATTAAAAAATATCCTGTGCAGAAATAGGAATATGCGCTTTCAGGGGCGTACAAAGACTGACTTTTGCTTCCGGATTGAATGCCACTTTTGGCGGTGTTGTTGCTACATCCTGTAAAACTGACGGATATGATCGTTACAAAAGCGAAGATAGCTTTATTAGGTCTGTCAAATAACATTTCATACTTTTTCGTATATTCTTAACTTGACTTATTCACAACTGAGATTCGTGTATGATTAATGAATAGATCAGGTTAAAGAATGACTTTATTTAACGGATATTCAATAATCCCTTCTGCCCCGGCCCTTTTTAATTCTGGAGTAATCTTTCTTGCTACGGTTTCATCCAACACCGTTTCAATTGCGTAGCCAGCTCCCTCTGCCAGAGTAGAAATCGTAGGTTTTCTAAGGGCAGGTAATTTTTTCAGCACTTGCTCTAATGCCCCATTGGGGACATTCATTTTTAATCCAACCTTTTCACGGGCAATAATCGCCCCTTCAAAGAGCATTGCAAGGTTTTCTATTTTCGTGCGCTTCCAATCATCTTTCCACGAACTGTGGTTAGCAATAAGCAGGGTTGTTGATTCAATAATAGTTTCCACAATACGAAGATTATTCGCTTTCAGGCTACTGCCGGTTTCTGTAAGCTCTACAATCGCATCAACTAAGTCTGGAGCCTTCGCTTCCGTTGCGCCGTGAGAAAACTCAATATCGGCAACAACTCCCCGTTCAGCCAGGTATTGACGTGTTACATTCACCAGTTCCGTTGCTATCCTTTTTCCCTGTAGATGGTCCACGGAGCGTATTGTTGAATCCTCTGGAACAGCTAAAACCCATCTGACTTTTGTTAGCTGCTGTTTTGCATATACCAAACTCACTACTACCCTTACGTCTGAGCCGGCTTCTTTTACCCAATCAGCCCCCGTTAAGCCCGCATCAATAATACCTTTTTCAACGTATCTTGACATATCTTGTGGTCGGATTAATCTAACGGAAATTTCATCATCATCAATCGTTGGATAATAAGACCGGGCACTTACACGTACGGTATAACCCGCCTTTTTCATCATATCAAAAGTTGCTTCTTGTAGACTGCCTTTAGGTAGACCTAAATGTAATTTTTTCATTCTTATAACTCACCTTTTATATCTATATTGCTGTCTTTAACTGCTTCATCAATAAGTTTCGAAATATGTATGCTCTTCTTAATTGACTCATCTAAATAAAAAGTCAAAATGGGTGTATATCTTATTTTCAATCTCGCACCTACTTCTTTTTGAATAAATCCTTTTGCATGTTCTAATCCCCACAGGGTTTTCTTCTGTGCTGCATCATCCCCGAGAATAGAGACATACACTTTTGCCCTTCTCAAATCAGGAGAAATTTCCGCCCTTGTTACAGTAATAAAACTTATCCGAGGTTCTTTTAATTCATAAAGTATGATCTTACTTACTTCCTGTTTAACAGCTTCGTTTAACCTCTCAATTCGCCTCGATGACATAATAAATCCTATTCATTTATTTATTAATAATGAACAAACTTAAAAAAATCTTTATTAAAATTGAGTGGAACTTGTATGTCAATTTTCCAGAATGAGGTCAAACAAATTCGAGATGATAATCAACAAGTTCAATAGAAGTCGCACATCTGAACATATTAATTAAATTCGATAAGGTGCTGTTCACGTACTGTGTGTCGTTTCCTACCATTGCGATTCCTAATTTAGAATATTGGCAATGATCTAAAGTGCCGGTTTCCGAGACAGAAACATTAAAATTATTTTTAATGCGATCTTTCAGACTTTTAATAATACGACGTTTATCTTTTAACGTATTTGCACTTCTAATCACCAGCCGAACATTCAACAAGCCAACTACGGTATCATCGTTAGATTTGTAAAACTCTAAATTCATTACAAAACAATAGGCAATAAAATGAAAAGACTTGAAAGTGGAATACATCTCCTCATTACACGCTATTTTGGCACCAAACTATAATCCACCAAACTACACAGTCAGGGTGCGAGCAATCTTTTGAATTTCGTATGCTTCCACAATGTCCCCAACTTTTATATCACTATAGTTTGCAATTTTCAGCCCACATTCGAATCCTGCCCTAACTTCCTTTACATCATCTTTAACTATCTTTAAAGATTCTAATTTACCATCGTAAATAATAATGTTGTTGCGAATCAAACGGACTGAGGAATTCCTAGTAATTTTACCAGTTTTTACATAACAACCTGCAATATTACCATACTTTGAGATATTGTAAACCTGTCTTATTTCAACCTGACCCAAAACAACTTCCTTAGATTCAGGTTCAAGCATACCTTCCATAGCGGCCTTTATTTCATTGGTTGCGTCGTATATAATTTTATAAAGCCTGACTTCCACTCCTTTTTCTTCTGCAAGTATACGCGCCTTATCCTCTGTTGTCACATAAAACCCGATTATAATCGCATCAGATGCATCAGCAAGAAGCACATCCGATTCTGTAATGCCTCCAACAGCACAGTGTAATATTTTCACTTTAACTTCTGGGGTAGAGAGTTCTTCTAATGCCTTCTTGAGCACTTCGACAGAACCTTTATAGTCAGCTTTTAGAATCACCTTGATTTCCTTTACCTTCCCTTCAGCAATTTTGGAATAAAGGCTATCCAACGTAACATGCTGATGTTTTGACAAGGAAAATTCACGTTCCTTCTTTTGCCTTTCCTGTGCAATTTCTCTGGCTTTTTGTATATCGCTAACTATATAAAATTTATCCCCGGCCTCGGGAACTTCAGAAAAATCGGAAACAGACACCGGTGTTGACGGGCCAGCCTCTTTTACCTCAACCCCCCTATCATTTGTCATCAGCCTTGCCCTGCCAAAAGTCCTGCCACAAAGAATAATATCCCCTTGATGTAATGTACCGTCCTGTATCAAGACATTTGCCACAACCCCTCGTCCTTCACTCAAATGCGCTTCAAGCACAACTCCTCTCGCAGGATTATTAGGATTTGCCTTTAGTTCAAGGATTTCAGATTCTAACAAAAGCCTTTCGAGCAGTGTATCAATTCCCTTTTTCGTCACGGCAGAAGTCTCGACAAATTGTGTCTTACCGCCCCAATCTTCAGGAATTAATTCTAAGCTTGCAAGTTGTTGCCTGACTCGTAATGTATTTGCGCCGGGTTTATCTACTTTATTCAAAGCCACAACAATTGGAACATTAGCAGCTTTGGCATGATTTAACGCCTCTTCCGTTTGAGGCATTACTCCGTCATCGGCCGCTACAACGAGCACTACAACGTCCGTAATATTTGCCCCCCTTGCCCGCATTGATGTAAATGCCTCATGACCTGGTGTATCAAGAAACACCACATGTTTGCCATTCGTTTCTACCTTATAAGCGCCAATATGCTGAGTAATACCGCCAACCTCTCCAGCGGCTACATTTGTCTGGCGAATACTGTCTAAAAGAGAGGTCTTTCCATGGTCAACATGACCCAGGAAAGTTACAATTGGCGCACGATACACCATGTCTTCAGCCTTTGTAGATACCTGTTCAATTATAAAGTCATGCTCTTCCTGAGCCTCTCGTTTTTTAATTTCGATCTCTATTCCATACTCAACGCCCAACAACTGGACAATATCTTCGTTTAATATCTGATTAATCGTTGCGCGGACATTATGTTCAAGGAGTAACTTGGTTATAATATCATTAGCACGAATTCCTAACTTGAAAGAAAGGTCTTTTACTGTTATTGGAGGTTCCATAACAACCTTTGTTTGCTTGTCCTTAATTACCGGTTTTTTTGTTTCTGCTGTTTCCCCCAAATGCCCATGCCTCCTATGCGATACAAAATTTGGAGTGCGCTTCTTCTTCCAATATGGTTTTGTTGGGGTTACCTTCATAACCCGTTGCTGTTGAGGTACGTCTTTATGAATTCTAACAACTTTACCAGGATGGATGGGATTGACAGCCTTATTTGCCTGTGATATTACTGTGTCGTCCTTTTTTTGTTCAACTGCCTGCTTAACAACAACATCTTTTACTTTTGGCTCTTCCTTTATAAGAGTTGTCTTTTTGCTTGGTTGAAAAAGTTGTTTTATCATTTCAGCCTGCTCAGGAATCAGTGTGTTTGCATGATGGTTAATATGAGTCAACCCTTTTTCATGACATTTTTCAATCAACAGAGCGCTCTTTACCCCTAATTCTTTTGCAAGTGAACTGATTCGAATTTTTTCCATTTCAACTCCTAACTGCAACATTTGTTGGGTTTTGACTCAACGAAACCCAAAAACTTAATCTGTTAAATGTTGAGTTGTATTAATGCTTATCTCAACATACATTTAAAATTGAAGTTTCTTAAACACCAAAATCCTATAGACATGAATTATGTTCCCTCTTTTTTACCCGCCGCTTCTACACTTTCAGCAGGCACAGAACCAGCTGTATTCAAATTGTCAGAAGTCGTTTTGTTTGATTCGGTAACTTCTGTAAGTTCTACTGTGCTAGGTTTCTGCCTTTCTTCCAGTTCTGATTCTGTTATGATGTCAATATCCCAGCCAGTCAAGCGAGATGCAAGTCTTACATTTTGTCCCTTCTTGCCAATTGCTAAAGAAAGTTGATCATTCGGTACCACAATAGTTGCAACCTGATTTTCAGCAGACAAAATGATCCCCGAAACTTCGGCGGGTTTCAAGGCATTAGGCAAAAGTACTTCGGGTTCATCGCTCCACCTGATAATATCAATTTTCTCGCCATTTAACTCATCCACAATATTCTTAATCCTGGAACCACGCACACCAACGCATGCACCAACACAGTCAACATTCCGATCGCTTGAAGACACAGCAATCTTAGTCCTATGTCCCGGCTCTCTTGCCAGCGTTCTGATTTCAATCGTACCCTCTGCAATCTCAGGCACCTCTAATTCAAAAAGTCGGCGAACAAAATCAGGATGCGCCCTTGATAGTAATACTTTTACACGCGTGCCTACCTTCTTCACATCAACGACAAGCGCCCTTGCTCGTTCACCATTATTATAATGCTCATCTGCAATTTGTTCCGATTTATGTAATGTAGCTTCTGTTTTACCCAAATTTACAATCATCGCTGAGCCTTCGAACCTTTGAACGATACCACTGACAATGGTACCCTTTCGGCTAAGAAATTCCTCATATATCACGTCCCGCTCAGCCTCTCGTATTTTTTGAATAATAACCTGCTTGGCAGTTTGCGCTGTAATCCTGCCCAATTCGGAAGGGTCTATTTTGTGGTCGCCTTCCATGGCTATAATCTCCCCAGTATCCCGATTAATTTGAATAGAAATCATATGCAGAGATTTAAAATGTTTTCGGGCAGCGGTAGTCAGGGCAGCCTCTATGCCTTGAAACACAACATCTTTGGCAATTTCCTTATCCCTGTGCAAACTATCTACTAAACGTAATAAACTTTCTTTATCCATAAGTACTTTTTATAGTTAATTGTTATGATTAATTATACTCTTAGCTCGTAATGACATTCCATGTCATTACGAGCTATAGCGAAGCAATCTCAAATCTTTTTTAAACATAAGATTGCTTCGTAGTTTCACTCCTCGCAATGACATTGGTGTTATTCCATTTTGAAGTGAATCAATAGAAGAATCTTAGTTTTGAAATTCTTTAAATACTCATTAGAAAACAAACTCTTAAGCAGACACGCTCCCCCCATTAAAACAAAAAAGTGGGTTCTCCCCACTTTTTATAATCCTTCAACCTCCTTTTAGACTGTTTATTTATAATTATTCAAAAACCTTTAAGGATAACGCATCATCTTTTTATCCCCTTGCTTCTGTTTAATAATCAATTTAATTAAAATGCTAACAAATAAAGCCAATATTGTCAAGTTATTTTTACGGTAAGAGTTTTCGTTGTAAGTAGATGCAAGGCTTTGTACAATTACCACTTAAAATGTCTTTGATATTCAAATTTTATTTTGTTAATATCTGTCTAGAGGAATTTCATAATATGGTAATCATTATAGATAATTACGACTCCTTTACCTATAACCTTGTACAGCAAATTGGTGCATTTGGTGAAAGGATGGAAGTCTTTAGAAATAACAAGATCAATCTTGATGAAATTGAGGAAAAAAAACCTGACCATATCATTATCTCTCCTGGTCCGTGTACACCAAAAGAAGCAGGTATTTCTAATGATATAATAAACCGCTTTTCAGGTAAGATACCAATCCTTGGAGTCTGTTTAGGTCACCAGTGTATTGCATATTCCTATGGTGCAGACGTGGTTCGTGCACGCAGGCTTATGCACGGCAAAACGTCTATGATCAAACATGATGGCAAAACCATCTTTAAAGGACTTTCTAATCCTTTTGAGGCAACGCGTTATCATTCTCTCATTGTAAAAGAAGATACATTGCCGGATTGTCTTGAAGTTACAGCCAAGGCAGATGAAGATGAGATTATGGGTATCAGACATAAGGAATTCACATTAGAGGGAGTTCAGTTTCATCCCGAATCTTTTTTAACTGAAGAAGGGCCAAAACTTCTTAAAAACTTTCTATCACTTTAGTTACTTAAAATAAATTTGGCCCAGTAGTCTTTGACAATATGCAAAATTTTTCCGACCATCTTATCGCTATCATCCGCAAAAAAAACAGTTGTGTAGTGGTAGGATTAGATCCCCATTTTAAACTCATCCCTGACGATATTAAACAAAAGTTCTTAAATTTGCATAAACCTAGCCTTGAGTATGCAGCACGCGTCATCCTGGAATTCAACATACAGGTCATAGACATCATCACACCATACGTAGGCATTGTCAAACCTCAGATTGCATTTTATGAATTGTATGGCTGGTGGGGTATCTGGGCTTACGCTGAAACCATTAAATATGCTAAAGAAAAGGGGCTAATTGTGATTGGGGACGTTAAAAGAGGTGATGTTCCCACCACGGCAGAGGCATACGCTAATGCCCATATTGGAGAAGTATATGTAAACGATACCATTGAAACACCGTTTGCAGCTGATGCTGTAACTGTTAACCCATTTTTAGGAACAGACAGCATACTCCCCTTTATACAAACAGCCAAAAAACATAACAAGGGCATATTCATCCTTGTAAAAACGTCAAACCCACTCTCTGGTGAATTTCAAAACCTTATATGCGGAAAAAAGAAATTGCATGAAATTATCGCGGAAAAGACAAATGAATGGGGAAAAGATTTAATTGGTAAGGAAGGATACAGCGCTATTGGTGCAGTTGTTGGTGCTACATTTCCTAAAGAGATAACAACCTTGCGGAAAGTTATGCCTATAGCCTTTTTTCTTGTCCCAGGCTATGGCGCTCAGGGCGCTACAGTACAAGACATAAAATACTGCTTTAACAAGGATGGTCTTGGAGCTATTATCAATGCGTCGCGTTCAATCCTTTACGCTTATGACATCTCCCCCTGGAAAGGAAAATATGGCATAACCGCATGGAAAGAGGCTACCAGGGAGGCTTTAATTAAGATGAATGAAGAGATAAATGAAATATTTTTAGACGTCACTAAATAAACTATAATTTGTAAAATACAGTTTTGCTGTTTGCTAAACTACTTGAATACGAACAGCAGCTCTTTCCTCTTATTATTCAATTTATTTTTTACCGGAGATTTAATATGTTCAAACGCAGATCTTTTGTGTCGCTCATTGTAATAACTTTTTTAATCGGTTGCTCCACAGTGCCTATAACCGGAAGAAGACAACTTTCTTTTATACCACAGAATCAGCTTATTGCTTCAAGTAATGATAGTTATCACCAGTTACTATCCGAGTCAAAGATTTCTGAAGATAAAGAAAAGACGCAGATGGTCGTAAATGTAGGTAAAAGAATAGCATCATCGGCTGAACAGTTTATGCGTGAAAACAGAATGGAAAAGGAAATACAAAACTATCACTGGGAATTTAAACTCATTCAGGACGATAAAACTGTAAATGCCTTCTGCATGCCTGGAGGAAAAATTGCTGTATATACCGGCATACTTCCAATTACTCAGGATGAGAGCGGGTTGGCTGTCGTGTTGGGACATGAAGTTGCGCATGCGCTAGCTAACCACGGAGGCGAAAGAATGAGTCAACTATTATTAGCACAAATGGGGGCAACGACTTTATCTGCGGCACTAAGTCAACAGCCACAACGGACCAAACAATTATTATTACAAGTCTACGGGATAGGCGCAAACGTAGGAGTTATTTTACCTTATAGCCGTAGCCACGAACTGGAAGCCGACCATATAGGTCTTATTCTTATGGCAAGGGCAGGTTACGACCCCCGGACTGCTATTCCGTTTTGGCAAAGAATGAATGTAAAAGCTGGGAAAAAGCCGCCCGAATTTTTATCTACCCATCCGGCACCCATGAAAAGAATTGAGGATATCCGTAATGAACTCCCTGAGGCTATGAAATATTACAAACAAAGCACAAATAAAAGTTTTTAGTTTTTATCTAACTGTCTAACAGAAAAACCTTTTGTTATTGTACTTTCAGAATATGAATATAGAATTCCTATGCACGAGAATTAAAGCTCATGAAATTACATGATATTCAAGTAAGTACATATTCAGGATACAAGGCGGATGAGAGGCCATGCAAGTTTATCTTCAAAGGGAAGACGCACACGATTAAAGAAATAATAAACCAAACCTGCGAAGAAATTCCTGGCA
>Ga0209212_1006275_pt1 | contig 13685 bp, 16 predicted proteins | sample RifGroC2_FD_183996 | JGI IMG/M metagenome (GOLD analysis project Ga0209212, IMG submission 183996) | Groundwater microbial communities from Rifle, Colorado, USA - Groundwater C2 (SPAdes) (version 2) | ecosystem: Environmental > Aquatic > Deep subsurface > Groundwater | place: Rifle, Colorado... | reverse complement strand
AAAGGCCGTGGCGTTCATGATATGGTCATCGTGGCGTGTGCCGTCGAAGTGCGCCAGCGCAAACGTACCAGTAGCCTCAACAAGCGAAAGACCGGACGTTACGCCGGGCGCGTCAGGCTCGCGGTGGTGCCGGACCGAAGCGCCAAGTCGCTGGTCGGCTTCATCGAGCATGCCGTTGCGCCAGGTACCTCCATTATCACCGATGACTGGAGCAGCTATGCGACGCTCGGAAAACGTGGATTTCTTCATACTGCCATCGCCGAGCGAGGCGACATGCAAGTCGCGGAAACCTTTTTGCCCATCATTCACCTCGTGTTCTCCAATCTCAAAACCTGGCTTCGCGGCATCCATCACGGCGTCAACACCTGCAAGCCTATCTCGATGAATTCACCTTCCGCTTCAACCGGCGCTTCTATCCCTTCAACGCCTTCCGCTCCCTGCTCGGCATCGCGGGCGATGTCTCCGCTCCGACATATGCCGAGCTTTACTCCGCAAAATCACGAATCACTACATCTAGTAGATGTCTGTGACAACCGGATAAGCATGGTTTGAATTATCGGGGTGTGACAAATTTCTTATATCGATAGATAGAGGATCATCAAAAAACAAAACATCCTCATCGAAGTTCGGACTCCTTTTAGCTGGAGGTGCGCTGTACTTTCCGTTTTTTATTTTTGATGCCAAAAAGCGCGGAACAAATACAATTGCCAAGCCAATGATGGTACCTATCAGAATTGGGGTAAACATTTTCTTTCTCCTTACTGGCATTATAAAAGAACGTGCGAATTCACAAAGATTAAACACACATTCAAATAACCCACAAAACCGTTGTTTTTCAAAATTGAAGGTGCGTGCTTTGCGTAGACAATAAGCGTATGAAAAAAATCATCTTCCTAATCGCAATTTTGAGCACAATTTCGAGCACCACGGCGCAGGCAGGCAGCCTAGGCGTGGTCGGCCCAACCTACCAAATTATCGAAACCGACCTCCTGAAGCTCATCGAGAGTACCGTCCAGGCTAAAGTCGATTCAGGCGAGTGGGCCAAGATGCAGAAAAACTCAGAGAAGCGTGTGCGCAACACCATCGAGAACCCCAAACCAATCGCCGGCATCACTACTGCCGAGACTGCACGCACTTTCTACTACGATCCGTCGATCGTGGCCGACAAAACCTACACTGACGGCAATGGCCGCATCGTGGTCGCCGCCGGTACCAAAGTGAATCCACTTGACCACATCAACATGTCCAAGCATCTGCTGTTCTTCGATGCGCGCGACAAGGCGCAGAAAGCCAAGGCGCATGCACTGTATGCCTTCTACAAGGGGCGAATCAAGCTGATCCTCACCGGTGGCTCCTATGCCGCACTGATGCGCGAATGGGAGAAAGACGACATCCGCATCTATTACGACCAGCATGGCACGCTGACAACCAAGTTTGGCATCCAGCATGTACCGGCGCTCGTCAGTCAAGAAGGGAAGAGGTTACGCATCGATGAACTGGCTCTCTAAAACACTCTCAATCGCGTTCTGCGCCGCCGCGCTGACTTTCTCCAACATCGCCGGGGCAGTTTGCGAAGGAAAATGGGCAAACCCGGTTACGGATTTCTGTTGGTCGTGCATGCTGCCGTTGAAAATGTCAGGCGTCTCAATTTTAACGATGGAGCAAGAGGACAACACCAGCGGCGATGGGTTGTCCGCGCTCTGTTTCTGCAACAATCCAAAAACGCTGATACCTACAATTGGGATGACCGTTAGTTTTTGGGAGCCAATCCGCATGGTGGACGTAACGACCAAACCGTTCTGCATGGTTGGCATGGGTGGCATGGAAGTGCCAATGCCTTTTGGCGGCAAAGGTGCCGGTGCACAATTCCAGTCTGACGACGCAACCAAGAGCAGCACCTACGACGTGCATTGGTATGTGAATCCAATCCTGTGGGTATTGGAAACCATCCTGGATAACAACTGCCTCGACAAAACCCCGTTCGATATTGCCTACCTGACCGAGATCGACCCGCTTTGGAAAGATGATGAGTTGACCTCGATCATCAATCCTGATATTTACTTGTTTGGCAACCTGATTGCGCAAGCTGCGTGTGCGATTGACTGCGTAACTGCGACCGCAGGTTTTGGCAACAACGCCATGATCTGGTGCGCGGGGTGCCAAGGCTCAATGTACCCCTTAACTGGGAACGTATCTGCGCATATAGGTGGCGTTCAAGCTTCTGTTCTGCTCACGGAGCGCATGACCGCCAAGTTGCACCGTGAAGGGATATTGTGGTCCGGGCATGGTAGTGAGGGCTTGTGTGGCTACTATCCAGAGATCCAGATGGATAAAACTAACTACAAGTACCACATGCTCTATCCGATCCCGGCAGACGATACCAGCAAGAACGGCAAATGCTGCCAGCCTTTCGGGCGCACCACGACCATCATGGAGATGGGTAAAGAGTTCCCTTATAAGGGCGAAGACTTCACCTATCAAATCATCCGCAAACGTGATTGCTGCCAAGGCATTCCTGATGCGCTCAACCTTTAAGAACGAACCTATGAAACGATCACTTAATCTGCTCGTGGCTACCGTTGTCATAGCGTTCGCTACAAGCACTCTCCATGCGGAGCCAGCCTCGACGGGAGCGCCTGCCACCACCGCTCCGAAGATGCCCACCGTTACCGCCGAAGACATGGCGAAAGCTCAAAAAGAAACAGCCGCTTTACTGAAGTCCGAGCAGCTCAACATCGAAGTAGTAAAGGCCAAAAAATTGGCCGGCGAGACTATTCAGAAGTTTGATCCAAAATACACTGGGCTGGACAGTCCGAACCTGATGTTGAATATGCCGAAGATGATGCCGGGGGCGCTGGAGCAGCGCGGCAACACCGATTATGAGCATCTGGCCAAGCGGTTCTACGCGGGAGTGGAAAGCAAACAGGAGAAAGATGACCTGGTAGTCTTCGTCTCGCTCTCGATGCCGAAGGAAAGCTTGCGCGCGCTCGCGGAGCAGTCCACCCGGTACGGTGCTGTCATGGTGTTGCGCGGCCTGAAGAACAACTCCCTAAAAGCCACGATGTATGCCATGAAGGAAATCGTCGGCAACAGCCCAAAGGTCAATATCCAAATCAATCCGGTAGTTTTTACCAAGCTGGATGTACGGCAAGTTCCGACCTTCGCCATCCTCAAGGGACGCGATATATCCAATGGGGATTCACAGGCCTGCGCGCCAGCCTCGGCATTTATGTCCATTGCCGGTGACGTGCCCATGAGTTATGCGCTGGAAAAGCTGGCCTCGGCCTCGCCGCCAGACTTCGCGCGCATCGCAGAAGAACATATAAAGATGGGAAGTGCCAAGTGATCAGGCTGCTCGGCCTGATCGCTGTCCTCGCGATCGGGGTATGGTCACTGGAAGAATTTGGCGGGTTTTTCGGGCTGAGCCAGAATGAAGCAGCAGCTTTCAAGAATTTCAAAAACAGCGCGATAGATCGCGCCGCACCTATCGTTTCACCGATTATTTCAAAGCAAGGTATCCTCGATGCCGATGCTCAAGTTCGTAGCGCGCTGCCAACCGCCGCCGAGGTGACGACTACGATGGATACACAGATTGTGCCGGCGGTTATCAATGCCGCCAAAAAAATAGGGGAGGCGGCAAAAGCAGACATTGCAAAGTCTGTTCCGCCACCTCCCTTCAATCAGTCCGCTGTTATCGAACCAGCGCAGACAGAACCGTCTAATGTGCCGATATACGCGCAGTAGTTTTCGATTCGGCGTGGATTGTCCTGGCAATCCACTTGGTCGCATCAAGCAAGTGGCCAGAAAAGTCAGACTGACCACCCCGCACCGCATCCAACGCCTTCCGTAGTTGCTGCTCCATGGCCGGGCCGGTCACAGCATCCGGCAGCTTGCCGATCAGGTTGCGGCCAACACCAGTCGAACGAAGCACCAGCGACTTTCTGAGTTCCATCCCATGCTCGTCGGTTTGAGCCGCTACATCGGCAACACGTTCGCGTGCCAGCCCGCTGATGGCATCGACGCGCGTTGCTTCGGTGCCGAGCCCTTCCTTTTGCATCATGCGCAGCATGGATGCCTCGGTGAACCGCTCCAGAGGCGTGGTCTGTTTGCGCTCGGTCTGGATCTCCGCCTGTACTTTCTGCCCAACCTTAAACACCGTTTTCTTGCGGTTGCGCTCCAGTACATCATGGTGCTCCGGTACGCAGAGTAGCCACGCTGCACTATCACCCTCAACCCAGCGGTCAGTCGCAGCAAATACCTCGCCACCAATGTCGAACGTCAGGCGGCGCACATTGACAAGTGCGGGGCCAATTTCCTGAAGAACCCCATTCAGCCGCACCATGTCGAAAATGGCTTTCGCATCATCCGACATCCATCGTGGGCTTTCATTTATCGTATTGACGATGGCATGGTGCGCGGCAAAACCCTCCGTTCCCTCTCCGGGCATTGAGGTCGATCCGGTGCGTGGATAGCTGATTGCCCCAGCCTCGTACAGCGTTTGTACGGCCGTATAGCCATCAGACAGGGAAATACCCATGTCGGAGGCCTGTGCCAGCAGCGAAGACAGGGTGAAGGGGAGGGGCGGCATCAGCACTTCTTCGGTGAGTTCAGAGGATAAGCACACCCCGCTGTCAGACAAGGCCAGCAAGCCCGCCTCGTTGTGAACCAAACCCATGCCAGGCTGCCACTCAAGCAGGGCATCATCCACAGCTACGCGTGCCGTCATATAGGATTTAGGCACAAATTGGTCGATCTCGCGATCACGCTTAACCAGCTCGTTCAGTAGGCGAGTCTTGACGCGGCCAACATGAGTCGTCCGGTCGAAGATGATGGAAAATGCGCGGCTGAGATTCATGCCGTAGAGCCAGTCCAGTTCGCGGCGCACACGCCCGGCATTGTAGAAGGCATCAGTGGCAGACAAAGGTAACAAGTTCTTCAATGCCTTCCCCAGCGATGCCGGATCGAGTGCCGATGCCCACAAACGCATAACCTTCCCTGTGTAACCGTGCCCATGCAGGATTTGACGGCCAATGACCTCGCCTTCTTCATCAGGATCGGTGGCGATTACGACCGCATCGGACTTTTTCAACCATGCGCCAATCTTTTCGTAGTGGTCGCGATGCTTGTCCGAAACCTGCCATGTCCACTCTTGCGGCAAAATAGGCAGGCTGTCCAAACTCCACTTGCGGTCGCCAATATAGTGATCGGGCATAGATAGGTTCAGCATGTGGCCAAACGCATTGCCCACAACTACGCCTTCACCGACGTAAAAACCATCCTCGTTCACGTCAGCGCCAAGTAGTTTTGCCAGAGCACGCGCCTGGGCAGGTTTTTCGCACAAGCAGAAAGTGGTGTTCATAATTTGCATCTCCTTAATGACTTCATTGTGGCAGGAGGCGAGAAATCACAAAGCGGTATTTTGGGGAATCAGTCGCGCCCGTTTGATGGGAATGGGGTAGGGCGGCTGTCACCGGGCAAGTAAAGTGGGTGGCCGGGAGATCCATCGGCATTCTTTTTTAGGCAATGCAGTTGAATCCCTGCCCTAGACAGCAATTTAAGCACTTTTTGTTCGCGCCCAAGGTGCGCGCCGTGGTTGCCCCAGCCGCAGACTACCAATCCTGCTTCGGTGGCTGACTCGACAATGGCTCGGTCATTCTCGCTGCCGACCGGTTCGGGGTGTTCTTTCATCACCATCGGGTCGGTAGCGCGGAAGGCAAAAAGGTTGGTAACCACCATGCCGCCATACCCCCACTCGCGCGAGAAGTTCTGGCAACGTGTCAGGGTGGGGTCAAGGACAAATTCGTCGGCGGTACTCGGATTGAGCATCAACCAATTAACGTTCCCGGCAGGAAGGCTGGCATCCCACACCCGCCAAAGGGTGTACCTCCAAATTCGACACGGCGAGAACAAGGCTCCCGCCGTGTCAGGAAAGAGATCCAGATTAGGGGGGTATTTAAGTTTGGCCATGATTAAGCAAATGTACCAAGCAGTTCGTCAATCTCGTCAGCGGCGCTATCAGGGATGTCGTACCTCTTTTCCGATGCAGCACCTTTACCGGCAGGTACCGCCACCACTGCCGAAACAACCGCCTTGTCGCCGGAAGGCTTATGTTTTGCAGCCCTCGTTCTTGGCTTCGTCCCTTCAGTAGGTTGAGGAAAAAAAGCGGGGGCGTCACCCCCCTCCAACCCATCCAACGACATTCCATGCTGAGCGAGCGTTATTAGTCTTTTTGTGTTGTAGTACGGCCCCGCATCCCTTAAAACTTCAAATAATGCGGGATGGGTGCTTGCTTTTATGCGCAACTGCAATCGAAGGACACCTTCTTTTTTACCTCGGCTTTTTGCCATGATGGTGGCCTTATACCGCAGTTGACGCCATTACTTCTTTGCGCTCCCGACGAAGCTGACCAATGATCTGGCGCTCACCGGCGAGCTGGAAGCCCCGGACGTTTGAATACACCGGATTTTCCATGACAAGAATCTTGTGGTGAGGAAACTTCTCCTGGATCGCTGACAAATACAGCTTTGCACCGCCGCCGGCCAGAACGATATTGTGAATGTCCGCGCCGTCACCAACGCTATTCACCATCGCTGCAACCGCTTCGTTGATGATCGTCCGGCCTGCCGGCACGAACTCGTTCGCGTCATGATTTTCACCATGGGCAAAGAATGGCTCACCCTCGCGGTAGTGATCGTCAAGCAACCGAAAAAGCACTTCCGAGGGCGTTTTCCAACCTTTCTTTTTCTTTATTGCTTCGACCATTGCCGCCATCACGGCACTCATGCCGCGGTTCACGGAATTGCTTCTGGCATCGTTAATAATCAGCCCCGTACTCAACAGCCAATCGAACGTGTAAAAGCCCGGGTCGATGATCAGGTTGTTCTGCTTCTTCATCACATCAAACATGCTGTGCTCAAACGCATATTCGAAGAATGCTCCCATCGGCTGTGGAATGATCACGACTTTCTCCAGCGTAACCGTGCGTCCATCTGACAATTCGTGCTTGCCAGTTAGCTTGTCACGCAAGCCGTCCCTCAGTTCTACGTTGCAGAAGTTGGACACTGGAAGACCGGCCATAAAGAGGTTGATGTGGTTGTTTTGCAAGTACGGCTGCCCACTCTTCTTGTCTTGGCCAAGCATGTAATGGAGCGCGCCACGGAAACGAGCCATGTATGCATCCGACATGCAGAAGTCGTTGTCCAGTACCGACGAAAGGTCGTTTGTCCCTTGAGCCTGAGCCACACCCTTGCCGACTTCGTAATTGATTCCATTGATATGGATGATTGTCGTGTCACGTTTCTGTGCAAACCCGGCAGACAAACCCTTGTCGCCAGCAACGGGGGAGCGTGAAGGGAAAATGTCACATACGATTGGCCCGAATGCATCGAGGTGCGAAAGCGTGTATTTCACATTTCCGTATCCCACATCAGCTGACCGAACCGACATGCCGCCCAGAAAGTCCTTGTTTAAATCCTTTTCCATAGAACACCTTTCTTAATAAGTAGTGATTAATCGCTTCTTTTTTATCCAAATTACACCAGCGGTGCAATTCTTGCAAAAAAGAAGTGAAAAGTCACTACTTTTTTGTATTTATCTCACCACGAGTGTTATCTAACCAAAAAAGAAGCGATTAATCACTACTTTTTGTGTATTGAACCTTTGCTTCCTTTAAGCCAGCTTTATTTGGGAAGCTCCTTTGGAGTTTTGTTTGGCGGTGCTCTTAACCCATAAATGCAACGGAATTCGGCTGCCAACTGCAAATGGTCGGAGAGAGAGTGATAACGCAACCCGCGAAAACACTTAGCCCTTCACGGGATTAGGATAGAGATCATCGAGATAATGCTTCTCCGAAATAATTGACACTGACAGAAACATTGTGCTGTAATGCACGCACTTTCACTTAGGTGAAGTCCTGGTGGTTCAGGTTAAGCAACTGCGTTTGCCCGTAGATGCCCCGCGAGGGAAATAAGCGAGACTTCCGAAAGTAGTAAACCACCCCGGTGGAAATAGTAAGTAATAAGCGGTTAGTCACCGCGAATCGAGTAACGCACACAGCGCACTCAAACCGATCCGTGTAAGCGGGTTAGTCTTAGATATGACGCATGGACAAGCTCCATCGTTTTATCGTCCGCCCTGTCCGGGCAGGACATTCAATCTTTAGTAAAACCAATCAGTAGAACTGAAAGTACCCCCGACGCGGGCGCACTGACATCCAGAAAACCAACGCACGACTCCGACAAGGTGTTCGAGCCAGTTGGAAGGTGGTGTTGGAATGCGTGGTGTCAGGCTGTCTGTCTCTCTGCCGGTCAATGGCCGGAACAACAGAAGTAGGGGAGAAATCAGGATCGAGGAATGGGATCGAGCAAAAAAAAAATGTCGCAACAGGACAAGACGTATCACGCAGTACACACACCTTCCTGGCGCAAGCTATGTTGAGCATTCAAATCCAGCTGGGTAGTCCGCGGATTGGGTGACGGAGGAAAAGACGGTGCCGAGAGGCTGAGATTCCGGTGGTAGGAGTCAATACGAGTAGACCGCGTGTGTTCGCAGAAAGATTCAAATAAATTGGGAAGGTCGCGAAAGCGGCATAAAGGACTGTCCGTAATGGACAGAGAAGCGAAAGCTTTGTTGTATCTGATGGCAGAAATGCCTCGTTACATCACTCACCCGAGAGACTCACGTACCACCCGGCCATGAAGTTGGTGGCAAGCCCCTTTACTCAACCGCGCTGACGGTTAATTCAGTTCCAGAGCTACTGGTTAAAAGCACCTCTCTGTCTTGACTGGATGGGGAAAGAATAAAAGGCCGGATAGTCACGTCCTCAGATGTTCCAGATGGGCATTTGCGGAGGTGACTATCCACAGCGGTTATTACGGACAAGGAGTAAAAAAATGAATATAGACAAAATCAAGCCTGGTCGGGTGGAAGGAAAGAACAGCGAGCATCGGTCTGGGGGTGGATTCATTCCAAAGAAGCTGAACAACGAGATCGAGGTGGTGTTGCAAACGAATAGGGATAAGGCGGCTCATCAGGAAAAGAAAGTGGGTTGTGGGACTCAAGAAAAGCGCGAGACGGTTATCAAGGGCTTTTTCAGTGACCTGTACCACCTGAAGTACAAAATCGAGAGCATCCAAAATCTCAAGGAAAAGCACCTGATAGCGGTATTTGGGTTTTTGGAGGATCAAGGGCAGTCGCCGGCGACTATTCAGAACAAGATATCCATCATGCGTACGTTCTGTGGCTGGATCGGGAAAAACGGGATGGTTCGTGAATCCACTCTGTACGTTAAGGACAAGGCATCCGTGCGAAGGTCGATGGTGGTGACTGAGGACAAGTCCTGGTCGGGCCATGGGATCGATGTGCTGACTAAGCTGCCGGAGATTGCCCAGAAAGACAAATGGGTCGCGTTGTACCTTGAGTTGTGCTGGGCTTTTGGATTGCGCATGCAGGAAGCCTTGATGTTGAAACCGCGTCTTGCTCATGAAGGCGAGTTCATTTGGGTGCGGGAGGGAACGAAAGGGGATAGGCCTCGCGTGATACCAATCGAGAACGGCATTCAGCGGGACGTTTTGGAACGCGCGAAACAGGTGGCGGACGGCAAGTCGGGATTTCTTTGCAAGCGGGGGAAAACTTTTGCGCAGAGGCTTCGCCGGTTCTATACCGTTATGGAGGCTCTTGGCATTACGTTGAGTGAGGCGGGAGTAACGGCACACGGGCTTCGGCACCAGTACATGCAGGAGAGTTTTAAGCGGCTGTTGGGTATTGATGCACCGGTGAAGGGTGGCGATCTGAGTCGGGTTGATAAGGACGTTTTTCATGTTGCTAGTCAGAAGTTGATGGAGCGGGCTGGGCATACTCGGGAGACGATCGGTGCATCGTATTACGGTAGCCGTCGCATCAAGCGCGCCAAGAAGGATGATTCTACAAATATCAACGAGACAAAGGAGAGCGGAAATGAGTAATAGTTTGTTTTTGAGAGGTGAGACCGTGCCGGTGCGGCCTTCTACTGCTGTATTAACGGAATTTATGCGCAACGGCTGGACCCAGGAAGATTTGGACAGAGCACTGTCTGATCGACCATGGGATGAAAATAACTTTGCTTTGTGTCCTGAGCCTGCGTTTGCCGAGAGCCCATTGGAATCTTATAAGGGAAGTGTTGGTTACCTGTTTGATTGGGGCCACGTCATTGAAATCCATGGTGCGCCTTTTGAAGGTGTTCCTTGTTACAGCGTGACATGGGAATTCTGCCTGGACACGATATTGAGCAAAACGCATCGAGTGGGTGGCAACCTTGGGGAGCTGTGCGACCTGTCTATGGATTACCTGGGTGACTTTAACTGTCGGACATGGCCGGTGTCATTGGATGACGGAGACTCGATGTCTTGCTTCTCTCTGTCTATCCAGACTACGGACAACTCAGACAAAGCGGCGCAGGAAATTGAAGCGGCGCGCCGGTGGATCGCAGAGGTGTTTCTCGAAGATATCCTTGATGGATTGCTGGAAGTGCTGGATGAGTCGTGTTCCGGGGTGGAATCTTTACAGTAGACGGCTTGTTGACTAATTAATGGAATGAGGTAGATGACGCGATGATGGACTTAAAAGAAAGAATAGACATGGTAGAAGTGCAGAACCTGCAGGCTCGTATTGCCAAGCTGCCGGGTGGCGACACGATCAGGATGAACGGCTGGAAGATTTGGCGCAACAAGGAAAATGCTGTGGTGGGCGGCATGTTGGTCAAAGTGGACTGTGTGTGGGTGGAATCTCCACAGGGGCGCTATTCGATGTTCCGCGGGTTTGAAATCGACAAGGTTGAGCGGATGCTTGAATTGATGACAGAAAAGGCTGCCTGATGAATATGGCGATCGTGCTTGATGGGGATTGGCGCTCCCATGTGATTGCAGGTACACCCCTTGGCGGGATGAAAATGCTTGGCCTGGTTACCATTGATGGGATCGAGGGGGCTTTGTCGTATCACTGGTCGCTGGATCGTTACTTGATGGTGACCAGGAATGCGGTTAATTTAGACTTGAAGGTATTGCCGCGCGAGGCCGTGGCAGCGCTGATGTTTGAAGCTGGTTGGACACCAGGAGACAAGAAAAGCTGTGCCGCCGGTGCCGCATGCTGAAGATGGAGAACCGGTAGATGCTTGACCGGCAGCACCACCGAGTCTATCCCAATACCATTTGAGGTTAAACCGCACCAGCGGCCAGACATTCTTCCATCATGGCGTAGGCTTTTGGCGCGCTACCCTTGCCATCCCTCCACTCAGGAGATTCGGCGTCCATCGTGCGGCATATCTCGTCCCACTTGGTGACCAGTACCGCCCATCCCCGGCTGACGCTGCTCATTTCGCCAATGCGCGCCGCCAGCCAACACCGCAAGCGCTTTCTTGATTCCGCGCTTCGCGTTCCCATTGCCAAGCTTGAGCACCAAGCTATGAAGGTCTGAAAATTCCTTCGGGGCTGCATTCCCGAGATCGCCTGACGGCCATCCTGCAACGGGCGGCTCTTTAAGTGTTCTGGATGTGTTATTAGCCAGTCCAAATGCATTGATAGCCCCGTCACGTACCCTAACTGAACGCTTTAAATCATCAAACGCAACTTTGGCCGCCTGAACATACCGTTTTAACGGATCATCATCTGGCCATTCTTCATAGTTCGCGGAGCGATAATTCATCGAAGGCACGGCCTCGACAGCCGCATACTGTTTCAAAATGGCATCATGCCAGGCGCTCCACTTTTTACGTCCGCTTCTCTTGGAATCATAGGAAAATAATGGCAGATATTTGAATGCCTCTCGCCATGAAGCGGCTTGACCATTAAAATCTTTGCGCACCAGCTCAATACATTCCCCCATCCATGCTGGGATGGTAGCATTGGCATCTATCCAATCCAGCATGCGTTGCCGATATGCTTGTTGATCACGCTGATCGTAGTTATCAATTGTTCGGTTGGCTGACTCCGGGACAAGAAAGCTGAAGGTAATTTCTGAAGTGTCGCCAATATAGGGGGCGACACGTAGAACCATGTCATCCAGAGGTGTACTGAGATAGTAGCGCGTCAGCTCTTTGTAATCGTCCCACCCGGTATTCGGATAGCCAAATCTGCGAAACAGGTACGCGAACAGTGGTCCATATTCAACCTTTTCACCAATCATGTTTGGTATCAAGCTAACGCTATTCCCAAACTCAGGCCCGGTGTAGGCGACCATATTCAACCCAGAATAATCTATTCCCGGCAAAAACTTTGCTGGCTTCATACAGAAGCGCTGTTTCTTACGACTCTGAACGGGATTGGTTTCAGTTTTGCTGCTCATTTTGATTTCTCCATGTCAATCACTAATTCCAATACCATTATTGCCCTTTAAGAAGTTTTCGCGAATGCAAACAGATTACCTTAACGCATGCGGGATTCAATTCTCGCTCCTGTGCGCCAACGCATCGTCCGGCATCCACTTTAGCAAGGATTGACCGGATTGGTTCTTGCCGTAGTTGCAGCGCACCCATATCCCCTTTGGGGTGTTCCGCACGCGCACAACCGTCGCCTTGTTGCCTGGCAGACTATCCGCATAGAAATAGCGGGTCTGCACCGGGGAGCCGCGCCGCAACAACGAGGCATCGACTGGAGGTAGCTCAAGCGGCGGAAAGCTGGGGTGCATGATTCCGTACTATTTCGGCGGCCATCGCCCACAGCGTTGCATCCCCTTCGCGCAGCACCTCCAGCAACAAAGCCTTCTCGACCAGATACACTTTGGCAAAGGCAGGGTCGTGCGCCATGATGCTCTTCGAGTTCTCGATCAGGTCGGCCAGCTTGATCGTCTTGGCTGCCGGCGACGCCTTGGCGGTGTGCTCCCGGTCGATGGCCTTGCGCGCCGCCCGGTTGCCGTCCGATAGCTTGCTTACGTCCGTCAGCATTTCCACCAGCACAGCCACCTCGAAGCCGAACACGCGCTCGATCTCGTCCAGCGTGATAGGCGTATCCTCCACTACGTCATGCAGCAGCGCGGCAGCAATCATCGCAGGGGTGTGCGGCACGCTGCGCACCAGTTCTGCAACGGCGACCGGGTGAAGGATGTACGGCTCACCCGTGTACTTGCGCTTCTGGCCTTCGTGCGCCACGTCCGCGAATTGTTTTGCCTTGCTTTCCATGACGGTAATTATCCTCCCCAAGCACCGCTTCCATCCGGATGATCGAAACGAGATGCGTTCAAGTCGAATATACCGAAATGCAAAAAATTCCAAAGAAGTGATTGACGACCTGCGCGGCCTTGTGTGTCCAGTCGGTAAACTATAAAATGGCTCTTATTTGAACGCTTCTGGCATATTTCCACTATAATCACTCAAATGAGAACATTTGATTTGCTAACGCATCAGGAGATTTGCAGCGAGTTGGGGCAGCGCTGCCGGCGCTTGCGTCTTCAGGCAAATCTTAGCCAGCTCGAGTTAGCGGAACGTGCGGGGGTGTCGCTTTCTTCCATCCGCCGCCTGGAAGCCAGCGGACAGGCCACGCTGGAGTTGCTGGTGCGGGTTGCTCAGGCGTTGCATCTTGTTAGTCATTTGGAAAACCTGCTCGTTCTGCCCGTGCTCAGCATAGCAGATGCCGAACGGGATGCCGTTGCCACCAAACGCCAGCGGGCAGCTTCGCCGCGCCGGAAGAAAACCGCATGAAAAAACTTCAAGTCATCTA
>Ga0209212_1006274_pt1 | contig 13685 bp, 9 predicted proteins | sample RifGroC2_FD_183996 | JGI IMG/M metagenome (GOLD analysis project Ga0209212, IMG submission 183996) | Groundwater microbial communities from Rifle, Colorado, USA - Groundwater C2 (SPAdes) (version 2) | ecosystem: Environmental > Aquatic > Deep subsurface > Groundwater | place: Rifle, Colorado... | reverse complement strand
TGAATCCTTCGGCTATATGGGGGAATCGTTGTTGTTGGCGGTGCTGTTCGTCTACCTGATCCTGGCGGCCCAGTTCGAATCGTTCTTCGAGCCCTTGGCGATCATGCTGTCCCTGCCGCTCTCGATTGTCGGCATGGCCGGCATGCTCAAGATTACCGGCGACACGATCAACATCATGAGCCTGATCGGATTGATCATGCTGATGGGACTGGTCACCAAGAACGCCATCCTGCTGGTGGATTACGCCAAGGTGCTGCAACGGCGGGACGGCCTGGCCCGGCGCGAAGCGGTCATCCTGGCCGGCCGCACCCGCTTGCGCCCGATCGTCATGACGACTCTGGCCATGATCTTCGGCATGCTGCCGCTGTTTCTGGCCCTGGGCGCCGGCGCCGAGGGGCGCGCCCCCATGGCCCGCGCCGTGGTGGGGGGGCTGCTGACCTCGACCCTGCTGACCCTGCTGGTGGTGCCGGTCATGTACACCTACATGGATGACCTGGGTGGCTGGCTGAAGGGTAAGTGGAAGGGGAAGGGAAACATCCACCACGGAGACACGGAGACACGGAGGATTTAGCATGTTTGATCGCGAGGTAACTGAGGCTATTATCGGATGTGCGATCTAAGTACACAGGGAGCTTGGTCCAGGATTACTCGAATCGGCCTATGAAGAGTGTCTGTGTTATGAGTTATCCAAACGAAATATACCGTTGGAGCGTCAGGTTGTTCTTCCTGTCGTTTATAAAGGAAACAAACTCGGTTCAGTCTACAGAATAGATCTGCTTATTGACCAGAAGGTAGTTGTTGAATTGAAGAGTATTGAAAAACTGCTACCGATCCATGATGCCCAGCTTTTAACGTACCTCAGGTTGACAGGAATCAAAACTGGCTTACTTCTCAACTTTAATGCAGCTGTCTTGAAGGATGGCATTCGTCGGATGGTGTTATGAAATCTGTTTTACTTGTTTATTTTTTTACGTTTATTTTCTCCGTGTCTCCGTGCCTCCGTGGTGGATCTTCAAACGCCCACGCTGCTGACACCCGCACCCTGACCCTTGATCAGGCCATCGCCATCGCCATGGACAAGAACCGTGACATTGAAAAAGCCCGCGAGTACGCCCGGTACGTGCAGGGCAGGTATGTTGAGGAACGCTCGGCGGCGCTGCCGCAGCTGGCTCTCAATGCTTCGGCATTTTTGTCGCAGGACGACAGCCAGAAGGCCATGGCCGGCACTGCGCCGCGCCAGCACAGCCGGGTGATCGACTTGAGCCTTTCCCAGCCGCTGTACACCTGGGGCAAGGTGAACGCCGCCATCCGCGCGGCCGAGGTTGGACTAAAGACCGCCGACGAACAGCTGCGCCTGTACCGCCAGGCTGCACACCGGGACGTGTCCACCGCCTTTTACGATATCCTGCTGGCCAGGGAGTTGAATACGCTGGCCAGCGAAAACCTGGCGCAGAAGAAGCGCCTGCTGGATGAATCCCAACGCAAGTTCGCTGCCGGGGTTGCCACGGATTACGATGTACTGGCCGCCGAGGTGGCCGTGGAAAATGCCCGGCCGGAGGTGATCCGCACTGCAAACACCATCCGCACGGCCCAGGACCGGCTGCGCTTTTTGCTGGCGCTGGATGGCCAGGCGCTGGATGTGAGCGGCACGCTGGCGACCACGGTCGAACCGGTCAAGGGCTATGAGCAGGCTTTGCTGGTGGCACGCGGCAAACGCCCGGAATTGGGCGATCTGCGCTATCGCATCGGCATTTACCAGGAACTGGTGACCATTGCCGACGCCGAGGACAAGCCGCGTCTGGATCTCAAGGCCGGTGCCGGCTGGCATTGGTTGGACGTCAAGGACAACAGCTTCAACAGCAATGCCGACGGCGCGGCCTGGAATGTCGGCCTCCAGCTCTCCTTTCCCTTTTTCGATGGTCTCAAGACAAGCGGCAAGGTCACCCAGGCCAGGAGCGACCTGCGCACCAAGGAGATTGAAGCGGCCAGGCTGCTGGATTCGATCGCTCTGGAGATCCGCAACGCTGGCGACGCCGTCAAGGAGGCGGCCGACATAGTTTCGGCCCTGGGGGGCACGGTCAGGCAGGCCGAGCGGTTATTGCAGATGGCCGAGAAAGGGTTCGAGTTTGGCGTGAAGATCCGGCTGGAGGTGGACGATGCCCAGCTCAATCTGCTGCAGGCCAGGAGCAATCTGGCCCGGGCGCAGCGGGATTACCGGGTGGCCGGGGTGAATTACGAGTGGGCCATGGGTGTGGCGGGGGAATTATAGCTGAAACTGGCGTGCGCTAATTTTTCAGGCAACATTGCTTTCCAGGATGATGGCAACAAACTGCTCGAACAACTCCGGGTTGAAAGCCCCTTTCCCTGTCTCTTCGCGCATAACCTTGAGTGCATCGGTATGTGTGCTTGCCTTGCGGTGGGCCCGATCCATGATCAGGGCGCTGTAGACGTCGCAAATTGCCGCCACCTGACCGCTGCGAGGGATGTCGTCCCCCTTGATCCCGGTGGGATAGCCGTTGCCGTCGTACCTTTCATGATGATAGCGGACAATGTTGAGCACAACCCCGCTATAATTCCCGGTGCGCTTAAAATATTCGTATCCCTTTTGGGTATGCTGCTTGACCTTGTAGTATTCGATATCGGAAAGGGCATCATTCTTTTCGAGGATCTCACCTGTGATAAAGGTCATGCCGTAATCGTGAATGAGTGCCCCGATACCTACATCAGTCATCTCGTCCGGAGCCAGGTCATAGAGTTTATCGTGTACCAATAAGGAAAGCGCGGCGACCTGCACTGCGTGGGCAAAGATATAGAAGTTGTGATCAACGACCGTTTGCAGCGCTGCCAGGGCATGGGGGTCCGTGGCAACGTGCTGGAGAATTTGTTGAACCATGTTACGGCAGCGCAGCAGGTTGGCTGAGGTTTCCGGCGATTCGAACATATCGATGACGCAGTTCACCGAGGTCTGATAAAGGATCTTGCCCTTGGCTTCACCGTTGAGGTCTTCCCTGGCCAGCATCTCCGCCAAATGGTTTTCCATGAAGTCGTTCAGCAGCTCCATGTCTCCGCTGCGGACATACAGAAACTCCGTGAAGCTCCTCTCCAGGCGGCGGTTGTCCTCCACAGTGAACTTCCGGTCGGCGTCCTTGTAGAGCACATAATTGCCGCCGCTTCTGAGATACAGGGCCACCTTGGGAAAATATTCCGGCGAGATGCTGTCAATGCTGATAGCTCTCCAGTAACGGTCTTTGCTCATAAAATATCCTTGCCGCTGGGCGGTTGAGTTTCACAGGCGCGGCCATGCCAGTCATGGGGCTGAAATTGGATTGGTTTGCAATATTGCAGCGAAAACAAAAAAACCTGCGCTTTCTTTCGAAAAGGCAGGCATGATTCGAGGTTGCATATCTGCAACGCCATAATTACCGCTTCGATAACCCCTCTTCCCGTTCTGGGCAGGTGGCTTTGCGTCATCCGGTCCCCCGGATTTTGCCTTTTCGGTGATATATTCAGTTTTAAATTCGTTGTATTAAGAATGAGCGGATTGATATTGCCTGTCAATAGAAAAATCGGGAAATCGAATTAACTTATTCTTGTAAATTCCGTTTGTCAGGCTGCCAGCCTGAACTGACCCACCAAGCTCTGGAGATCCTGTGCCAGATGGTTCAGCTGCGTTGAAGCGGCCGCGGAATCCTGGGCTCCCTTGGCGGTCTCCTGAATGATGTTGGTGATTTGGTGCATGCTCCTGCTGATCTCGCTGGTTGTTTCGGTTTGCTGTTCCGTGGAGGTCGTGACCTGGTTGATCTGCTGTGTGAGGGCAGCGATCCGTTGCAGGATCTCCATCAGGGCCTCCCCCGAGCGGCAGGCCTCGCTCGTTCCGATATTGACCTCTTCGACCCCCTCTTTCATGGAGGTAACAGCCTCACTGGTCTCCTTTTGGATGGCTGCAATCATGTCGGAAATCATCCGGGTGGCCTTGGTGGTGCGTTCGGCCAGCGCCCTGACTTCATCGGCAACCACGGCGAAACCACGACCCTGCTCGCCGGCCCGGGCAGCCTCGATGGCCGCATTCAGCGCCAGCAGGTTGGTCTGGTCGGCAATGTCTTCGATTGTCCCGATGATCTCCCCGATCTCGTCGGATCGTTTCCCGAGGCTTTCAACGGCTTTGGCGGCTGAAATGACCCGTTCGGAGATGTGGTTCATCTTGCCGATGGTCAGTTCTACTACCGAGGCGCCTGTGCGGGCTGATTCGGTGGCGTGCTGCGCCTCGCCTGAAGACCGCGAGCAGTTGTGGGCGATCTCCGATGAGGTGACGGCCATTTCTTCGGTGGCGGTGGCTACGCCTACAGACTGAGAAACAACCTTTCGCGCTCCATCTGCAATCTGACCGGCTGAGGCCTGGACCTGGAGCGCGGCCGAGGCAAGCTGGCCGGTGGTCTGGGAAACATGGGCAATAATGGTGTGCAGCTTGTCCATGAAGGTGTTGAACGACCTGCTCATCTCACCGATTTCATCCTGTTTGAGGTAGTCGAGACGCCGGGTAAGGTCACCGTTGCCTTGGGCAATTTCCTTTAACAGGTCGTGCATGCGATCGAGCGGTTTGAAGAGGCGATGGATGAAGAACCTGCTGATCAGGCAGGCCAGCAGGATGATCACGCAGGCGATGACCCCTACGATCTTTTGCAGGTGGTAATAGGCGGCAAAGTACTCGGCTTTCTTGATACCCACATACAGCACTCCGATGATCTCGCCCTGGGCGTTGCGAATCGGGTCGTAGGCTGTAAAATAGGGGATTCCCAGAATCTTGGTCTCGCCTCGATAAGGCCTGCCATCCTTGAAAACAGCCTGAAAGGCCGGCCCGGTCAGTTTGGTGCCGATTGCCCGGCTGCCGTCGGCCTTGATGACGTTGGTGGAGATCCGTTCGTCGCCCATGAAAATAGTTGCCGTGCCACCGCAGAGCTCCTTTAGCCGGTCGGGCAGCTCGAAATTGTTGTTCAGCGGGTAGTCGCCAACCAGCAGCTTTCCGTCCACAACCTTGAGCTCGCTGCCCTTGTTCCGCAACAGTTCCCAAAACGTCTTAATCCTGGTTTCCTGCGTGAGCATGGCCTCGCGTCGCAATTCCTGGTCGAACTTGATCAGGCAGGCCGTGGTGACCGAAATCAGGGCAACGGCCACAATCACGGTAGTGATGACGATAAATTTGGTTCTGATTTTCATGGTTCTCTCTTTAGAAGAAATTGAAACAAACGCGTGGAGGGTATTTTGAACGCATGCTGGTTCATTAAGATGGCGGCGTAGCTTGAGCGGGTAATTATCAGCAATAAACATACCAAGAACAATACCGGGATGCGCTTCTCTTAAGCTGCTTATATGGCTACGATTTGAACAAGGCCGGGGTGGGAGGTGAGCGGATACTTGGACCAGAATTGCTATTTATTGACCGGCAGTGTGTCATTTTGCCCAATAGTTCCTCAGCCTGGCTGGGGATTTGTAAAAGGTTTGCTGGATCGCTATATTTACTCCTCTCTTTTCCTATCTTTATCCACGCAACTATAGTTGCATGGCGCAACCAGTTGCTGACACTCGTTACTCATCTGCATTACCCGGATGACGAACCGGCATTTCAGATGTGAACCCCCACCATTAATACAATTTAAGCAATGTCTTAGCTGAATCTAATCAGTGTTCAATCCATCAGTCGCATCTTCCGCAACATAATCTCCTCGCGGTCACATCGGCGCTACTGGCTGAATCGTGGCAACCATGGTTGCAACGTCCCTGGGTCCAAACGTTCTTTGTCAGTTATAAAAACACTTGAAAAGCAGCTAGTTATACATAAACAACCGGTTAGGCATGCCTGTTGCTAAATGAGATGTACAAATCACTGTTATGTTGAACCGGTCGATGACTAGGACTGAAAAAACGGCTAAAGCCGGAAAGGAGGGTGTTGGAAAGGGGCTTCCCCTGTGTGGCGATCGGTGGCTATGATAGTCTCAGCTTCCTGATCAAAGGTGCTGTAGTGAATCAACCTCAACCAAAAGAACAAAGGAGAAAGTAATGTTGAGAACACAAGTTGCCAAGAAGTTGAGTGCCTTGCTGGGCATATCATTATTTGTTGCTGCTGCTTCTGCCAATGCCGGTACGATCACCGGCTGGAACATGAGTAACGTGACTGTGGCGCCTCCCCCCTACACAGAATTCGTAAAATACAGAAGCACCCTCTATACCACCACTGCCAAGACTGCCACCAACGGATATATCGGCTGGGAAGAGTCGGATGTTCACGCGCCGGGGATGAAGGTTGTCAACAGGGATGATGTGACCGGCCTTAGGTGCATCATGACCACCGGTATCAACCCCTATGACTTCTCCGACAAGATGTGCTCCGACCCGATACAGTCCAGCAAACGCTGGAAGGTCGGTGGAGTAAACGGTCAGCCGATCGACGTGTACTTCACCGTTGCAACCGACACGCTTACCACCTACTACAACTCCATGCAGAAGCTGACCGACAACGATGCCAAAAAATGGAAAGGCTTCAAGGCTCAACTGGGCTTCATGGTTAACGGCGTTTTCACCCCTTCCAAATCCCTTGACGGCCTCGGCTTCTCCACCAATAGGGGCAAGTATTTCACCACGACCACCTCTGCCATTCAGTCTGCAGAGACGCTGTCGGCTCTCTATGCTCAAGGACTGGCCGGACCGGCAGACGCCAATCATCCGACCACCGGTTATTTTGACCCGATCAACCGGATGAGCTACTTCCTGAATGCCACGGAAGACACGATCGACTCCGGCTTGATCACCTCCAACTATTATGCCCTGTTCGGCGACTGGAACAACCTGTCCGGCGTACCCTATGCCTACTATTATGACGACGACGCCAATCCCAACACCGACAACACCCTGATGGGCAACTGCGACGGTACCTTTGTTGTTACCGACCCGGTCACAAGCATAGGCTACTGCGATGGCACCTGGGTAACCTACCGCAGCCAGGCCGGCCTGGATGCCAACGGTGTTGCCTATCCTTCCGACGGCGTCAAGAAGCCGGTTCCTGCCGACGTGCTGGCCATCTGGCAGTCCAACTATCTCTATACGACTGCCCCGCTTGAAGACCTGGCCAACCTGGGCCTGAACTACTACATCACGGTTAACAAGTTAAACTCCAAGTGGCCGACCCCGACCCAGTTCGTGCTGCGCTTCACCCCGAAGTACTGATAATGGACTGAACAACAGGACCGGCTGCCAAAAACAAGTCCTGCCGGAAACAATATCAGCTGCTGTATTGAATCAACTGCGGGAGGGGCATAAGCTCCTCCCGTTTTTCATGGTGCGTACGGTTGGGCGTTTGGCAGTGAAAACGTGAAGATCGTGTGCTTCTGTTAAGCGTTCCGCAGCTGTGCGTATTTGTGAGACTGATCACGCTGTCTTTCATCCCGGGGGGTGTACTCGGCCCTGAGATGGTAATAATCGCTGGGGGTATTGACGTTGCGGAAGGAATCAAAGGCAGGGTCGATGGTTGCGACCAGTTTCTGAGAAAACTGATGCACCCGTACCTGGGGGAAGAAGGAGACGATGCGGCGCCGGTCGGCCTCCAAGGCCTGCTCCATGAAGGGGAGACAGCCCTTGCCGTACAGGGCGTGCAACGGCTCCAGACCGTTTTCCCCCTCGGGGATGACAACATCAGCATTGTTGCGCTGAACAACCAGCCTGCGGATCAGGGCACTGTTGAGGTAGGGCATGTCGCAGGCCACGGCAAAGATATGCGGCCGAGTTGCATGAAACAGCCCGGCATGCAGCCCGGCCAAAGCCCCCATGCCGGGGTAGCAATCGGCTACCTTGCGGCAATGGAGGAATTCGTACTGCTCCGGATTATTGGTAACCAGGATGACCTCGGGAAACAGTTCCAGCAGCTGGCGGTGGATGGCCTCGATAAAGCGTCCGCCCCGGTAGGGGAGCAACGCCTTGTTGCTCCCCATGCGGCTGGACTGGCCGCCGGCCAGGATCACGGCGGTTATGTTCGGGATGTGGATAGTCATAAAAATTCCATGGCTGTTATGGGAAGAATGGGAATTATGGGAGTTATGAAAACCGGGCTTTCCCCCATGAGTCCCATAACTCTCATAACTCCCATTTAATTTACTTCCTACGCCTTAACACCCTCGCCATGACCCTTTTCGATCTTGTGGAAGTGGTCGGGAATGGTGTAGTCGGTTGCCTCGGGATGGTGTTCGAAGATCGGGAAGTATTTCGCGATCAGCACGAAGAACAGGACATGGGCCGAGATGATGCCGATGGTTACCAGCGATTCGATGATGGACGGGACATAGATCTGCTGGCCCGCTTGCTCCATGCCGAACATGGATACGTTGAAACGGTTCATGATCAGACCGAACAGCACCAGGCTGGCGGCGCGCATCTGCAACTGCTTGTCGGTGCGGATCCTCTTCATCAGGAACATGCCGAAGGGGAGGAACAGTCCGAAAACCACCTCGATGGCAAACAGCATCAGCAGCACCGGCCGGTCGAACAGGGGACCGTGGGAAAGAAAGGCCAGGGCATAGGCCTTGACAAAGATGTAGACCCCCATCACCCAGGGTATGATCTTGGTGAGGGTTGCCAGCAGCTCGGCTTCATCCGGCTGTTTCATGTACTTGTGCACCAGGCTGGCCTCGAAGATGACGATGGACAGGCCGGTAAAGATGGCCGACAGCCAGAACTGGAGCGGCAGCAGCGGGTTGTACCACAGGTTGTGCAGCTTATCCACGGCGATCAGGAAGAAGGTCCCCAGGGTGGACTGGTGCAGGGTCGAGATCATGGCCGCCAGGATGGCGAAGGGTAGCTCCAGGGTGCGCAGCAGGCGCAGCGGCAGGTGCCAGCCGAACTTTTCCGCCACCGGGTGCAGGAACTCCAGGGTCAGGACCGTGGTATAGGCCATGACGCACATGGAAACCTCGAACATGGGCGAGTGGATGTTCCAGTACAAAAGGACATTGATGCCGCGTTGGGGCTGTCCCAGGTCGAGCAGCAGGCCGATGCAGACCAGCGAGTAACCCAGAAAACCGGTTACAATCGCCGGCCGCACCAGCGGTTCCAGCTTCTTGATGTGGAAGACGTGGGCCACGATGCCGATGGTAAAGGCCCCGGCCGCCAACGGCACCGATGTGACGACGTCGAAGGAAATCCACAGCCCCCAGGGGTAGGTGTCATTCAGATGGGTGGTGGCGCCCAGGCCGAAGATGAAGCGCACCAGGGAGGCCAATGCCCCCACCCCGGTCAGGATCATCATCAGCTTGATGAAGTTATGATAGCCTTTTATCTCATCCATTACGATTCTAGCGGCGGCGGTCATTGGTTATCCTCCTTCTCGTCGTTGGCCGTATCTGCAGGAGCGCAGCATGCTCCGCCAGTTTGTTGTTTTTTCTGCTCTTCTTCGCGCCGAATCCTGTCTTTTCTGTGCTGGAACCATGAGACCAGGGACAGGGTGCCGCCCACGGTCAGGAAGATGCCGGGCACCAGGCGCAGAGCCTGCCAGGTGTAGGATGGCAGCGGGCGTTTGGTGATCTGTTTGAAACCGAGCTCGTCCAGCGGCTGCTGGGTCAGGTAAAGGATGCTGGTGCCGCCGGCCTCTTCCTTGCCGTAAATGGCCTGGAAGTAGTGATCGGGACGTTTCTTGAGGCGCCGTTCGGCCTCTTTGAGCATATCGTCGCGGTTGCCGTAGGTAATGGCGGTCGGACAGGCGGTGGCACAGGCGGGTTGCATCCCCTCCTTGATCCGGCTGTAACAGCCGGTGCACTTTCTGACCAGCGGGAAGGCCTTGCTCCATTCGTATTTGGGGATGCCGAAGGGGCAGGCGATCATGCAGAAACGACAGCCGATGCAGCGCTTGGTGTCATAGACCACCGGCCCTTCCGGGGTCTTCTTGAAGGCGCCGACCGGACAGACCGAGGCACAGGCCGGATCGTTGCAATGCATGCACATCTCTTTGTAAAAGGCGAACTCGTTCTGTCCGTCCTTCTGGTAGTCCTTGAACTTGACCCGCGTGAAGGTGTACTCGGACATCTGGGGCGGATTCTGATAACCCTCCCCGCTGAAGAAGACGGTTTTTTCCGCCTTGAGTTGATTCCATTGTTTGCAGGCCACCTGACAGCCACGGCAGCCGGTGCACTTGGTGGTGTCGATCAGGAAGGTCTTGGTTTTATCGAAATTTACGGGTGCTGTACTCATGCGCTTTTACCCCCTTTCTCGATATTGCAGAGAAATGCCTTGAATTCGGGGATGCCGGTATTGGCACAACCCACCGTCGGGGTCAGCATATTGGCACTGTCGCCCGTGGACAGACCGGAGTAGCCGAAGTGCCAGGGCATGCCGATCTGCTCTATCATCTTACCCTCCACCCGGAACGGTTTGAGACGTGAGGTGACCAGGGCCATGGCCTCGATCGAGCCTCGTTCGGTAGTCACCTTGACCTTGTCGCCCTGTTTGATGCCCTTCTGTTTGGCCATGGTCTCGCTGATCTCCACGAACATATCCGGAACCAGTTCATTCAGCCAGGGCAGGCTGCGGGTCATGCCGCCGGTCTGCCAGTGCTCGGTCATGCGGTAGGTGGTACCGATGAAAGGGAACTTGGCGGTATTGCTGCTGACATTCTTGGGAATCTTGACCACCGGGTTGTTCTGTATCTTCGAGAGCAGATTGCGGGCCGGGCTTTCGGCCGGCTCATAGTGCTCGGGGAAGGGACCGTCCTTCAGGTCCAGGGCATACAGGCGGGCATGCCCCTCGGGCAGCATGATAAAGGGGTAACGCCCTTCCTTGTCATCCTTCATGGGCGGCCAGGGGCCGTCGGGCACATCCCCTTTCCACTTCTTCTCCAGGGCATCCCAGGCAAGCAGGGCCCGTTTGGGGTTGAGCGGCTCTCCGGCCGTAGTGACCGAGGCCCGGTTGTAGATGATGCGGCGGTTGACCGGCCAGCACCAGGACCACTTGGGGAACAGCCCCAGGCCGGTAGGGTCGGACAGGTCGCGGCGGGCCATCTGGTTGCCGTCCTTGGTATAGGAACCGCAGTAGATCCAGCAGCCGCTGGTGGTAGAACCGTCGGCCTGCAGGTATTTGAACATCGGGACCTGGTCGCCCTTTTTGAACTCCAGGGTCTTGTCCTTGTCCACGATGGTCATGTCCTTGGTGAAGTAACCGTTGATCTCCTTGGCCACCAGGTGGACATCCGGCTCATGGCCGTTGCCGTAGTTCCAGGCCAGCTTGGTGATCGGTTCGGGGAAGGCGCCCTTTTCCTTGGTGTACAGATTGCGCACCCTTTTGAAGAACTGGTCGATGATCCACAGGTCGCTCATGGATTTTCCGACCGGCTCCACGGCCTTGTAGCGCCATTGAACCCAGCGGCCGGAGTTGGAGATGGAGCCTTCCTTTTCCACCGATGAGGCGGCCGGCAGCATGAAGACCTCGGTCTGGATGTCCTTGGGATTGACGCCGGGGCGCTTCCAGAAGATGGAGGTTTCGGTCTGCCACAGATCGACCGTTACCAGCCATTTCAGTTTGCCCAGGGCCTCGCGGGCATGGCCCGAGTCCGGGCCGCCCACGGCCGGGTTCATACCCATGCAGACCAGTCCCTCCAGGCCACCCTTGCCCATATTCTCCAGAATCTTGGAGTAGGAGTAGTTGCCCATCCGCTTGGGCAGGTAGTTGTAGCAGAAGCCGTTCTCGGCGGTGGCGTTGTCGCCGTACCAGGCCTTGAGCAGGCTGGTCATGTACTTGGGGGTATTGCCCCACCAGTTGGCGCTCTTGGGATCCTTGGTGGTGGGGGTCCACTTGTCAACGTAGGCCTTGAGATCGACGTTGTCGAACTCGGGTGATTTGAGATAGCCCGGCAGGAGATGGAACAGCAGGCCGTAATCGGTTGAACCCTGGACGTTGGATTCGCCGCGCAGGGCGTTGACCCCGCCGCCGGCGATGCCGATGTTGCCCAAAAGCATCTGCAGCATGGCTACGGCGCGCACGTTCTGCGTCCCGTGGGTGGACTGGGTGATGCCCATGGCATACAGGATGGTTCCGGCCTTGTCGGCCTTGCCCGTAGCGCAGAAGGTCCTGGCGACCTTGAGGTAATCTTCCATCTTGGTTCCGGTGATGGAACAGACCATTTCAATGTCGTAGCGCTTGTAGTGTTTCTTGAGGAGTTGCAGTACGCTGCGGGGGTGCTTCATGGACAGGTCGCGCACCGGTTTGCCGGATGCATCGGTTTCGTAGGCCCAGGATTTCAGGTCATAGACCTTTTCCTGGTCGTCGAAGGCGCAGAACAGGCCGTCCTGGAAGTCGTACTTGTCGCCGATGATGAAGGATGCATTGGTGTAGTCGCGGACATACTCCTCGTGAATCATGTTGTGTTCCAGGGCGTAGTTGATCATGCCGCCCAGGAAGGCGATGTCGGTACCGGGGCGGACCTGGGCGTAGATGTCCGCCTTGGATGCGCTGCGGGTGTAGCGGGGGTCAACGACGATCAGCTTGCCGCCTTCCTCCATGGCCTGCTCGATCCATTTGAAGGAGATTGGGTGGTTCTCGGCCGGATTGCAGCCGATGATGAAGATGGCGTCACTGTTTTTCAGGTCTATCCAATGGTTGGTCATGGCACCACGACCGAATGAAGCCGCCAGACCGGCGACTGTAGAGGAGTGTCATAATCGGGCCTGGTGTTCCAGCTGGCCGACACCCATGGCGCGGGAGAACTTGGACCACAGGTAGCATTCCTCGTTGTCCAGCCCCGCTCCGCCCAAAAAGGCCATGCCGTCGGTGCGATTCACCTGATAATTCTTGTTGTCCTTCTTGTTGAGCTCGTTCACCTTGAAGCTCTTGTCGCGGGTCTCCTTCATGCGCAGGGCAATGCGATCCAGGGCCCAATCCCAGGATTTCTCCTCGAACTTATCCGAACCGGGGGCGCGGTACATGACCTTCTGCAGGCGCTCTTCGTTGACCGCGATCTGGAAGAGGGAACTTCCCTTGGAGCAGAGCGCACCCTGGTTGATGGGGTGCTGCGGGTCACCCTCGATGTTGACGACCTTGCCGTTCTTGGTATGGACCAGCAGTCCACAGCCCACTGCGCAGAACGGGCAGATGGTGGTAGAGGATTTCAGCCCCTTGGTGCGCATCTCGGGCGCATCGGCACTGGCCTCTCCCGGCCTGCCGGTGAGGGCAATACCGGCCGTGGCCAGTGCACCTCCCTGCAGGAACTGTCTTCGTGACATTCCCATGTTTACTTCTCCTTTCCTCATGCTTAATTGGCAGTTCTGCCATTATTTTCGGCAAACCTGGCGTATACAGCAGTAAGTGTGCCAATACCGTAAACACGATGGCATGAAGGATGTTATGCCGCATTAATAAAGGGTTTGCCGGTTTGATGTCCTTGCGGGCAGGAAGGAAAGTGGGCAGGATGCATCTTGGGGATTGCGCAAATCTGTCCAATAATGTACAAATTTGCCAACAAGTGCTATTGAACATCTAAAAACTAACCCCTCTAAATCTCCCCTTATCAGGGGAGACTTCAAGGCTTCCCCCCTGACAAGGGGGGACTGAGATACCGTCATTGGGGTCAAGTAGTTTTTAAGTTGTAGGCCGAATTAAACGGCTTACCGTTTTTGATAACGCCATAGATAATGTGCACCAGCTTTTTCATGCAGGCA
>Ga0209212_1006272_pt1 | contig 13685 bp, 12 predicted proteins | sample RifGroC2_FD_183996 | JGI IMG/M metagenome (GOLD analysis project Ga0209212, IMG submission 183996) | Groundwater microbial communities from Rifle, Colorado, USA - Groundwater C2 (SPAdes) (version 2) | ecosystem: Environmental > Aquatic > Deep subsurface > Groundwater | place: Rifle, Colorado... | reverse complement strand
TAGACCCTATTGCAGTAGTGGATATTCAGAATATTATATTGCAGTTGAAAAAAAAGATGGGGATGGGGATATTGATAACTGACCACAATGTAAGAGAAACATTGGAAATTACGGACAGGGCGTATATAATAAATGAAGGCGAGATTATTGACAGCGGCAGTCCTGCTGAAATAGCTAAGAGCGAAAAGGCAAGAAAATTTTATCTTGGAGAGAATTTTACCCTATAGAAAACATTTAAGGAGAAAGGGAGAAGTTAGAAGAAATGGAGAAAAAATCTTTAAAATTATTTTTTAAAAACCGGTTATATTCTCCACTTCTCCCATTTTTCCATTTCTCCTTAATCTTTTTCTTTTGTTTTTATGGCAAATGAGACTAAATTAACATTAAGGCAGACACATAAGCTGGTGATGACTCCGATGCTCCAGCAGGCAATAAAGCTTCTGCCCCTCGCACGGCTTGATTTAATCAACCAGATTACTCAGGAACTGACTGAAAACCCATTGCTTGAAGAAGAAGAGGTTGTGCAGATAAAGGAGAACGGTTCTGAAAGCAATGGTTCTGCTGAATCTACTACAGATATAGAATACACAAAGAATAAAGGAGAAGAGAATAAAACAGATATTGACTGGGAGACATATTTTCAGGATAATTCTTACTCACAGTTCCCTTCACAGGGATATTATACACCTGAAAGACCGCCAATTGAAAATACTCTTAGACAGAAGACATCTCTGAGGGAGTATCTGGCATGGCAGCTTAACCTTTCAGCGGAGGATGACAGGGATAGGTATATAGGCACCATTATTGTTGGAAATATTGACGATGACGGATATATGAGAAGCAGTGCTGAAGAGATTGCCCAGAGTGTAAATGCGACAGCAGATGATGTAGAAAAGGTTCTTGGGCTTATCCAGTCTTTTGATCCTCCGGGGGTAGGTGCAAGGGACATTAAAGAGTGTCTTGGTCTGCAGATAAAAAATAAGGGTCCGATTAGCTCATTGGCTGCACTCCTTATTGAAAGATTTTTAGATGTATTGGAGGAGAAAAACTTTCATAAGCTGTCCAAAGAGATAAATGCACCTATAAAGGACATTGTTGAGGCGGTAAAGATTATAAGGGAATTGAATCCGAATCCCGGCAACAAGTATAACCCTACAGAAATTCAGTATGTAACGCCTGATGTGCTTGTAGTAAAGACAGAAGATGATTACCATGTAATGCTCAATGATGAGGGGATACCAAGACTTAAGGTAAGTGCCTGTTATCAGGAGATATTAAAGAATAAGAATAAGAACGAGGCAAAAGAATATGTTGAGGAAAAATTCAGGTCAGCGGTATGGTTTATAAAAAGCATTGAACAGAGGAGACAGACTATTTACAAGGTAGCAAAGAGCATTGTCAGGTTCCAGAGGGAGTTTCTTGATAAAGGGCTTGCCCATCTTAAGCCCCTTGTCCTAAGGAATGTTGCTGAAGACATAGGCATGCATGAATCAACAGTAAGCAGGGTTACTACGAATAAATATATCTATACACCTCAGGGGATGTTTGAGTTAAAATTCTTCTTTCACAGCGGAATAAATTCATCAAGCGGGGATATGATGTCCTCTGTAAGGGTAAAAGATATGATAAAGGAGGCTGTAGCGGGGGAGGAGGCGGTAAAACCCTTCACAGACCAGCAGCTTGTGGAAGTCCTGAAAAATAAAGGAATAAATATAGCGAGGAGGACTATAACAAAATATAGGAAGGAAATAAAGATTGCCTCTGCGAGTAAGAGGAAAAAGAGATTTGAATATTAAAATAAAAAATTAAAGGAGGAAAAAGAAAATGCAGGTTACTGTAACAGGCAGGAATATTGAGATGACGGATGCACTAAAAAAGTATGCAGAAGAAAAGGTTCAGAAGGTAAAGAAGTTTCTTAACACCACCATTGATGCCCATGTAATACTCGCTGTGGAAAAGTTTCGCCAGAAGGCAGAGGTAACAATCAATGCCAACGGTGTAAAGATTCACGGGGAAGAGGTTACGGAGGATATGTATTCCTCTATAGACAAGGTAATGGACAAGATAGACAGGCAGGTAAGGAAACACAAGGAGAGGATATGGGCATTGAAAAATAAGCAGCATGAAAAGGATGTAAACATAAAGATGGATATAATCTCAAGGGAGAGCATAGAGGAGGTGGGCGATACGGCGCATCAGATTATAAGGACGAGGAATTTTGCCTATAAACCTATGTCTGTTGACGAGGCAGCCATGCAGATGGACCTCCTCGGATATGGATTTCTTGTGTTCAGAAATTCAAATAACGGAAAGATAAATGTCCTATATAAGAGAAAAGATGACAATTACGGGCTGATTGAACCAGAATAATGAAGATAACAGAAATTTTAAATGCAGATTCTATCATAGCCGACCTGAAGGCAAAGGGAAAAAGGGATGTAATCTCCGAGCTGGTAGAGCCGCTGGTTAAAAGCGGAAAGGTGAGGGATAAGAATAAATTGCTTGATGCCCTCATGGAGAGGGAGAGGCTTGGCAGCACAGGCATAGGTGAAAATGTAGCAATCCCGCATGCCAAGTCCAATGAGTTAGAGACAATTATAGCCACATTCGGGCGGTCAAACGGCGGCATCAGTTTTGATTCTCTTGACCAGAAACCTGTTTACTTTATCTTTTTGTTAATTGCCCCTGAGAAATCAGCTGGTATGCATTTAAAGACATTAGCAAGAATTTCCAAGCTCTTAAAAAATCCTCTATTTCGCCAAGATTTGATGAAGGCAAAGAATGAGAAGGAGATATACGAGGCTATTTCAAGAGAGGATTCAAAACTGATATAAATAAGGTTAAGGTTTAGGTCAAGGCTTATGCTTGAAATTATCTTAACCTCAACCTTAGTCTTGACCTTGTTTTTCAATGGAGCGAAGCGACAATTGATAGGCACAGTTATAGTAACACACGGGAATCTGGCTGCTGAACTTTTAAAGACAGCAGAGGCGATAGCAGGCGGTAAGATTGATATTGTGTCTGTTTCAATAGACAATAATGAAAAACCGGAGGCTATCAGGCAGAAGGTGAAAACGGCTATAAAATCAGCCGATAAGGGGGATGGCGTGCTTATCCTGACTGATATGTTTGGAGGGACACCCTCTAATATCTGCATCTCGTTTTTGGATGAGCTTAGGGCTGAAGTGGTATCCGGCGTTAATCTCCCGATGATACTTAAAGTCCCTTTTATGAAGGAGAAGGGGAGTCTGATAGATGCGGCAAATTTCATAAAGGAATACGGGCAGAAAAATATATCTGTGGCTACGGATTTATTGCATAAAAATCAGATTGTAAAAAATTAAATTGATGGAGACTATTGCAGTTATTATTAAAGATGAACTCGGGTTGCATGCAAAACCGGCATTCCGCCTGGCACAGCTTGCAAATAGTTTTAAATCTGAGCTTGTAATAGAAAATAATGAAAGAATGGTAAACGGCAAGAGCGTCTTGGAGATACTGACTTTATCAGCCAATAAGGGGAGTGAAATTAAATTGGTAATTACAGGCGAAGATGAGAAGGATGCAGCAGACGGATTGAAGAAACTTTTAAATGACAGCCTTGGTGAGGGTAATGGCAAATAATAAAAACAAATCGGTTACTCAAGATTATACGATGAGGGGTATAGCCGCATCACCGGGTATAGCGATAGGGAGGGTGTATATCCTTGACAGGACAAAACCGTGCATACTGAGGCATGCTATTGCGGATTCTCATATTGAGAATGAGATACAGAGGTTTAATCAGGCTTTGGAAAAATCAAAGGCACAACTGATGGAGATACGGGAAAAGGCAAAGAAGGACATTGGCTCAAATCATCTCTATATACTTGATGGCCATATCATGATGTTGAAAGATGCCACCCTCGTAGAAAATACCATAAACTTCATAAGGGGGGAGAAGGTTAATGCAGAATGGGCATTAAAAGAATCATTGGAAGGCTTTTTGAAAAAGTTTGAGAATATAAGTGATGAATATATCAGTGGAAGAAAGAAGGACATTGAGCAGGTTGTATACAGGATATTGAGGAATATGATAGGGCATCATTTGGAGAGCCTTGCCGATTTGGAGGAGCCTGTAATAATTGTGGCACATGACCTTACACCTGCTGATACTATTCAGATGAAGAGGGAGAAGGTGCTCGGTTTTGCTACTGATGCCGGGGGGAAGACATCTCATACAGGCATTATGGCATCTGCATTCGAAATCCCTGCTGTGGTTGGGCTTAAAAATATAACTGAGAAGGCAAAGAATGGTGATTCAGTTATTGTGGATGGGATTGACGGCTCGGTTATCCTTGCCCCGGACGCTGATACATTTCAATCGTTCTTAAAAAAACAGCAGAGGTTCAAGTATTATGAAAAGGAGCTCTTAAAATCAAAAGACCTGCCGGCAATAACAAAGGATGGCCACAGGGTTAAGCTCATGTCAAATATTGAGTATTCTGACGAGGTTGACCTTGCAATAAGATACGGTGCAGAGGGGGTAGGGCTTTACAGGACAGAATATCTCTATATGAATAAAGATGGACTGCCGACAGAGGAGGAGCATTTCCTTGATTATAAAAAAGTTGCAATGCGGATAAAAAACAGTTACTCAATTATACGAACATTAGACCTCGGCGGGGATAAATTTATCTCTGAGTCAAAGTCAGATAGAGAGGACAATCCTGCCCTCGGTTTAAGAGGCATAAGACTCTGTCTCAACAGGACAGATATATTTAAGACCCAGTTGAAAGGTATATTGAGGGCAAGCCACTACGGGAAGCTGAAACTCATGTATCCTATGATTTCAAGTATTGATGAATTAAGGGATGCAAACCGGATACTGGAAGAGATAAAGGATGAGCTAAAATCAAAAGGAATTCCCTTTGATTCAGAGATTGAAGTTGGGGCGATGATAGAAACACCATCGGCATCTGTTATTACAGACCTTCTCTCTGAAGAGGTGGATTTCTTCAGTATAGGGACAAATGACTTGATTCAGTATACCTTAGCCATGGACAGGATAAATGAGCAGGTTGCGTATCTGTATCAGCCGCTCCACCCGGCAGTATTGAGGATGCTTAAAAACATCATATCATCAGCAGAAAAGACAGGAATTCCTGTAAGTATTTGTGGTATGATGGGCGGTGATAATATACATACACTGATCCTTTTAGGCATGGGGAAGATAGAGTCTATAAGCATGGACCCCCACTCTATCCCAAAGGTTAAGAAATTTATACGGCAGATAAAGTATGAAGATGCGTTGAGAGTGGCACATGAGATTTTAAAATTAAAGTCAACGGATGATGTAAAGAAATATTTAAACGAAGAGATACCTCGGATATATCCGGAGGATATGGAAGAGTATGACTTCTCTAATAAATCAATGTTAAATAGAAAGGAGGACATCTCAGAATTACAAATTGCAGGTTGAAAATTAAAAATTTAAAAATTATAGTTTAACACTTAAAACATTCAATTTAGGGAGGATTAATGGGCAGGACAAATTACTTTTTTACTTCTGAATCGGTGACCGAAGGTCATCCTGATAAAATCGCAGACCAGATTTCTGATTCAGTCCTTGATGCAATCTATACAGAAGACCCTTATGGCAGGGTGGCATGTGAGACACTGGTGACCACAGGGCTGATATTTGTTGCAGGTGAGATTACCACAAAGGCTTATGTGGATATTCCAAAGATAGCAAGGGATGTCATAAAGGATATCGGCTATACAAGGGCAAAATACGGATTTGATTATGAGACATGCTCGGTAATCACATCCATAAAGGAGCAGTCCCCTGATATTGCTATGGGAGTTGACAGGGGCAAGGAAGAGGAGCAGGGGGCAGGCGACCAGGGGCTCATGTTTGGATACGCAACAAATGAGACTCCCGAATTGATGCCCATGCCTATATCGCTGGCACATAAGCTTACAATGAAACTGTCAGAGGTTAGAAAGAAGGATATTGTCCCATATCTAAGGCCTGACGGAAAATCACAGGTTACAGTAGAATACGTTGATGGAAAGCCTGTAAGGGTAGATACGGTGGTTATCTCCACCCAGCATAGCCCTGATGTAACCCTGAAAGAGATCAAGGAGGATATTATAGAAAAGGTTATAAAGCCTGTTATTCCGCATAAACTCTTGAATGAGGAAAAAATAAAATATCATATAAATCCTACAGGAAGATTTGTTGTCGGTGGACCGATGGGGGACTGCGGGCTTACAGGGAGGAAGATAATAGTTGATACCTACGGAGGGGTAGGGAGCCATGGAGGCGGTGCATTTTCAGGAAAAGACCCTTCAAAGGTGGACAGGTCGGCATCTTATATGGCAAGATATGTAGCAAAGAACTTAGTAGCATCAGGGATAGCAGATAAATGCGAGGTTCAGATAGCCTATGCCATCGGTGTTGCTGAGCCTGTATCAATCATGATTGATACATTTAAGACAGAGAAGATTCCGCTAAAGAAGATAAATGAGCTTGTAAGAGAATTTTTTGACATGAGGCCGTCAAAGATTATAAAGCATCTCAATTTGAGAAGGCCAATATATAGGAAGACTGCAGCCTATGGTCATTTTGGCAGGGAATTGCCTGAGTTCACATGGGAGAAGACTGACAAGGCTGATGCAATAAGAAAGGCGGCAGGACTTTAAAAAAATAGTAAGCAGTAAGCAGTATGGAGTAAGCAGTAAAAAAAGTGCCTACTGCCTACTTAATAAAATAGGGGGATTAATGAAGCCGAACTTAAAGGTGGTTGAGAAAGAGATGAATTATGATGTAAAGGATATTACGCTTGCTGATAAGGGTAAGAAGAGGATTGAATGGGCGGATAATGACATGCCTGTTTTAAAATTAGTAAGGGAGAGGTTTGAGAAGGAGAAGCCTTTTGCAGGGCTCAAGATGTCAGCATGTCTCCATGTTACAGCGGAGACTGCAAATCTTGTAAGGACACTCAAGGCTGGAGGGGCTGATATGCTTTTATGTGCATCAAATCCCCTGTCAACGCAGGATGATGTTGCGGCGGCACTTGTGAAGCACTATCAGATTCCTGTGTATGCAATAAAGGGTGAGGATAATGAGACATATTACAGTCATATTGAGGCTGCCATTAAGCATAATCCTGTAATAACTATGGATGACGGTGCTGATTTGGTATCTGCCATTCACTCCAAATATCCTCAGATGAACAAGCAGATAATCGCCAGCATGGAGGAGACAACTACAGGCGTAATAAGGCTCAGGGCAATGGAGAGGGATGGTGCATTGAAATTCCCTGTAATTGCAGTGAATGATGCAGAGACAAAACATTTCTTTGATAACAGATACGGGACAGGGCAGTCAACAATTGATGGCATAGTAAGGGCAACAGATATACTCATTGCAGGAAAGAATGTTGTAACATGCGGATATGGATGGTGCGGCAAGGGATTTGCCATGAGGGCAAAGGGGATGGGTGCAAATGTTATAGTTACCGAGATAAGCCCTATTAAGGCTATTGAGGCTGCAATGGACGGATTCAGGGTCATGCCGATGATGCAGGCTGCAAAAGAGGGAGACCTCTTCTGCACACTTACAGGGGACATGCATGTAATAAGGAAAGAGCATATTCAGGTTATGAAAGACGGTGCCATGCTCTCCAATTCAGGCCACTTTGATATAGAGATTGACATAAAGGGATTAAAAGAGCTGTCGGTGAAGGTCAATAAGAATGTAAGGGATTTTGTTGATGAATATGTATTGAAAGACGGCAGGAGGATATACTTATTGGGAGAGGGGAGGCTTATAAATCTTGCCGCGGCAGAAGGGCACCCTGCCTCCGTTATGGATATGAGTTTTGCAGTTCAGGCACTGGCATCCGAATATGCCGTAAAGCAGAAGGGTAATTTAAAAGCCAAAGTTTACAATGTCCCAAGAGAGACTGATGAATGGGTTGCATCCCTTAAGCTTAAATCCATGGGTATAGAGATTGATGAGTTAACAGATGAGCAAAAGAAGTATCTGGAGTCATGGGAGATGGGAACATAAACACAGTAAGCAGTAAGGAGTAAGGAGTAAGCAGTAAAAAAACTACTGCATACTGCCTACTGCTTACTGCCTACCAAAGAAAGGGAGGGTTTATGCCAGAGGAAAAGAGTGAGGATTTAGAGGATTTTGAAAAGGATTTGCTTAATAAGGCAAAGGCATCCGGGGGACCAAAGAAGATAGTGGTTATACTCCTTTTAGTGGTAATTGTATTGGGGGGTGTATTTGTTGGAATTAAATATCTCCCTTCATTAAAGAAACCTGCTGAAGAAGTAGCAGTTGCACCGCCTCCTCCTAAAAAAGAGATATTGCCGCCGGTAGAAAAGGCTCCTACACCGCCGCCCCCTGAAGTCAAAGAGGCTCCCGTTGTTGAAGCTCCTCCTCCTCCGTCAGAAAGGAAATATACTGTTCAGGTAGGCACTTATATATACAAAAGCAGTATGGATGCCGTATCAAAGGAGATAAAAGAAAAGGGTTTTACCCCTTCTGAGAAAAGAGGGGTATCAGAGATTCCTGCATATCAAGTTGATGTTGGAGAATTTCAGAATGCAGAAGAGGTAAGGAATATAGTTAAAAAGCTTGTAACCAACGATATAGAGGTGAAGTTTAAGATTATCTCAGCCGGGCTATATACACTCTCAGCGGGTGTATTTCATGATAAGCAAAGGGCTGAAGAGTTCAAGAATACATTAGTTGAAAAAGGTTATCCTGCAAATGTTATTGAAGAGAAGAAAAAGAGGAAGGTATATATACTAAGGATGGGTGATTTTATAGATTACAAAGAGGCAAAAGATACCCGTATTAAACTTGCAGATAAGGGTATAAATTCTATTGTAGTAAAACTGCCCGAAACCGTTAAGACAAACTGAACAAAAGAAAAAGATTAAGGAGAACGGGGGAAAAGGGAGAACAGGAGAGAATAAAATAAATAAGAAATTGTTTTTTTCTCCATTTCCCCTCCATCTCCTTTTCACCTTAAAAGATTTTGTAATTTGCCGAAGTGGTGGAACTGGCAGACACGCATGTTTGAGGGGCATGTGGGGTAACCCATGGGGGTTCGAGTCCCCCCTTCGGCACCAATATATTAATTCTTCCATAGTCTCTTATCATCCCAAACAATGCATTAACCACTGAGGATACAGATTTTTTAACTGACAACTGACAACCAACAACTAATATCAGTTGTGAGTTGTAGGTTGTAAGTTTTTCTCTGTGAACTCTGTGGTTTTATTCACGCATTTTTAGACCATGTCCTTTAGAAATTATCAGAAAGCCTCCCGCATATGCTGCTGCTGACAGGATAAGTGTGATTTTAAATCCAAAGGATAGGGCTATCAGTATTACAAGGACAGAGCTTACAACTGAGGAACATCCATTTATACACCATGCCCATGGAATTATTTTGGCATTATATCTCTCAAGGAGTTTTATGCCGGTTGGAAAAGGCATCCCCATGAAGAATCCAAGGGGGAAGAGAAAGGCAAAGGAAATAAGCTGACGCCAGATGATACCCTCAAGAAGTATTTTATTAAATATATAAGGCAGAAGTATTGCATATATAATAATCAAACCGCATAAAATCAAAAGATATAATTTAAACTTCCGAATCTTTACTCCGCCATCCTGCCCATTTGAGAATTTGCCAGAGAAATGGCTTCCAATTCCAGATGAAACTAAAAGGGTAAAAAGGACTGTGGATATGGAATAGACAGGATGTCCCAAAAACAGAATGAACTTCTGAATCATGCTTATCTCGGCAAACATAAAGCCTATTCCTATCAGAAGGAAATAGATAAGAAAGGATATATCTGCCGTTTTAAAATTTTTTAAACTTACTTCTCTTGAAAAGAATAGAGGGAGGATTATGAATGCGATGCTTACAAATAATGACTGTATAAAGACAAATGGAATGAGATAACCTCCTTCTAAGAAGGGCTGCCATTTACCGCCAAAGATTTTATATGTCTCTTTGATTGCATCCCACTTGAAAAAGTGGTGGAAGAAGGGTCTCTCATCAGTAACTGGAGTTATGTCAAATATATAATTTTTGAAAAAATTATCCCTTTCGTTAGGATTAATTATTTTTGAAATAAAGTTAAAATATATCGGCTCCTGAAATCTGTTATAAAGATTAGTCTCTTCCCTCTTTATGTATGGATAATAATCAGTATCAAAATGTCTCTCTTTACAAAAAGACTTTATCTTGTCAATATCACTGCTGACAACCCCGCTCCTTTTAATAATGATTGTAATTGTCCCCCATGTCCTTATAATGGCTATATGTTTTTCGGGTGATGAAACCCCCATCTCTTCAAGTGCCTTTACGGCTGTGCTTATAATCTTAAGCTCATGTCTTGGCGGCGGGAGCAGATAGAGAGTAATTGTTAAGATTCCATTTTCATTAAGGTGTTCAATATAGTCCTTGAATGCCTCAACTGTAAATCTGTAGTCCTCTGTCAGTCCATATATACCTGTAGATGATGAGGCAAATGCATCGCCGGGTGAAATCTGAATAGTGTCGTATCTGTTTTTTGACTGCCGTATAAAAGTCCTCCCATCTCCCGCCTTAACATCCAATTTTTCATTATCATATATTCCTCCTGAAAATTCTCTATAATCATTTTTTACAATCTCGGTAAGGAGCGGGTAAAATTCTACAGAGTCAATATTCTTTGCTCCATGGTATATTGCAGAAAGTATATCCAGCCCGCCTCTCGGGTCAAAAATAAGGACATTATCTGGATTTGTCAGATAGTATGGTATGACTGACGGGAGATAGTCTATGAATCTTATCTCATCCTTATTGCCGCTGAATTTTGTAATTGCATTTAGACTGCCTCCATCTACAGTTAAGCCTATCTGTTCAGGCAACTCCCCCTGAAATTTAAGGCTTAAGCCCGGGGCAAATCTGACAGCCCCGCTCTTTATAACATCTACTCTTGAAATTGAATCCCACTCTGTTTTAATAATCTCTGCATCGGGGTGGCGGAGTGCCGTTTGGAGTCCTTTATAAGGAGATATGGCAATCTTCATAAAGGGCGGCGAACTAATTATAATTGATACCGGTATGACAATGAGGATAAGAGGATAGAGTAAACTGTTTTTCTTCTGTGACGATGACTGAAGGCTGAAGATGGTTGAAGCAAGTATGCCTGATATTGATGAGATAATGACAGAATTGGATGCATCTGTTAGGGAAAATATAAGGAGTGCGAGGAGACAACCGCTCCCTGCCCCGATGAGGTCAGAGAAATATATCCTGTGTACAATATTACTGAATCGGGATATGGCGATGGAAATAGTCATTCCTGAAAAAAAGAAAGGAATGGAAAAGAGGATGTAATAGATTAAGATGTAGATTATCTGTATGGGGTCCCAGGCAATCTTGACAGGGTCAAAGGCTATACGGTTAGTAATAATATATGATAATGGCGAGGATATGGCAAATAAGAGGGCACAGTTGGATAAAACAGAGTAAGTATCTTTTTTGAAGATTGACGGGAAGATCATGAGAAATGTTCCGCTTGCACTATATCCAAGCAGTGCCATACTGACAACCATAAAGGCAAAGTGATACCACTGTGCAACAGAGAAGACCCTTGTCAAAGTGATTTCAAACAGGAGTGTGGAAAAAGAGGTGAGGTATATGCCAAGATATAAAAGAGACGATTCTTTGTAGAGATGTTTCACCTGAAAATACCCCCTCTCTGTCATTCCGAGCCCTTCGCATGTCATTCTGAGCAGAGCGAAGAATCTCGTTTTTCTGCTCAGGGTGAACTCCGCGAGGAATCTCGCTTTTTAGATTGCTTCGCCTTCGGCTCGCAATGACATTTTCATCATTCTTTGTGTCTCTTTGAGACATGTGTGTTTCATAATGAATCATGGGTTACAGATTATGTGAGTAATTATACTACATTAACAATTGGCAATTCTTGATTATTATTGACGGCGGTATTTGTTTGGTTTAATTTAAGGATATGAATAATCTTAAAAACAAGACCAAAATATGTCTTATAATTTGCCTTCTATTGTTTCTTATATTTGGCTATAGAGCCTCCGTAAATGCAGAGAGTAAAAACAGGAAATTTAATGAGACACGGTTATTAATGGGGACAGTAGTAGAAGTTATTGTAATCAGTGACAAAGAAGATGTCGCCAGAAAATCCATAGCCGATGCATTTTCTGCAATGGAGAGGGTTGATAGGCTTATGAGTAATTTTAAAGAGGATAGCGATATCTCAAGGATAAACAGGGGTGCTGGGATAGAGGATGTGGCAGTTGATAAAGATGTGATAGAGGTCATCAAGAAATCTATATATTATAGTGAAATATCTAATGGTGCCTTTGATATAACTATCGGTGGTGTGGAAGAACTATACAAGTTTGAGGATAAAGGGAGGATGCCTGAGAAGGGAAAATTTAAAAACTCTGTCAGTCTTGTCGGGTATAAAAATATTATCATAAATGGCAATACAGTCCGTCTTATCAAGAAAGGGATGAAATTAGACCTCGGCGGGATTGCAGCAGGATATGCAGTGGATAAGGGAATTGATACAATTAAAAAAAATGGGGTAGTTGATGCACTTATCAATGCAGGTGGCGATATAAGGGTAATAGGTGAGAGTGAAAATGGTAAATGGAAGATAGGTATTCTGCACCCAAGAGAAGAAAATAAACTTATCAATACCCTTACATTGAAAGACATATCTGTAACCACATCAGGCGATTATAGGAAATATTTTATCTCAGGCGGAAAGAGGTATCATCATATTTTAAATCCCTCTACGGGACTGCCGACAGAAGGTGTTCAGAGTGTAACTATCATTGCACCCCTTGCAGTTGACTCTGATGCCCTTGCAACTGCAGTGTTTGTTCTGGGGAAGAAAAAGGGGATGGAGATGATTGAAAGGTTAAAAGATGTGGAAGGTATTATAATTGACTCAGATGGCTTAGCAATATACTCATCCGGAGTCAAAAGTTATATTCATAACTGAGAGTTGATATTTAAACACTTGACAAAGCAGTGTGGATAAAATAGAGTAATAATATACCGCGGGGTGGAGCAGTCTGGTAGCTCGTCGGGCTCATAACCCGAAGGTCGCAGGTTCAAATCCTGCCCCCGCTACCAAATCACTCATTAATTATCATACTGTTAGGGCTATCAGGAAATAATCCTTGATAGCCTTTTTGCTTTAACAGGACAGTTGCAGGACAGTTAAATTAAATCCTGCCCCTACTACCAAAATGAGTAAAGACAATTCTAAAAATCCAAATAAAAATATTCCCATAATTTCTATGTCTGAAAATGAAAGGGAAGAGGCATGGGATAATCTTTTTATAAAAGAAGAGGGAAGCATCATTGAGTTTAATCAAGAGACAAAAACAGGTAAAATTAAGTCCCTTAAAGATGGTAATATTTACTCTATTAATAGCCGAGAATTGATAAAGACAAAAATTGAATTACGCTCAGGTGATAAAATTCTCTTTGCCCCAATGGAAGACCCTGAAGGAAAAGATTACGCAAGAGTGATAAGAATTGTTGATTTTGAAGTATAGTGAATATACTCATTAGAAAGGAGGATATTATATGAGGAACATTGATATGCAGGTTCAGGGAGATATTCTTACT
>Ga0209212_1006270_pt1 | contig 13687 bp, 18 predicted proteins | sample RifGroC2_FD_183996 | JGI IMG/M metagenome (GOLD analysis project Ga0209212, IMG submission 183996) | Groundwater microbial communities from Rifle, Colorado, USA - Groundwater C2 (SPAdes) (version 2) | ecosystem: Environmental > Aquatic > Deep subsurface > Groundwater | place: Rifle, Colorado... | reverse complement strand
TGGTAGAGCATTGCCCTTACAAGGCAGGGGTCGCAGGTTCGAGTCCTGTTCCGCCTACCAGTAAACACAAGGGCTCGCGGGTTTCGACCTCGCGAGCCCTTAATCACTTCCAAGTATGCTTCCAAGTTTCGCTCCGAGATTCCCACAGGTTCTCCCGCAACTCTCCGCTTGCCCCACCGGGGGTCCTCCCGTATGATTATCTCCAGTATCAGGACGGCCTGAAGAGGGGCCGCCAACCGGGTTCGGGAGAACCACGGTGGTGTGAGCAGAACATCGCTCCGGGGAGCAGATCACCGCTCCGATACGGGAGGGAACGTCCCTCCAATCCAACTCTCCCGACTTCCCGACACTTGCGCCCTCTTCATATGCCGTTCCTTGTGCAATCCAGTTCCAGGAGGTGCGTCATGCGCGCAACTGACTTCAAGCGACTCAACGAGAGACCGACAAACCTCACCCGCATCACCCTGACCGAGAAGGACGGGAGCGAAACGGTCATCCACCTCGATGAAGATCTCCACTACTTCTTCGTCTTCACAAAGGCGGACCCGAAGAAAGACGGTTACGTCCCGGTGGAGATCCTCATCAAGGGGGATGTGGACGTTGTTTCCGAGATGTTCTATCAACTCGGCGAGTCGCACCCCTCACTAATCGAACATTGCGCGAAGCGGGCGTTGGCGAAGACCCTGGAGCAGTTGAAAGCGAAGGGAGTCGATCTCTGCGAGGAGGCGTTCAAGGTCGCTCCGGTCGTCGGGGGTGTTCAATGAACCCGACCATCAAGGAAGTCTCGGCGATCACGCTCACCTCCGCGTGCAACTGGAACCCGCCCCCTCGGTCGGCCATGATTTCGATCACCGGCACGGGAGAGGGGCGGGTCGTCTTGAAGAGGGGGTGGAGGCACGTTCTCCGAGTCACCTTCGACGACATCGAGAAGACGCAGTTCGGACTGAAACTGTTCTCCGATAAAGACGCCGACAAGGTGATCGACTTTATAGACCGGATCGAGGGGAAGGTCGACCATGTTGTGATCCATTGCCGCTTCGGTCAAAGCAGATCTCCGGCGATCGCCAGATACATCAGCCAGAGGTACGACCTCAGCAACGGGTTTGGCAACCACATGACGTTCAACCGACACGTCTTCGCGACCACCTTCCGCCGGTGGAAGCATCGGGTCGCGCCAGGTGAGGGATTCTGCATCAACATGGGATGGGCTCGGGCTGACGATCCGATCTACACGCGAGGGCCGATCGTTGCGGGACGCGAGATCTTGAAGCCGTACCGCAAGTGGACGGCAGAGGACAGAGAGAGGAACTTCCAGATCGCCCGAGACGCAATCGCGAAGGGCAACCAGAAACCGACCGAGAACAACTGATTGACCACGGGGCTCCGTAAGCACACGGGGCCCTATTTATTTCTTCTCCACTCGATTCCTTTCACTTGATATAGTCCCCGGTGACGCTGACCCGCATCCTCTTACCGGAGGATCCTTTGATCAAGACGGCGATCTTCAAGCTCCATTACCCGTCAACCAAATCATACCGAGAAAAATCGATTCTTGCTTATTTCCATTTTTGCTCTTAGCATAATCTGAATCTTGTACCTTCTCTCACTCCCTGCCTGAAAGAGGGGGAACCGATGAAGAGGTTTCAAACCTTATTCCTCCTTCCATTCATTGCGTTGTTTTATTTAAGCGTAGCTTTCGGCGCGGAACTACCAGATGTATCCGAATACGACGGGAATGACTGGGACACCTGGGATTATGCAAGAAAACTATCGTTTGCATCCGGCTTCATTGCAGGAGCTAGTAACGTTATATCAAATAACTATGACCAATTTTTATATGTAGAAGATAAATCAAAATACGACGAAAATAATGGATCAGATGTATTAATGAAATTATATATGAAACAATATGATAAGGACGTGGAGGAAACAAAAAACAAGAAAATCAAAACTGCAAAAAAATACAACATCCGCGATATAGCTAATTTCGCCGAATACATCAGTATTATAAACAATAATAAATTAAGCCGGTATACAATAACGAAAATAACAAACGGGCAACTTGTAGAAGGCCTAAATCAATTCTACAAGAATTTTACAAACAAAAATATTAAGGTTAAAAATGGTTTTTATGTTGTTAGAAAACAAATCCAAGGTGCCTCATCAGAGGAAATAGAGGCCGTGTCCCAACATTTACGCTCACCGAGTAGGGATTTGAGTAAGTTAAAATATAAAGACAGTACTGGACAAATAAAGTGGGCTACCTTTCCTTGACATACCATTCATTTTATTCTTGTTAACGACAGGAGGGATTATGGAAGAGAAAGGTAAAAAACTTTCCCGTCGGCAATTTGGACACTATGGGCTCATGACAATCGGCGCCTTTGTGGTCAGTTTAGGTGCTGTAAAGATTGATATCGAGCAAGGTTTTAATCTGGGAAAAACTAAATTGAGATTCGGGGTTTCTGAGGCAGGGGCAGCTTGCGGTACTGCGCTTGAATGTGCTGGCGGAGGGGGGCAGTGTGGTACTGCGCTCGAATGCGCTGGCGGTGGGGGGCAGTGTGGTACTGCATTGAATTGTGCTGGTAGTGGGCGTGAGGACGGTGGTGGTCGTCGGCGTGGTTATGGCGGTGGTGGAGGAATGTGTGGCACTGCATTGAGCTGCGCTGGTGGAGGGGGGCAGTGTGGTACTGCGCTCGCATGCGCAGGTGGTGGTGGAGTGTGCGGTACAGCATTGAACTGTTCCGGGAGATGAGTAGCTTATAAGTAGTTTATTTTAATGAATAATTATTATGGTGTAGAAATCAATTATGCAAATTGGTGATATAGAGAATTCCACATTTGAAATGCCGACAGAGGTAGTTACTTTTTATGAAGATGGAAAACATATATTTCTTTACCCAACAAAGCCTGATTGGATAGTAACTAATCGTAATGGAGCAATTTTACTTTCAAAATGCAATGGTAAGTTAAAAATTAGAGATATACTTGATGAAATCGGCCTGCATGGTGACGAAAGAAATGAAGCGGTCGAATTCGTATTAGATATAGTAAAAACTGATTTTTTCAATAAAAATGATCCGGCCCACTCCAGAGACATAACGAACAAGTTACGCTCTGTACACTTGAATATAACCTCAAAATGCAACCTAAATTGTACTTTCTGCTATGCCACACAACGACCGAACGGAGATAGCCGTCTTTCCGTTGGAGAATTTGAATCATTACTTAAGGCCCTTCAAAAGATTAATTCACCATTAACGATTGCGTTTACTGGAGGTGAACCCCTTCTACATAAGGATTACGCAAAATTGGCATGGATTAGCAAAGGCGTTGGAAATAGCAACTATCTTCTAACGAATGGGACACTTATTTCTAGAGAAAACGTCAAGGAGATAGTCGGCCTATTTGATCTCATCAAAGTTTCCGTTGATGGATTCTTTGAGGATACTCATGATGCTCATCGAGGAAAAGGTACGTTCAAACAGGTTATGCGAGCAATTGGATTACTCCAGGAACATTGTGCGAATTTACGGATTGCCATGACGGTCACTAGGAAAAATATTTCAGAAATAGAAAAGATGGCGGAGCGATTTGGACGACTGCTAACGTATCAACCTCTCTTCAATGCGGGAAGCGCGCGGTTGAACAGGGATTTGACAATTACAGGGCAAGAATATTTTTCTGCATTGGATGCAGCCAATGGAGTATCCCCCATTCAGGATGTGATCGTGTCTTTGTCCAATGCCCGAAATAAGGGCATTGAAAAATGCGCAATGGGAGATGGGGAAATTAGCGTGGCAGAAAATGGCGATGTGTATCCGTGTCACATGTTGCATGATCCCTATTTCAGAGCGGGGAATATTCTGGAACAGGATATATCTGAGATTTATTTTAACTCTCCAAAGTTAAAAAACATTAGGCAGGTGGGGGTAGATCGCATCGATGGATGCCGAGATTGTGCCATTAAATATATCTGTGGTGGAGGCTGTCGGGCCCGCGCATTTTACTCGGAAGGATCAATAGAAAAGAATGATAATTTTTGCGATTATGAACGTTCGGCTTATATAAAAAGTATTTTTGATTCGGTCGAGATATCAAATTCTTGTTCTTCGAGGAAGAATTGTTCATCTTGCAGCCCTTTTGCCTAATAACATTTCGTTAAACATATTTCCGTCGATAACAGCCTCCTGGCGTACTCGTTGACTCGCTCCCGGTTCGCCTCCCTCCACTTGGCCCGCCCGCGCCTTCTCCGCGTTCCCGGGTTTCGAGAGCCACCGCGTCTGGTAGACCCTCCGCCCCCATCGTCAGTCGGTGGACGGCTCCCGCTTGACTACGCACGGCAGCCTCCCGACCAGGGAGGCCGTGGTATATCGGGGGGCAACACGTTGATTAGCGGCGAATAGAATGCGGAGAAGTTTGCCACCGTTTTATGGTATGGAAGTGGGGTGAGTGACCGTTACCCGAGTTGAAATATTTCTCTAAAGAAAGAAACCTATTGCGCCGATTATCATTTATGATAAGTAAGGGTACGGCGTGAACGTTGTCCTGTCGAAAAGAGCGCGGAGGGATTTGGCCGATGTTGTGGTCAGATGGCAACCGCAAATCGCATTCACGCTTGAATTGCTTGAAACCGATACATGTCCCGATGCAATTCTCGATGCGTTTACGCCCAGAGGACAAGTTCAGGTCAAACCGATCACCGTTACGCTCGATACGGTACCGATCGTTCACCGAATCAAATTTGTCAACCCGGATAGTCCCGGGAAGTTGGAAGACAAGCCAGGCATTGGTCCGTACCGCATACTGTATTGCGTAGGCCGGGACCTGGTATATGTTATGGCAATAGCAGATAAAGACATAGTTGATCCTTACGCAATGCACTTTATAAGTGAACTACTTATAGACTACAAAGCGTATAGAAAAAGAATTAGGCAATCGGATAAAAAGAGGAAATAAAATGAACACTATTGAAATCCGCCCAATTTCAAGGGAAGAAGTATTTCAGGCCCGAACGACTTTTTGCAGAGTCCACTCAACTTTTTCTCTTCTGCAAATGGTGTCTGCCGACTCCAGACCTCCTGTCACCCCCATTATGCCTACTGTTGACGTCGTTATCACTGGGGACGCAATCAGTAGCAACACGGTTCGGGATGCCACCGCAACACTTAAAGATGTGTTGGCCGAAATATATTCTAAAGATCCTGAGCGCGAGAAGCGGGACAAGGAATTCAAGAAAACAATGTTCGCACAGATGAAAGAACATGTAAAAAATGGGAAGATGAGCCAAATAAAGTATGCACGTATTATCAACAAAGTGGACCAGAAAGAACTGGCGAGACGTCTTGGTATGAAGGCCTCCAATTTGTGTAGGATGGAAAAACCGGGAAAAAACCACACGACCAGAACACTTGAGCGTGTAGCCAAAGCGCTTTCAATCCCAGTAGGAGATCTTATCCCATGAATAGAAAAGAGTCGCTAAAGATAAAATATGTTCTCGTCTGCGACGATTTGAGAGAAGAAAAAGACTCAAAGAAATTTACGATACTTGGGCTTTACTCCGGAATAATGATCCTGGGTCCTCTCCCCGCGATGCTTCCGAAACTGGCTTTCCGCATCTGTTTGCACCCAGTGAAAGTTGGCGACAAGTTGTCGATTGAATTGATCCGCCCGGACGGGGAACTCATCGGAAGCGGTCAGATGAAGGTCGATGCCATCGAAGATCCTCAAGGGGAAGCATTTGTGAATCTGGTCATTGCCCCTTTCCCTGTCGAAAAGTCCGGAGAATATAAAATTGTCCTCAAGCGGGGGAAAGAAAACAAGGTTCCTATCGTCGCGTTCGAGGCCGTGTTAAGAAAGCCGACGAAGTAATACACGAGAGCGTAGGCGGACTCCTTCGCGCACGCTCCATGCCCAGAACACAATTTCTCATCCGGACGATTTCTCCCGTATCGTGTCGTTCTTCACCGGGGCCATACACGGCAGTATTCCGACCAGAGTTGTCAGATCCCCGCAGATCCGGGCGAGGTCTGCAATGATTCCGGGTATTGAATGGCATTGATTGCCCTGTGCCGGGTCGGGGGATCGGAATAATAGATTTCCATTACCCTCTCGCCCGACGCAGGAGAAGACAACCTCGTGCGATTTCTCGCAGGAACCCGGTCGATGCCTTCTACGGCATCCTGGGCAGGGGTGGTGCGGGTTCGGCATTGGCTCCCTTCCTCCTCCTCTTCCTGGCCTGGTATGATCTCCTCCTGACGCTCCTTGTACGCAAGCGGGGCGGCACCGACGACAGACTTTGGCCCGCTCCGACTTGATCGCGAGCCGCTTGCATCTCGGGCAGAGTCGCTTCGCGGTCACGCTCTCAGGATCTCGATCTCGCCGCAGGGCTGACCGCTCGCGTCGGTCAGCGGCGTCTTGCGGTCGATGCGATGCGTCGCGAACTCGTGGATCGCGGCGTTGACTTGCGACATGACGGGCGACACCGCCGCGAGGTACTGCTCGGCGGTCCCCTGGTCGGGGAACGCGACACCGGACGTCTTCACTTCGATTCGGATCGGCATGGAACTTCTCCTTCCGGGTTGACCGGGGCTCGGGGTTGGCGACGGCGATCCTTCTCTTCACGTTCGGCGCGGTCCTGCTCGCGGCGTCTCTGGTGCGCGAAGGGGCACCTCTTCGCATCGGACTCGCACCACTCGACGGGGTGATCCTTCACGTCGGCGCACTTCAGCGCGATACAGGCGATCGGTCGGTCCACGTCAGTTCGCTCCCATGAAAGGATCGAAGTCGGAGACGGCGGTCAGCGGCGCGACCTCGCCGGTTCCGGTGAGGAGAGGATCCGGCGGGCGAAGTTCGTCGAGGAGAGTACCGAGTCTCTTGCCGAGCGCGGGGGCCTTGGCGTCCGCGATGGGCGCGGGGGCGTCGACGTTCGGGAACGGGACCGCGATCCCCTCGGACTTCAGGAGATCGAGGACACTCGCCTCGGCGGCGTCGTAGGCGGCGTTGCGGCTCGTGGAATCCATAGCGGGGAGAGTTCCTCGCGTGGAAGCGGTCCCGAGCGGCGGGATGTCCAACATCCCGATGTCCTCGCCGATGCGATTCTCGCCACCGGCCCGCTTGTGGAGGCTCGCGAACGTGATGACGAGATCCATCGCCTTGACGGCGCGGGTGATCGCGTCGACGTACTCCTTCCCGGCATCCTCGGCGGCGTTGAGGAGGTACTCCAGGCAGAGGCGTCGATGCTCGGTGCGGAGGCTCTCGATCGTCCGGCTGTGCATCCCGGCCTTGCGCCGGAGCCCGGCGGTCGTCGCTTCGAGCGGCGCGATCTTCTCGCGGATCGCCCGCACGGTCGCGTCGTACTTCTTCGTTGCGTCGGCGGTCTCCTGGTCGAACTCCTTCAGCGCGGCGGCGTCCACTTTCCCGAGCGCATGGTCCGCGAGGATCGACTCGCGGGCGTTGTCGAAGTTCGGCGCGGGCGGTGCGCCACCCTTCAGCCTCGCGATCTCCCCGGTGATCTCCGTCGACTTCGCGTTGACCATCGCGAGGGCGTTCCCCTCCTCGACGAGTCGACGCTGAAGTTCGACGATCTCCTTCGGCCCGACAGGGGCGGCGGGCGGCGGTGTGGCGGTAAGGAACGACTTCGGTGCGGTCAAAATGTTCGTCATGGCGGTCTCCTTCTCGTGGGGTTAAAAGATCTCGCCGTCGCCCTTGGGGCGCGGGCGTCCGGTCGGCTTCTCTCCGTGTGCGGTTTGCATGAGGCGGGTGATCGCCTGGGTGATGTTCGGATCCCGCCCGTGGATGTAGTCTTTCATCACGGGGCTATGCGGGTGCGCCCACAGATCGTTGAGGATCGCTCGCGCCTTCGCCGGGTTCGAGAGAGCCTCTCGATACCCCGAGATCACCGTGAGCGTCGCGTCGGCGTTTTCTTCCGGCGTCAGTCCACCGCCGCCCTCGATGACCTCCCGGTCCTCGGGGTACAAGGCCAGAGCCTCGCGAAGATCCTGGGCGGCGATCGGAACTTGCTCCTGTCCGCCGACCGCTTCGACCACCTCGTTCCAGAGAGCCTTCTCCTCCGGCGACTTGTCCGCGACGTCGATGATCTCGGGGCCGGTCACCTCCTCGTTCACGATCCCGAACATCGCCGCGACCTTCGCACGGCCTTCCGGCGTTTGGTTCAACGCGAGAAGTTCCGCTGTCGCGTCGGGCTTCCCGGCGGGTTTCGCGGCGGGGCCTCGATCGTCGTTCGCGCCAGGCTTCACGTCGGCGGGCCCGGCGTCGGGATCTCCTGAGCGGAGATCCGCCAGGGTCGCGTTCAAAATGTCAATCGGATTTGGGTCTGGCATCGGTCTTCTCCTTCGCGAGTTTTTCGGCTTCGAGTCGTCGGGCTTCGAGGATCCCCGACCAGGAGCCGTTGGCGCGGATTCTCGGGATGCACTCCGAGCAGACGGCGATCGCGTCGCGTGACTCCATGAACGCATCGGCGTCGAATCCGCTACCCGTCGAGAGAATGTCCCCGAGCGCGATCTGGAGGTATCGGAAACAAGGCATCCCGAACGCCGTCAGGTGGACCGCGACCGTCTTGCATTTCACGCAACCGCCGAAGTCCCGGAGGTACGACTGCACAAGAGTCCTCCGTCGATCCAGGTCGTTCAGGAACTCCACGATCTTCGGGTCGCAGTTCGGGTTCAACCGAGGGTCGCTCATGCTTCATTCCTCGCTTCGCCGGGGCGACCGGCGTGGAGCGCGGCGGGACTGTTCGGGCCAACCGTGTTTTGGAGAACGCCATCAATGCATCGACCTCCTCCCGGCCACGGCGTTTGAGAAGCGACGGGCCCGCCCAGGTACGAAATGATCTGGACCGTGATCGGCCCCGGGCCGGGCTCCTTCTCCTTGCCGAGCCCGAGGAGTTTCATTTGGAGTTCGGCAGACCGGAGCCGGACCAAAAAATCAGGTCTCTCCTTCCCGGTCACGATGGTCCCGTCGCGACATACAAACTCGCGCACGAAGTTCGCTTTGGAAGCGTCCGCGAGCGTCTTGCCGATCCCGTCGAGGTTGACCCCCATGAGCGAGAGCGCACCCTCGTCGCCGATGTCGTCGAGGACCTGCCGATAGAACCGGCTCCCGCTTTCGTAGCAACTCTTCGTCTTCACGCTCGGATGAAGAACCTTCCAGGCTTGACCGAGCGTCCTCTGCTCCGGCCCCGGCGAGAGCATCTCCAGGAACCGCAACTTCTTCGCCTTCACGGGCGCGTCCCCCGTGAGTTTGCGGATCAGCAGGAGGGTGCGCCGCTCCCGCTCCGGGTCCGCCGTCCTGTCCGGCGCGGCGGGAACCATCTCCGTGCGGATCGCGGGGATCCCGTCCTGGACGAGCCCCATCTTCCGCGCCGACCGTCCGACCATGCCGGGGAACGAGCCCCGCTTTGTCCCTTTCCGCCTCGTCGTCATCGCACCAACCTCGCAACCGTGAGCCCGAGAACGACGACCGACAAGACCGCGATCAACCCCTCAAGCAGTTCGGCGACGACCGACCCGCCCGTCCATTGAGCCTTGAGGTACACCGGCCCGCCGTTGCCACACGTCACCTGGCTCGAACCCTCCCATATCACCCCCATCAAAGCGGGGATCTCGCCAAAAATTACCGGGCCCCCCACGACGCAACCGGCCTTCGCGGGACACGCGCTACCCGAGTGGCAGTACGTCAGCACCGGCTCGGGATCGGGACCCGCACCCGACGCGATGAACAACCCCGTACCGGCGGGAATCTCGCCGCCACACACCGAACACCTCGGTCGAACCGGAACCTTGAGCGTCATCGCGCTACCTCCTGGAGGGGAGTCGGCGGAGTTGACCGACTCTGGAATAAGATCGATGAATCCGAATGAAGTGCGAGAACCGGAAACGGCGGCAACCCCAGGGGCAAGTCGGGGGCGGCGAAAGGCGTAGAACTCCAAGGAGTGAGGTTCGGGAAAACAGCGAGCGGAGCCGGATAGGTCCTATCAATGGTCTGCGTGGGCCGTTCCTTGGGCCCCGCCGTACCCCCCACCCCCTGTTTCGAGGCGATAATCCCTTCCCTTTCGCCACGTTATGCCAACCCATCCGCATCGCCAGGCGGACGAGGGTGAGTCTGGAGCAGGGGAGGACACGACCCCGGATACTTGGAACCGCACCCTCACTTCCAAGTATACGAGCCCATCGATACATCACAAGTCCTTGAAGATACAGGAGATCTACGACCATGACCATCGCCTCTCGAAGGCGAGGAACCCGAGAAGACACCACGACAACAGGGGGACCGTCAATTTCTTGACGCTGAATATGGGTTCTCACGCCTGATTCCCCCGGTTGATGTAATCCTGGACCATCTTTCTCGCGTTCCCTAGATCTGGCGGTTCGTAGACCCCGAGTAGTTGCCGTGCGAGCCCTTCGGACGCTCCGCTCTTCTCGACGATGTACTCGACTGCTTTCTCCGTGTCGTTCATCTCGACGGCTTTTGAGACGGCCTGGTCGGTCGTGAGTGGGTAGGTCTTCCCGCCGCCGTTGTTGCCATTGACTGGAGCGCGATGCGCCGGGGCCTCAAGAGCCCCAGGCGCGAGCGTGTCGGGCTTCAACTTCAACTTCTTACTTCCGCTTACGCTTACACTTCCTACTTCAACTTCTACTTCGGACGGTACGTCTCCTGGACTGGTCCTGGACTTCTCCGGTACTGGTACTGGACTGGTCCTGGACTTGCTCTTGGGAGAAGAGGGGAGACGATCGACGCCGATCTTGTCCTTGCGGAGGGCTTGATGTTCGGAGAAGTTCAGGGAATGGAGGTACATACAGTTGTCCGGCCCCTCGAACCAGTCGACGTTCGTCTTCTCCGAGATCTCCTTGAGGCATCGCTCGATCGTCGGGAGGTCGAGATACGGGACGAGCGGGCAGACTTCGCCCTTGATGAACATGGGCTCGCCGTTCAACTTCCCGTGGGAGGAGTAATGCGGGATCAAAAGGCAGAAGAGGGCCATCGCCTCCGGCGTGAGGGACGCGATCCCCCTCGATCGCGAGACGTCTTTCCGAATCATCCTGCCTGGTGAAAGTGGTGTCGCCATTTTGTTCTCCCCCCTGCTTGGGTCTCTCCTGCATGGTGGTGTCGTCCGGGGGGAAGGACGGTGCAGGGGGCCGTCCGACGGGAGGCGCGTTCCCGCCCCCCGGACTGGTGGCCGACGCCCGGATCGCCTCTACCCGGTCTCGACCTACCTTCGACCCCTACGCTCGCCTCGCGGAGGGAAAAACCTGGAACTGCCGCCCGGCCCGTGAGCCGGGGTTATTTTTTGTCTTGCTCCTTCGCCTCGTCGAATGTCTTCTGGAGAGCGTCGGAAATCTCCTCGTCTTCCGGGTCACCGGGCCGCGATTTGGCTCTGACGAATAATTGCCTGTAACTGACCGGCATGAACCCCCGGAGGGATCCGTCGCTCTGGTCGATCACTAAGAAGATCTCCCGCCCCACGTGCGCACCGGTCTTGTTGTCGACGGGGCTGAGGATGGGAACCTCACCGGGCTCGCCGAGCACTTTACCGAAGAACCGCTCCAGGGCTGCGATCACCTGCGGGCCGTTGCAATCAAGCCGAACCACGTTATCCGTCCCGTCATCGAGGCGGAGCGTCGCGTCCCCGTCACCCCAAATTCCATACAACCCGAGGATCTTTCCTCGACGGACTACTGTCTCGTTCATGGCTCCCCCCTGCGGGTGCTTGTCTGATACTGGTTGGCTACCTACCGGCTTGCCAGGTACCGATCGACCGAGCGAACCACGCAACGAACGCTCCGCCGACGAGAGTTGGGAGCGTCAGCACCGCCGTGATCGCGAGCGTCCAGGTGTCGCCGTGCCGCAGGGGACGCATGGTCGTCACCCCCTCGGCTGAACGGTGTTCTCGGCCAGGTAGGCCCGGATCGTGGTGGCAGAGTACGTCACTTTTTTCGCGCCAAGTTTCCGGTAGGCCGGACCGATGCCACGCCACCGCCAATTTTCAAGGGTCTTCGGGGAGCATCCGATCAGCCTCGCCGCCTGGACGGTCGAAAGCCCTTCGTACCCCGCCAAGGTCTCAAGGAGCGCGACGCCAGGGAGGACGGACTTGTCGACGCCGCCCCCCTTCGCGATGTTTACCAGTCCACCCTTCTTCTTCCTCGTCATCGGATCCTCCTCGCGTTGCTGTGCGTTGCTAAATCGGCGGATGCTATACATGACCCCCACGCGTGTCAAGGGGAAACGCCGGGTACTTGTGGTCGTGCTGTTGTTCCCCCCTATCCTCGCGTCCAGGATAGGTTCGTTTTTTTTTCCAGAAGCGGAACCCGTGAAACGCCGCCGCCCGTAAGTGCGCGTCGCCACAATAGTTCTTCGTTCTTGAAGTTGTATTACTCCGGCGTTTATAGGAACCGGAGGGGGAGAGAAGGAGGGCTCGCCCACAAACCCACGACTGGCGCGGTTATTCGCGGTTGATGACTCGGGAAGGCAGGACTGGCGCGGGTTAGAGGGTGGGGGCGTTGTGTGGACCGCCCCCGAGGAGAGAACTACTTGATCGACACGACGTTCGCGGGGAGTTCCTTCGGCGCGAAGATCGTCGCCATCCGTCCCGCCAATCTCTTCTTCGCCGCATCCGCCGCCTTTATGTATCGCTCGGTCGTCTTGATCGAGGCGTGTCCCATTGTTGCCCCAACGGTGACCACGTCCGCGCCCGCGCCACCTTCCTCGACTGGCATCACGGCCCAATATCCCCAGTTGTGCCTGAACCCGTGGGCGCACCGGAAGTCGGTGGGGAGTTTGGCGAGTCGCTTGACGAGGTTCAACGACCGCTTCGGGTCAACGATATGCGCGTCCTTCTCCTCCCAGGTCCGGGCCGGGAAGACGAAGGCCGACCCGTTGTCCTTCCGGGACTCCAGGATGTCGGCGATGATCGGGTTGATTCGGATCGTCTTCGACTTCCGCTCCTTCGGATGCGGGACCGTGATGAACTCGGGGCCCACGTTCTTCCACTCGATCCCGAGGACTTCTCCGCGACGCATCCCGGTCGTCAGCAAGAAGTAGATGATGTCGATTGCGTCGCGAGAGATCTCGTGCTTCACGCCCTTCTTGTCGACGAAGGTCCCGGCCTGGAGGATTGCCAGGAGGCGGGCGGTCTCGTCCTTCGTCAGGAACTCGGTCACGACGTTGTCGACCGCCGGTAGTTCGACTTTGGCGACGAGCCCAGGGCACCGTTTCTCCTCGACACCGAATGCCGCGATGCGGACCAGGAGCGCGAGGATCATCTTCTGCGTCGCCGGGGCGATCGTCTTGTTCCCCTTCAGCCCCTTCGTCCGGGCCATCTTCCCGTGGATCCGCTCGACGTCGGCGTCGGTGACCTCGGCGGGTGTCTTGTCGCCGACAATGGGCCGGAGGTACTTCCCGAAGTTCGCCTCGTCGGACTCCCGCCGGGAATAGGGTCCCTTTTTCGCGACGATCGCGCCCGAGGTCCGCCACTCCTGGTACGCCGTCCACAACGAGTTGAAGGAGAGCCGGGTCGCTTCCGCCGCCTTCTCCACTTCAGCCTTCGCGATCTCTTCCTCGCGGATCTCCTTCGGGGTGGGCTTGCCGTCGATCAGTTCGCCCCGCCTCGCAATCGCCCGGTCCGCACTCACGTCGTCGGTGAACTCGCGACCGAGTTTCGTCTCGATCG
>Ga0209212_1006264_pt1 | contig 13695 bp, 17 predicted proteins | sample RifGroC2_FD_183996 | JGI IMG/M metagenome (GOLD analysis project Ga0209212, IMG submission 183996) | Groundwater microbial communities from Rifle, Colorado, USA - Groundwater C2 (SPAdes) (version 2) | ecosystem: Environmental > Aquatic > Deep subsurface > Groundwater | place: Rifle, Colorado... | reverse complement strand
TTCTAAACGACGTTTTTTTACGCTATCTTTCCCGCCATTCACCGCCTGGCTTTTCCTGTAATCCCGTCCGCGCCTTTTTATGCGGCAATAGGCCGCGGACATGGTGGCGTTTTCCTGGAAAACAGTGTTTGACAAGATTTTGGTAAGTGAGCGATATTCCGTATAGTTTTAGTTTTTAACGGGCCAGAGAGTTGCCGGTGATAGGCCGCCTGAAACTACCACAGCTCTCGCGGATCACTTATGAGTTAGCCAGACAACCAGCGCATGGAGAATTGGAGCTATGAGCGCATTTGATGACGCCAAGGAGTTGATTCGACACGCAGAAGGGGACTTGGCGAAGATTCATCAAGCATATGAAACGTCCTTGCACGCGAAGGCCGTGAGCGGAAGCCTACTCGTTCAGATCAAGAATTTCTTCGAGAACATTCGTTCGGCTCTCGACTTCTCTGCCTGCGGTTTGTTCGAGCGCTACGGTTCTTCCAACAAGGCAGATCCGAAGATCTATTTCCCCTATGCGACTGTGAATCAAGACCGTGCGACCTTCGAAAAGAGCGGAAGGATAGATATCTGCATCCCTGGCCTAAGCCTGTCGCGACCAGACTTTGCGCAGACCCTTCTTGAGGTGCAACACTTCGGTTCACGCGGATTCTCATGGCTTCCGACGTTCATGGAGCTTACCAACGAGAACAAGCACCAAAAGTTAACTCCGCAGGTCAGGAGGGAGTCAAAGGAGCTACGAATCTCCGGTCGTGGGGTATCTATCGGCATCGGGGAGAGAGCCTCGATCTCGATTGGCCGCAGAGCATCTATCTCTATCGGCGGTGCAGTAATTCGCGGAGGCCAATCATTCGGTGTGGGCAATCCCCCGCGTGTCGAGGGTGGAAGAGTCGAAGAGATCACGTGGGTCTCTTTTCACTTTGAATCGAATGGACAGCCAGTGCTTCCGTTCCTCGAGACTGCGCTGAAGGGAGCACGCGAGATCGTGATTGAGCTTAGCGGAAAGTGAAGAACTGGTGCTGGGCTAACACACCGCTCCAGGCGACGGTCAAAGCGCGCCTGAGCGCAAGCGTTGAGGCTGTAGGAAAAGGTAGATCGAAAACTTTACGAAAAAAACGATCTCCGTATTTAGCGTTTAAGCGACGATCTCGGATCGAGAGACCATTTAGGCACCCCCAATTTGGCACTTTTTTTAGGGGTTGAGACTTTTTCTACAGGCTCGTTAGGTATATCGGACTCAGGGATGCTCTACTACTGCCATGACTGTGCGATGCGGCGTGGAGCGCTGCGCCCTGTAGATCCGATCGCTTTGACGGCAAGCAGCTACCAGCTCGCAAAGTACCTGAAGCACACGGTACCGTCATCAGCTGCAGGACTCGCGGGTGTGTTCAGGACGAAGCGAAGGGGTCAGAAGCGAAGGGGTCAAGTCCGCTCTTGGCTCTTAACATATCTAGTTCGCCTTGGTTGCCACGCCTACGGTTGCGCCGATACTTTTCCTAGAAAACACCGCTTATACTTCTTTCCGCTGCCACATGGGCAAGCATCGTTGCGGCCGGCTAAGCAGGGGGGGAAGAACCTTGCCTAATATCCTACCCTAAGGTTTACCGCGCCATTTCAGACCCTTGTCGAAGAGAATGATCACAAGACCGATAAGGGCAATAACTCCGAGGACGAATAATGCAGCGATAAAGGGGTTCATCTTTGCACCTCCGTCCCTTTTTAATTCCAACGGTGCGCGAGCAGAGTGCCAACCACGAAAAGTCTACGGGGCCGCGACCCTAAGACAGCATCTCTTATACTTCTTCCCGCTGCCGCAGGGGCAGGGATCGTTGCGGCCGGTTTGGGGAGAAGTCTTTGTGTCTTCTGCATGCACCATCTGCATCAACCGCTCAACGGGTTGCCCCTCGCGCCACAACGAGGCCAGCTTTTTCAGACTCGCCCGGCTGTGGGTGAAGAACTTTTTATAGCCTGTGCACAGGTAGTTCAGCCCCTCTTCGCCGTCCGGAGTCTTAATGAACCGGTCCTTCGGACAGCCGCCATTACACATGGCGCGAACCTCGCACTCCTGACAATAGCGCGGCAGCGTATCTCGCTTGGCCTGCCCGAAATTTCTCTGCGCCGCGCTCTCGATCATCTCGACCAGCGGGATTTCCCGGATATTCCCAAGGTGATGTTCCGGGTTTACGTAATGATCGCAGGAAAAGAAGTCCCCATTATGTTCAACCACGGGGACATCGCCGCAGGTCTCGCGGAAGATGCAAAGCGCATGCTCCAGGCCGAGGGCCGGCGTCGCGGCTTCCTCGAAGATCTGGATGACGATCCGCCCGACATCCTGGCGCACCCACTCGTCGAAGATAGCGCACAGAAAAGCGCCGTAGGCTTCGGCCGGAGGCGTATAGGCGCTGACTCCGCCGGCGCCCGGCGCCGGCTCGACCACGGGAAGAAACTGCAAGTACTCGGTCCCAATCTCCTTGAAGAAGCGGTAAACCTGGGTGGGGTAATCAACGTTCTGACTATGGACCACGCAAAGCATGTCCACCGGGACCTTGTGCCGCCGTAAAAGCCGGAACGCGCGCATTATCTTTTTGTGGGTGGGCTTCTGTCCCTTGGTCACGCGATAGCCGTCGTGAAATTCCTGCGGACCGTCGAGGCTCAGCCCTATGCGAAAGCCCTCCGCCGCGAAAAAACGGCACCATTCTTCATCTATCAGCGTCCCGTTGGTCTGGATGCCGTTGAGGATCCGGTGATCAGGGCCCCGGTGTTTGCGCTGGAGATCCACGATTTTCTGAAAGTAATCGATTCCCAGGATGGTCGGCTCTCCGCCATGCCATGCGAAGCTGACCAGCGGATTAGGCGAAGCTTCGATGTGCTGGACAATATATTTCTCCAGCAGATCGTCGGACATACGGAACGACTCGCCCTTGGGATAGAGGAATTCTTTCTTCAAGTAGTAACAGTAGTGGCAGTCCAGGTTGCAGATAGCGCCGATCGGTTTCGCCATCACCTGAAACTCGCGGGAAGCTTTGGCCGCTGCTATATTATCCATCCCTGGACGTCCTGTAGAAATTGCCATATGAGATCTTAGAAACTATCCAATAATAGCCTCTTATGTCAAATCTATCACATTTTTCCTTGTCCCGGTCCGAAGTCGTAGTACAATAGAACTTGGATCAAAGCTTTTATCGTCCGGTTCGCCATTACGGGGAAACAACATGAAAATAATATGGAACACGCCACCGATGATCTGAAGGCCCAGGGACGGCCATCGAATCACCCGCTGATTGACGCCAATCTCGGCCCCCTTCAGCGCGACATCACCCTCGCACGCGAGGGGGCCCAGAAAAACCCGCCGAACTATTTCCTGGTCGGCTCTCTCACCGGCGCCTGCATCTACTGCCACAGCGGAAGCGGGTGAGAGAAAAAAGGAGACAGGCGATGAAAATAGAGCCGTTCAAAAGGGTAGCCTTAAAGATAGATATCCCCGACCAACTTTGAGTGAATATATTGACAACTCTGTAGATGAGTTGTACAATTCAAATATGGAAGTCGTGTCAGATGCAAGCGCATTCCTTGCCGTTGCCCTCAACGAGACCGATCGTGAGTGGATCATTGAGAAAACCGCCGGATGCAGCGTTATTTCACCGGACGTTTTACCCTATGAGATCGGCAATGCATTGATCGCCGTCAAAAGAAAGGGACGCCTCAACGATCGGGAGATTCTTCGGGTGTTCGACATATCGCAGAGAATAGCCGTCAGATTGGTCCCTGTAAAAATACGTGATGCGATGAAGCTGGCCATACGTTTTAATATATATGCCTACGATGCTTACTATTTACAGTGCTGTATTGAAAACAAATTACCTCTTCTTACCCTTGATGGCCGCATGGGTGACATTGCAAGAAGCCTGGGAATAAAAGTGGTGGAGTAAATCATGAAGATCTACACGTACTCGAAGGCCCGCGAAAAGCTGTCAGACATTCTTGAAGAGTCTAAAAGCGAAGAAGTCGTCATTCGGCGTCGCAAAGGAGATTTATATTCCATTGTGCCGAAATCTCCCACTCGCCGTTCTCCATTTGATGTGTCTGGCCTGCGTAAAAACATTACTCGGAAGGAAATACTCGAGGCAATCCGCGAGTCCAGAGAGCGGGCCTAACCCCTATTAAGCCCCCCGGTTGTGAAGGGCGAACAACTCCGTTACGAACCAATCTTCGCCGCTGAAACAATGCTAACCGAACCCCTACTTTCAACGAGCGCAACCTAGAAAACGGCCTGCAATGGATTGAAGACAAGCTTGCTATAGGTCAAGGGTCATTGCACTGAATAAGAAGAGCAATTATAAGATGTATAGCCCTATAGATATTTTGCAAGGTCAGTTCCCGGACAAATCCATAACAGCGACGATACGGGGGTGCCATTATGCCGCCTGACTCGAACGAGCTTCAGCAGAAGCTGAAACGACGTATGAGAAGAGTCAAGCAGCCTGCGAAAGGGACGCTGACGAGCCTGGTTAACCCCAAATCGCTAAACAAGGTTCTAACAAAAGCTCAGAAACTTGCCCGTAAAACTGGCTCAGTCGCGGCTGATGCTGCTCGTCAAGTTGTCACATCTGGCTCAGCACAGCGGGTCCAATCATACTTCGTTGATCTCCACCGGCGCGCCACTCATGAACAGATAAAGGCTAGCTTGACGGAATCCTGGGTGTGGGGCAAATCACAAGGAACCACTGCTGCGGCACAACTTCAGAGCTGGGCCAACGCGCTACTTACAACCGAGTTCGCACAAGCTCTCGCCTCCTGGACAGCTGACACCTTTAATAAGAATTTCGACAAGTACGACGAAATAATCGACAGAATCTACAACGCTGGCGAGGGCGGGAGCTCTGCGATTCATCATTTGGTTGATGGAAGCCACTCCCTTCTCGGCGCAATGCGTGAGGCATCGAAAGCATATGGGGAGGACTCTGTTTTTGCCGAGGTCACAAATACAGTTGAGCATTTGCTCAGAGATCTTGCGGCCCGTACAGGTATCAACCCGATCTTCAGCCTGACAAAAGATCAGCTCAGCATTTTACAGGATTTTGCTGGGAATTTTGGTGTTTCAAAATCATGGGTCAATGACTTTCTGCTTATCAATGTCCCTGAAGTTTTGGGGGCATTCTTCGCCGTCGTTCCTGTGTGGTTCGGATGGTCCAAGCTCGATGCTGAAAAGTTTGCGGACATTGCAGGCAGCGCTGGTATGGCGGCACTAATTTCTGCAAATCCCCTTCTGGGGCTAGTAGCCCTGATTTCAATGGCAAGGTCTTTCAACCTGCTTCTTTCGAAAGAAAAAGAGGCCTTTAGGAGGTCTGCGGGAAAGGGTGGGCTTGGGGCTGTACAGGTCGGTGTAGTGTATACGGCGTCGGCGACTATCGCAGGACCGCAAGTGGTCGGAATACTTGTCGGGCTGGTAGTTGCCTATGCGGTCCGGCGCTACGCTTCTACCAACATGACACATGAGGAAATGGTGAACTTCATCACGCAGATCTACACGACCCAGATTCTTCCATCGATTAGTGCAAACGCCCAAGGAACTCTTGCACTGTTCCGCAACCTGCAACAGAGGTTTCAATTCGATCCGACGCTGAAGCCTTCGGGCAATTTGTGAGAAGCATATCGCACAACGTGCATTTGCTGACTCCATCCACTGTTAGGTTTCAAAGATAGACGAGAACAGGCCCGACTCCGTCATCATCCTCACCCGATTTCCACCGGACCTCTTCTGTTGGTTGCGCTGCGGATAATCTTTACGGACGATTGAGGTTCAATTGCCAAAGACGTGCAAGAGACGCCATCTCCCGCCCGCGGGTTCATCCACCCAACGCGCCAGCGCAATCAAGTTGTTCTGAAAATCAACCAGACGCACCAATTTTTCTTTTTCTTTGGGCGCGCCCAGTCCGGCCAGCGCCTCCTGCCGACCCATCCGGAGTTTGGCCAGCCAATGGTTGTCGAAGCGAAACTCGCGCAGGAACGCCAGGGCTTGATTCAAAGGGATCAGCGGGACATTCCCCTGATCCCTCAGCATCTCGACCGCGCTCAGCGGAACTGCTTGTTCCAGCGTGAGGGAACCACAGGAGAGACGTCGCAAATTTTTAAGGTGAGCCCCGCAACCGAGGAATTTCCCCATATCTGCCGCCAACGTCCGGATGTAAGTTCCCTTGGAACAGGTAACTTCTATCCCCATCTCGGCCGGGCCCGGTTGCCAAAGCCGAAGCCGCTCGATCCTGATCTCCCGCGGGGAACGGGGCACGGTTCGCCCCTCGCGGGCAAGCCGGTAGAGACGCACGCCTCCCCTTTTAAGGGCTGAATACATGGGAGGGGTTTGTGCCAGAGTTCCGGTGAAGGCTTCTTGGAGCCTCTCGATCTCATTTTCACCCAGGCAAGGAACCTCATGTTCTTCTATAACCCTACCCGTTGAATCCTGAGTATCCGTCTCCACCCCCAAGGCAATCACACCGCTATAGCTTTTTTGCGCAGTCAGAAAGATATCGGCGATTTTTGTCCCGTCATTGATCCCCAGAGGGAGAAGACCGGAGGCAAAGGGATCGAGGGTGCCCAGGTGGCCCACCTTCTTTGCCCCGAGAATCCCTTTCACCTTCTGCACCACCTGCGCAGAAGAGGGGCCCTCGGGTTTGTCGATTAAAAGGATACCGCTGCCCATAACTCAATCAGTTCAAAATGCAAAGTGTAAATTGAAAAAGGCAAAAGTTAGGAGATGATTTGGGGGACACAATACCTATTGCCGGCGCTAATTCAGAGCGGTAGAAAACTGACTCGGTTAATCCACTCCTCCGCCTCGGTGACAAACCAAATCAACCGCAGATCTTCAACCACGGTAGCAACGGCAAGATGCTGGGGTACCACCAGCAGCCCTGGGCTCGTTTCTCTCGTAATGAACTCCGCGAAATGTCGCGGCATGGTTTTGTGATCGTGCGTCACGAGTACCCGCCCCTCTCGAGCTGCTATTTCTAACACTTCGCGATCGTGGCGGGAGGTCAAACTGACTGCTCCTGCCGTTTGGAAGTCTATAGACGGTTCACGCCGTACAGTCGCCAACACAATAATCTGGTTCAGGTCAGCATCCGCCTGAAACCGTATTTTCATGGATTTGACATCTGTCCCGTTCGGCGTGCGTCGGCCAATTTTTGGTAGAACATCGGGTCCGTGTCATGGGCGGCTTGCCGCATCACTTCATAGTCACGCTTGGCTTGTGCCAGATAGGGATCAATATCGGTGCGGTTGGACAGATAGAAGGTAATGGCCCCATACACTTGTTCAAGCTTAAGCACGGGAAAGGATTGGGCAATGCTCTCGGCAGACTGCCCGCTGAGAAAGGCGTAGACAACCGAGTCAAGCGAAACACGACTGTCTACAATCCAATAGCCCCCATCTCGTTTCTCAACATATTGCTTGATCATAGCTTCCACCCTTCCGCACCGACGGATCAAGGAACCGATCGCCGCCCCGCTCGTGAATGAATGATAGGAACTCCCTTTTTAGGGTCAGCCGCCGAGAACTCAAAATTGCCCCCTGTCGACCCTCGGTAACCCACGGCCGGGAGCGCCAGCAGTCACCAGAGTAAACAGACCGGCCCGCCTTCCCCGTTTTTAGGTGGGACAGTATCCGATAAGGAGCTGTTATGTCAACCTCAGGTCGGTTTGCAGGCAGGGCTGGACATTCGCTCCAGCTTAGGGTAAGGAGTCTTTTAAACCACTTGGCTGTAAGAGGGGTCGAAGGTAATCTCTCTTATCGGAGGCTCTCTTGCAGGCGGGGCATGGGACTCTTCCCACAGACCTAAGTGCTGAAGGATCTTTTTGATGACATCAGGCCGGTCGATGAAACTGATGATGGCCATCTCTCCCTGACACTTGGGGCACGCGAGAGGATCCGTCTCATAGACCTTTCTTATGAAGTAGGACCAGCGCTTCTTTAGCTCTTTTGATACCGGCGGGGGATCAACCTTGATGACCTCTTGGCTCTGCTCCTCCACCTTTTAAATAGGGCAAAGAAAGGAGGTCGGTTATGAAGAAAATATGCCAGATTTTGGTAGGATTAGTCGTTCTTTGGGGTGGTGCGGTTGCGGGTGCGGTTGACGCTCCCCAGTACAATGAGGGAGATCAGTGGGTAATTCAGTACAAACGATCTAGTTCCATTTCCCGCTCTGACGCATGGCTACCCGGAATTTACTGTATCGTATATCGTAACGGTGAATTTCTGTGGTATACAGAAGCCTGTGGTGCCAGCGAATCGATCTTCACGGGGCTGACAAACGATGTCCCTATCTTCTACGGCCGCTATCTCGCCGGGAAAGACGAGATGCCATATCTCGCATTCCCTCTCGAGACTGGGAGTAAGCGCGAGTATCGTTACTTCAACCCAAGATCTGGTGGTCGCGGAGGAGAAAATATTAGTGGTGTGATAGCTGTGGAAAAAACAGAGCAGGCAGTGGTGAAAGCCGGGACGCTCAACGCCTATAAACATGTTTTAGAAGAAGGCACCGGTCGCTCGTGGCGCAGTTACACATACTATTATGCGCCAGCGTGCAAGTGTGTGGCAAAACTTGCGACAGAGTTCGCAATTGGAACTACGCACGCCGTAGAACTGCTCAACTACAGTGTAAAGTGAGGGTACTCAACGTCGTTGGGGGTCACCGTCCACGGTGGCCCCCTTTCTATAATTTAAATCCATTCTTTTTAAAAACTAGTAAAAATGCACTTTGAAAATTATATAGAAGACGGATTTGAAATACACTTTTACAAGAACCTGTGCGGAGAAAAGTTCTTAAACAAAATTGTTGTGAAAATCTGTCCGAAAGGAGAGGCGTCTTCAAGAAATTTTATTAAAATATTACTTGAAGAAAAACTCAATCAGAAGCTTCGTATTTCTAATAAGTTCAGTTTCCAGGAATTAATACGCGCAGACGTTTTTCTCCCAATCGAGGTCGATTTTTTAGAAAGGGAAAAACAACAATTTAAGACTCCTTCAACCAAAAAATTAATTACTCATTTTTAAGACACGCTTATAAAGCGCGCTGATAAAGAACTGACACGGAGGGCAAATCATAAAGTTTTACCATATCAGACAAACCCCATCCGCGAGCCAGCAATTCGTCAAAACTGATAAGATTGGGCGGAGCCTCAAAAGTCTCTTTTAAAAGAAACTGCGGTTTTTCGCTTATTCTCCACACTGCATTCGAAAAAGTTCCGAAATAAAGAGAGTAAGCGTTTCTGATGACAATGAAATTCAGCGGGTCCCACGGTTTCTTGGTGTAAAGCGGCTGATAAATAAACCGCCCGGTGCTCAAAATGGTGTTTTGCATCAGGTAGGGTAAAACCGATAGCTTATTACCCTCTTTGCCGAGATGTTGAGCAAAAACTTCCGGCAAATAAGTGAGGTCGGTGCACATATAATCGGTGGTTAGGCGATGAGGACGAAGCGTTATCCCGGCTTTAAGATTGAGTTCCGGAGCGCCGGGGTAAGGAGTTTTGGAATAATCAATAAAATAGAAAAAATTAGAGGGGTTAGCGGTTAAAGATAAACCGCTCCTAGAAAGTGCTTCCTTGACATAAAAGGGTTGTAAAATTTTCTCTCCGCTCTCCCCAAGCCCAAAACACCCCGTAGCGGCCCAGTAAGGACCGAAAAGTTTAGAGGAACCAGCTTTGACCCCGAAAATTTCTGCCGGTAAGGGTTTGAAAGGAGTTTTTGTTATATTGTTATTATTTTTGTGCCCATAATCATCCCTTGGGGCTATATTGCAAAATGATAGGAATTCCCTTTTTAGGTTCAGTCGCCGAGAACTCGAAATTGCCCCCTGTCGACCCCCGGTAACCCGCGTCCGGGAGCGCCAGCAGTCACCAGAGTAAACAGACCGGCCCGCCTTCCCCGTTTTTAGGTGGGACAGTATCCGATAATGACGTGTTATGTCAACTGAGCCCTGGCTTGCGGGGCAGGGCTGGACATCTGCCCCTCGATTGGGGTATGAGGCTTTTAAATTAGCTGGCTATAGGAAGGATCAAACGTGATCTCTTTTCTTCTTTGGTTCTTGTCCGGAGGCGCGTGCGACTCTTCCCATAGACCTAAGTGTTGAAGGATTTTTTTAATCACATCAGGCTGGTCGATGAAGCTGATGATCCGCATCTCTCCTTGGCACTTGGGACAGGTTAACGGGTCTGTTTCGTAGACTTTCCTGATAAAGTAGGACCATCTTTTCTTTATTTCTTTCGATACCGGCGGCGCCTCAATCTCGATAACCTCGGGCTTCCAGCTAATCTCCGTTTCGTCTTGGGGCTTCTCTTTTTTTCTTTTTCCCCTAGACACGTTGCTGTAGTAGCCATAGTAGCGCACCAGTTGCTCGCCTTTATCGGGAATGTGAGTGGTAAGGGCTGCAATCCAATCGAGAACCGGGAAGACGGCGAAGTTCTTCTTTGTGCCCGGTCTCATTTTGGTGCGGTAAAGGACAGTCTTGGTCTCCTCCCCGTAAGTCATCTTTTCCTGAGAGAAGGGAGAGCGAAGGATATACTGGGCTAAGCTTTCCCGCCCATGCTTGTCCTGGCTTTTGATTTTGACCTGATTATGGATGTTGAATCCTGAGTTTCTCCACGAGACGAGCTTTTTCACCCACTCCTAATTTCTATATTTTTCACGATAGAAAGCTGATTGTCTATTAAGCAAGACAAACCTTAAAACCGATTTTATTTTTAACCATACTTTAGCTTCTATAGACGGCATATTTAAAGTATAAGTTTTTTGGGAGTAAAAAAAAATAAACCAGCTTCCCTGCCCGGCTGGGGAGGCAAAGCTGGTTTATTCTAAGTTTGGGCGCTTATTACCGCGGAGCGATCGGTTGCGGAATATTGTGTTCTTGGAGCGTTGTGGTCACGATGTCATCGGGATTTGTGCTCCCCGGGGCATAGATTTTAATCTCCGAGAACACAGCTGACCCGACGGATGGACTGTAGATGTATGTTGCCTCGACGGAAGCGCTTCTCCTGTCTCCCGGATCTGCTCTTTTGAAGTTCACCCCCTCAAATCTACCAAATTTCTTGAGCGGTTCTTCTTTGTTAACCCCTATCTCTGCTGTGCGCCATGTTCCATACTTTGTGACCGCCGAAACGTGATAGTAACGGACGCTGCATTTTGTCTCAGGGGTTATCGGAAAGCCACAGAACCACTTACGTTCTTCTTTGCTCACCAGGTGAACGGTAACGATGTTGGGCGAGGAAAACAAGTTAGGTTCGTCTGCTTCGAACTCCCCGTTACGGTAAGTTATCTGGAGCCTTCCCGCGAAGAGGCCAGACTTGCTCGTAACATCATAAACCCACCGCTCTCCCTCTTTGTACTGGGGGGCGGCGACCGGGAATCCGTTGGCTTCGGCCCACATTGACAGAGAAACGCAGAAGAACAAGAACGCCACAATATTTTTTTTCATGGTCATGGTAATGTAAATGATAGGAATTCCCTTTTTAGGTTCAGTCGCCGAGAACTCGAAATTGCCCCCTGTCGACCCCCGGTAACCCGCGTCCGGGAGCGCCAGCAGTCACCAGAGTAAACAGACCGGCCCGCCTTCTCCGCTTCTAGGTGGGACAGTATCCGATAATGTGGTTTTATGTCAACTTGAGGCTGGCTTTTGGGTAGGGCTGGACATTTGCCCCTGGTTGCGGTAAGGAGGCTTTTAAATAACCTGGCTGTAGGATGGATCGAAGGTAATCTCTTTCACCGGAGCTCTTTTGGCGGGGCGTGGGACTCTTCCCAGAGACCTATTTTTTTAATGACGTCCGGCTGGTCAATGAAGCTGAAAACTTTTCTAATAAAGTAGGACCAGCGCTTTTTTAATTCCTTGGATACCGGCGGGGCCTCGATCTCGATAACCTCCGGCTTCCAGCTAACCTCGGTTTCTTCTCTGGGCTTCTCCTTTTTTCTCTTCCCCCTTGAGACATTGCTGTAGTAACCGTAATAGCGTACCAGTTGCTCCCCTTTGTTTGGGATATGGGTGGTGAGAGTCGCAATCCAATCCAGGACCGGAAAGACGGCGAAGTTTTTCTTGGAGCCGGGTTTCATCTTGGAGCGGTACAGGACCGTCTTGCTATCCTCTCGGTAGGTCATCTTTTCCTGGGAAAAAGGGGAACGGAGGATGTACTGGGCTAGACTTTCCCGCCCCCGCTTGTCCTGGCTTCCGATTTTGACCTGATTATGGATATTGAAGCCGGAATGGCGCCAAGAAAGGAGCTTCTTTTCGACAACGACAGCAGCGACGATAACCCTTTGATCTTAATCCTGTTGTTTTCCAGAATTTTTGGAGAGGTCTGAAAACCCTCAATGAACTCGTGGGCTTCGTAACACGCCTATTCTATGCAAGTCAACTAATAAAAGGAGTGACTGATTTAGTCACCCCTTTTACTTGACTCCTTTCCGCATCGCGAAATCTATTGTTGCTTGAGGTCCAGCGTCTTGAGGACGGTCTCCAGGTCCTGATAGGATTCCGGACGGGCGTAGAAGAAATATGTTCCTTTGCTTGTCCGGAAACTCGCTACAAGAGAGCGCGCCCCACGCCGCCAGACGTAATCGGCTCTGGTTACTTTCACGCTGTTTACTGCCATATTTATTTCATTACGGCGCTCCGGCATGCCGTAACTCTTGGCGTCCGGCCACCCTCCGATAGTATCCTCAATCCACTCTCTGGTTTCAGCGTCTGAAAGCTGTTTCGAATTGAACATGAGCCATGCGTATCCCTTCCTGTATGGGTTGTCAACATGCAGTACTAAGCCCGCCGTTCTCTCCTGACTTTTAGCGTAAGGAGTTTCTTCTCCGAGAGGGTTTTTCTCTTTTCTGAACTCTCTGGCCCAGATTCTAAGATTGCTCGGGACAGAGAAAGAAATACCCCAGTCGGCGCTCCAGTAGGTGATCTTATCCTTGTTAAAAGTCACCCTTACGCCATCCGATGGCGTCGTTTGCGCCAAAGGAAGATCGGCACGTTCCTCGAGGCTACCAGCGAAGCAGATTTGGATGCCCCATAAAACAAAAAACATCAAAACGGCCAAATTTCGGAGATTTTTCATCTCGCACCTCCTAATTTTTTTCCTATTTTTTGCTTCGTAACACGCCTATTCTATGCAAGTCAACTACAAGAACGGCTCCTCTCTTTCGAAAGAAGCCGCTCGTTTTTGTTTCCGTTCACCGCCTTACAGCAGGCTAGCGGGCTACGACGCCGGCTCTGGGAAGAACCGCTCAACGGCGCGATTCTCCGTGAAAGAGTCAAGCTTCACAAGTAACCCCTTCCTTCCGGTTTGTAAACGGGCACAAAGCTGGCAACGGCGAATGCTGACAACGATGACCTAACGATGGATAATCCTGTCCTCTACTCTACCGAGCCACGAGCCATTCTAAGAATGACTTAAGAACACGCCCCCGCCTGAGCTCCAAAAATCGGCATGCTCAATGATAGGAATTCCCTTTTTAGGTTCAGTCGCCGAGAACTCGAAATTGCCCCCTGTCGACCCCCGGTAACCCGCGTCCGGGAGCGCCAGCAGTCACCGCGGACCAGTTGCTCCCCTTTGTTTGGGATATGGGTGGTGAGAGTCGCAATCCAATCCAGGACCGGAAAGACGGCGAAGTTTTTCTTGGAGCCGGGTTTCATCTTGGAGCGGTACAGGACCGTCTTGCTAT